>TARA_R110000751_G_scaffold937_29_pt1 | contig 42962 bp, 33 predicted proteins | sample TARA_R110000751 | Tara Oceans TARA_R110000751 (sample SAMEA4398001) | marine metagenome | biome: Polar Biome; feature: [MES] marine water layer (ENVO:01000295) within the mesopelagic zone...; material: water (ENVO:00002006), including particulate matter (ENVO:01000060) such as...... | reverse complement strand
AAACGTATACCTACCAGAATTAGAGGAAGTACGCGATGAAATCTACCGTCTGTCCAACAACTGGAAGGACATCCCATTGTTAGCTCGCACCCATGGACAGCCAGCTTCTCCTACACGTTTAGGTAAAGAATTCTATGTATTTGTAGTGCGTATAGAAGAGCAAATGAATATGCTGGAACAAGTAAAGCATGCAGCAAAATTTGGTGGAGCAACAGGAAATTACAACGCTCATCATGTGGCATTCCCGCAAGTGAACTGGCAAAAATTTGGTCAGGACTTTGTAGAAAACAGTCTAGGTCTTAAACACAGTTTTCCAACAACTCAAATCGAGCATTACGACCATATGGCATCTCTTTTTGATAACCTAAAAAGAATCAATACCATTTTTATAGATTTAGATAGAGATATCTGGACCTATATATCAATGGATTACTTCAAGCAAAAAATTAAAGCTGGTGAGATAGGTTCTAGCGCAATGCCACATAAAGTGAACCCTATAGATTTTGAAAACTCTGAAGGGAACTTAGGAATTGCAAATGCTCTTTTTGAGCACCTATCTGCAAAATTACCGATCTCTAGATTACAACGCGATTTAACCGATTCTACTGTATTAAGAAATGTAGGAGTGCCATTAGCACATACTATTATTGCCTTTAAAGCCACTTTGAAAGGACTTAGCAAGCTTTTATTAAATGAAGCCAAAATCGCTCAAGACTTAGAGAATAATTGGGCTGTAGTTGCAGAAGCTATTCAAACTATTTTACGTCGTGAGGCTTATCCTAATCCGTATGAAGCTTTAAAAGAACTGACGCGCACTAACGAAAAGATCACTGGAAAAAGCATTGCTAATTTTATTGAAACTTTAGAGATAAGCGAAGACATCAAAGCAGAAATGAGAGTCATCACTCCAAGTACCTTTACGGGTATTTAATAATAAATCTTAATTCACTTAAAAAAAAACCGATGCGCTTTAAGGCATCGGTTTTTTTTATGTGTACTGATCTTAAATCGATGGTAACCAGCCTACTAAAAAGAAATCTGAAATCAACTTACCTTCCTGAAGACACAATTCCAGATAATACATAAAAAAAAGTTATTCATCCTATAAAAATGACTTATACCTGATTAATATTTTTTTTTAGCTTAAAACACATGATAAATGGTTGTTTATTATATTTTTGTAAGAAAAAACTTTGAATACATCAACTATAATTTTAAATATAGTCGCACCACCGGTAAGCATCTTTAGGAAAAGAGGTATAGACAATGATTTAGCCATAAATATACTGCTCACCATGCTCTTTTTTTTTCCAGGGATTATTCATGCCTTTTATTTGACATCAAGAAAGAATGAGATTCTATAAGTAATTAAGATGCATGGTATTTAGTTGAGGCATTAATCTTTAGTATGCTCAAAAAGTACTTCTAATTCGATTTCTGGTGCATGATGTTCTAGAAACGCCATAAGTTGAAGTACATCTCCATCGCTCATTAGATATCCGCCTAATCGATCACGGCGACCATCCATACCAATAAAGACAAAATGACCAATAGCATGTCTTTTAAGGATCTATTATCCGACTTCAAAAATCGATTAGAATTCCACATCAACCTACACCTTCTTAGCCTCTTCCCAGTACACATCCATCTCAGCAAGAGTCATATCCCGCAATTCCTTACCTATTTCTTTAGCTTTGGACTCTAGGTATTGAAAGCGTTTGATGAACTTTTTATTGGTGCGTTCTAAGGCGTTTTCTGGATTCACTCCTAAATGTTTACCGTAGTTCACTAAGGAAAACAACACATCACCAAATTCGGCTTCCATTTTATCATGATCCCCCGCGTCTACCTCTACTTGCAACTCAGCCAGTTCTTCCTCTAGTTTTTCTTTAACCTGTTCTGGTCGTTCCCAATCAAAGCCTATTCCAGCGACTTTGTCTTGGATGCGCTGGCTTTTGACTAAGGCTGGCAAAGATTTAGGCACACCTTCCAACACACTGGTTTTCCCTTCCTTCAGTTTCAGCGCTTCCCAGTTGGCTTTTACCTCTTCTTCATCCTTCACTTTTACATCCCCATAAATATGTGGATGCCTGGAGATAAGCTTGTCGCAAATACCATTTGCTACACTTGCCATGTCGAAGTGGTTGGTCTCTGAACCTATTTTAGCATAAAAAACAATGTGCAACAACAAATCACCTAACTCCTTAGGAATCTCTTCCATGTCCTTATCTAGAATTGCATCGCCCAGCTCATAAGTTTCTTCAATGGTCAGGTGACGCAAAGATTCTAAGGTTTGCTTTTTATCCCATGGACATTGCTCCCGCAATTCCTCCATAATGGTTAACAATCGGTCTATAGCGGCAAGCTGTTCTTTTCTATTATTCATTTATGTATTTTAAAACGTATCAATTTTGAAAATAACTCTATTCTATAAAGAACTATTTTGTGAGCTTTGAAGTTTATATTTGTCTTGCTTTCACGCCCTACAAGACCGCAGGTGAAAAAGCGACATTATCCTCCAACAATAATACTGGCATAAAACTAGTTAGTATAAAAAGAAAAACAGCCCCATGCGAATTCTATTTATAATTACTTTTTCACTTTTATTAACGACGGCTTCCTACGCACAAGAATATGTAACCGATGCGACAATGGAAGAAACCCTAATGGCAAAGGATGACCAGATCAAAGTCCTCTATTTTACCGCGCCTTGGTGTGGCCCTTGTAAATATATGGCACCAGTTATCAAATCCATTTCAGAAGATAAAACCATAGATGTGACCATCTATAAAATGAATACAGACGATAATATCACAGACGATATTCTTAAAGTCAATTCCATTCCTACTTACTTTTTCATAAAAAACGGTCGTAAATTAGGACATAGCAGCAGTGTCATGCGCCGCAATAAAATGGTCGAATTGATAGAAAAACACGATGCCATGGAGGTGAAAGGAGGCCTTCTACCCTACCGCGGAAAACCTTCTAAATATGAAATCGTAGCAGGTGCCCATGAAAATTTAACCAAAAAAAACATAGAGCAACTGTGGCACAACCCACAAGAATTAAATGAATTGAGCTGGAAGATCTATAAAAATCTAACCACTCAAAAAGACCTCAAATGTGCCCTAAGCCTTGTGAACCGTTCTATTGAGTTGGAAGAAAAAGGTTATAACCTTCAGACTAAGGCACATGTACTTTATAAAATGAAAGATCATAAAGAGTCCTTAAAAACGGCTCAAAAGGCAAAAAAACGAGCTGCTCGTAGCGGCACCTCCACCACGATTATAGAAGAGTTAATTAAAAAATTAGAAGCCGAATAACACGCGTTTTTAAGGCATCTTTGCTCCGGTAAAAAACTAAAAATTGTTTCACTTTATATTTACTTATTTTTCTCACCTCATCAAGTCATTTCACTTGCATGGCATACACTCCCCTTTTGTTTTTCAATTGGAAAAAAAGTGTCTTAGAGATGCTGGATCCTATGTGGATTATGTAAAATTATCTCGCTTTCGCGAAAGCTTACACCACAACAACAGCAGCTTACATATAGAAGATCACGGTGCGGGAAGTAGGGTTTTTAAATCTAATGACAGAACGGTAAGCCAAATTCTCCAGCACAATTGCAGTACTAAAAAAGACGCTCAATTGCTGTACCGATTGTGTACTTATTTTAAAGTGAACAGGGTTCTGGAATTAGGCACCTCTTTAGGAGTAGCGACTCATGCTATGGCAACCTCAAGACCTCAAGCACAAATTACGACTGTAGAAGGAAGTCCTGAAGTTTATGAATTTGCAAAAAAAACGTTTGAAAAAGAAGGCGTGCAACAGGTGAATCTTGTGAATGCTACTTTTAAAAAATTCTTTAAAAAACAAAATACTCCTTCTCCTGTTTACGATCTGATTTATATAGATGGCCATCACAATGGTGCCGCTACCTGTTCTTACTTTGAGAGCATTTTGAATCAAGTACATAATGATACGGTCGTGATCTTTGACGACATCTACTGGTCTAAAGACATGACTCGTGCGTGGAATCAAATTTGCCATCATCCACAAGTGACGGCAAGCGTGGACTGTTTTGATTTTGGACTGATTTTCTTTAGAAAAGAACAGAAGCAAGAGCGATTTTATGTGAAGTTGTAAATCTTTGAATTGGAAGTTCCAAAGGCTAATTTATTCATTTGAATCAAACACTCCTAGAAACCAAGACCAGGTACAGCTGTAAAATAATTATGCCGACTTATTTTATTAGCTGGATTCAAGTTATTTTAATTCACAAATGTCCGAGAAAAGATCATAGATCGCTGCGCTCTAAGATTATAGACTACACTATAACTAACTGAAAAACAGTAATTATCAGTTGATTTATTCCTATTCTAAGCGCATGCATTTCATAAATAATGAAGAACGACAAAAGCATGGTGGTTGTATAAATGTTTCTTTTTAAACTCTTCAATGGCAGCATGTTGAACGGTATTGGAAAAACTTTATCGGACACTAATGATTTTAATTGAGGAAAAACAGCTTACAACGTGTGTCAAAATTAGTTTTTGATTTGGTGAAATGACAGACTTGCGCTGAGTTTGTCGGTTTGCGGACAATGAACTACAATTCCAGAACATCATTTTTTAAATACCAAAAATTGTAACTAAATAACCATCGTTGCGTCATACACATAAGATTCTTTCAAATCAAAAATTCATAATTTAGTCGCATGAGTGAAAATGTTATCGAAGTACGCAATATTATTCGCGATTTTAAACTAGGTCAAGAAATCGTTCACGTTCTTAAGGGAATAGATTTAGATATCAAAAAAGGAGACTACGTTGCATTTATGGGGCCTTCTGGTTCTGGTAAATCTACTTTAATGAATTTATTAGGCTGTCTAGACACAGCTACTGCAGGTAGTTACAAACTCAATGGTACTGACGTTTCTAGCTTGAGTGATGATCAACTGGCCGATATTAGAAATACAGAAATAGGTTTTGTTTTCCAGACCTTTAACCTCTTACCCAGAACCACAGCCTTAGATAATGTCGCCTTACCTATGATTTATGCAGGAATGTCTAAAAAGGACCGAGTGGCAAGAGCAAAAGAAGTTCTAACTAGTGTAGGACTAGCAGACCGTATGGACCATCAACCCAGCCAGCTTTCTGGTGGACAGCGCCAGCGTGTTGCCGTAGGTAGAGCCCTGGTAAACAATCCGTCTATTATTCTAGCCGATGAACCTACGGGAAATCTAGATTCCAAAACTGGTGTAGAAATTATGGCCCTTTTTGAAAAAATCCATGAAAACGGTAATACAGTTATAGTAGTAACTCACGAAGAAGAAATTGCAGAGCATGCGCATCGAGTGATTAGACTGCGTGATGGCGTTATAGAAAGTGATATAAGAAATCAACCATGGAAATCTTAACCGAACATAAAGACTGGATTTATATAGGAGCTGTTTTACTGGCTTTTGTCATATTCTTGTTTTGGAACAGAGGCAAACAAGGAAGTGTCAAGGACCGAAAACGAAGAAATTTTAAGCAACGTCTTAAGGACAAACGAGAAGGGCGTGACTAGCCATAGTAAAGAATTGTAACTCCTTTTTATAAAGGACCGTATTAGTTTGAAATCAATTCAGATTTTTTTTTTAAAACTCTAAGCTTGTCCTATAAGGCAATAGCGCATCATTCCTATTCTTTAAAAATACAAGGCTTTAATAAATAGAGCAACAGGTATGGAGATGATCTTCTTTTAGCTTAAAAAAAGAGATGCTTTTATAGATAAACGAACTGCATATACAAATATACTTAGTAGTTGTAAAGAATTCTTCTAATTATTCAGAACCTTCTTTAATTGAAATAAAGCCTCCGCATTACCAGCCAAGTTATTATGTCCTTGATCGGTTAACTTATATAAAGGAAGATCAAACTCCGTACTCAACAGCTCTGAAGATTCTACAGGAATTAAACCATCATCAACTCCATGAAAAAGGTATACGGGCATCTTGCACTTTTTTAAATAGATATTGGTAGCCAGGTCGTATTTTAAAATAAATGTGGGTATGTACGAATAATTAAGTCGCATCATATAAGTCATGCTATAATAAGGAGCATGTAAAACCAATTTATCAGGACGGTTATTAGAGGCAAGCTTTGCCGCAAGGCCAGTACCTAAAGAATAACCTAAAACTACTATGCTGTTTTCTGAATATACTTTTTTAAGGTCGTTGTAAACATCTTGAATATCTTCAAAAAGCTCATCTTGATCTGTAATTACTGAAGAACTCTTTCCATAACCAGGATAATCGATCATAAAAACATCGTAGCCTAAAGGCAAGAAATGTTGGGCCACATCCCCTACAGACCTCAAACTACCCCCATTTCCATGCAAATAAAATATAACTCCTTTTGAGTTCTCTTTCTTAAATAACAGCGTATTAATAATATGGCCCGAGCCTGCAACAATATCCCTTTCTTCAAAATCATTTTGAAACTCAAACTGATAACCTTCTTTTAATTTCTCAGGAAAGAAAAGTAGGCTTTCTTGATAAAAGTATAGCAGGCCACAAATCAATAGGTAGCCTGCTATTCCTAATATAAATAGTAGTTTAAAAAATCTCTTTAAAAATTTCATAAGTGCCTATTTAAAAAGATTTGTATTCTTTTCCACATTCAAATTCTTAAGTCTGTATAACACCAAGGTTAAAGTCCTTAGTAATAGGAGCGTGATTTGCCGCTTTTATTCCCATAGAAATCCATTTTCTGGTATCTCTAGGATCGATGATCGCATCGGTCCAGATTCTAGAAGCTGCGTAATAAGGAGAGACTTGCTTATCGTACCTATCTTTAGTTTTAGCAAACAGCGCTTTCTCTTCTTCTTGCGTTAGTTTTTTACCTGATTTTTCTAAGGATGCTTTTTCTATTTGCATCAATACTTTTGCCGCACTATTACCACTCATTACAGCAAGCTCTGCCGAAGGCCATGCAACTATTAATCTCGGGTCATATGCTTTACCACACATCGCATAATTTCCTGCCCCATAGCTATTCCCTATAATAACAGTAAACTTAGGAACTACAGAGTTAGAAACAGCGTTCACCATTTTTGCTCCATCCTTAATAATACCGCCATGCTCTGATTTAGAACCAACCATAAAGCCTGTAACATCTTGTAAAAAGACTAAAGGAATTTTCTTTTGATTACAATTGGCTATAAATCTCGTTGCTTTATCTGCGCTATCGCTATAAATTACACCACCGAATTGCATTTCGCCTTTCTTTGTTTTTACGATTTTTCTTTGGTTAGCTACAATACCAACTGCCCAACCGTCCATACGAGCATAACCTGTAATTAGAGTCTGTCCATAACCGTCTTTATAGGCCTCAAAGGAGTCTGCATCTACCATACGGTTAATGAGTTCCATCATGTCGTATTGTGCATTGCGCGCTCTAGGAAGCGCACCAAATAATCCTTCTGGATCTAACGCTGGTTTTTTAGCTTCTACTCTATTAAAACCAGCTTTGTCACTAGCACCTATTTTATCAAAAATCTTTTTGATCTTATCTAATGCGTCTTTATCATCCTTTGCCTTGTAATCGGTCACACCACTGATCTCACAATGCGTTGTCGCGCCGCCTAAAGTTTCATTGTCAATTGTTTCTCCTATAGCTGCTTTTACTAGGTAAGAACCCGCTAAGAAAATACTTCCTGTCTTATCCACTATCAATGCTTCATCACTCATGATAGGGAGGTAAGCACCTCCAGCGACACAACTACCCATAACCGCAGCTATTTGGGTAATCCCCATACTACTCATCACGGCATTATTTCTAAAAATACGGCCGAAGTGTTCTTTATCTGGAAAGATCTCGTCCTGCAAAGGCAAATAAACTCCTGCACTATCTACTAGATAAATAATTGGCAGTCTGTTTTCTATTGAAATTTCTTGAGCTCGTAAGTTTTTCTTTCCTGTAATAGGAAACCAGGCACCCGCTTTTACGGTTGCATCATTGGCAACAACAATAACTTGTCTACCTTGAACATATCCGATTTTCACCACAACACCACCGCTCGGGCAACCGCCGTGTTCTTCATACATACCATCTCCAGCAAAGGCTCCTATTTCTATAGCATCTTCAGCTTTATCAAGCAGGTAGTCGATACGTTCACGAGCCGTCATTTTACCCTTTGCATGTAGTTTTTCAATGCGGCTTTTACCTCCACCTAGAGCTACTTGGGCAAACTTTCTTCTCAGGTCAGAAAGCAGCATTTTATTGTGATCTTCGTTTTTATTGAAGTCTAAATCCATTTCATAAATCTTTGTTCAAAAATAAGGATTTTGAATTGTAAATGATAGGGAATTATTTCGCTTTCGCGAAAGCGAGACACTGCTCCAATTCCGCGCTGAAAACCAGCCTTTAAGGTTTGCGATAACTGCGATTTTCTACCAGCAAACTTGAAATAACATCAGTACCTATTTGGAATCGAACAGGCAGCGTTTTACTTTTCTTTCCAAAACACGGCTGGTACACTGTAAAATGAAGATGTGGCCCTGTAGTCCACCCCGTATTGCCGCTGTAAGCAATACGATCATCTTGCTTTACAAAATCGCCTTTCTTCACTATAGAACCGTTTTGTTTTAAATGCGTGTACTCGGCAATAGTACCGTCTTGATGTAGGATTCTAATAAAGTTGGCTTTTTCCAAACATTTAAGAGCGTTACAACCTATGGCTTCATTCTCCTTGACTTGAATAACCGTGCCGCTGCGAGAGGCATGAATTGCTGTACCTATAGGCATCGTAAAATCTATAGCATAGGTATTTTTATGAGTACTGCTGCCATTATAACCTTGAGAAACACGCCAAGAAGCACTTTTTGCATAAGGTAAATGATAGTTGAATAGCTCGTCATACTGCTGTTCTCGTTGATCGCCCCATAAATAGGAAGCCGTCACTTGATAAGCATACCTTCCTTTCTTAATTCTTGTGAAATCGAGAATTTTATAATTCACAGCATGAGCTGGAATGACAAAAATTTGATCTGTTCTAAGACTGGATCTAAGGTTGATAAGTTCTAAGTCCAGCTTTACAGAAATAGAAACCGGCTCCCCATTAGTAACGTAATAAGAATAACCCGTATCCGTCTTTACCGCACCACTATGCACCTGCGGACTTTGAGCCGAGAGCAACGAGTAAATAAATAAACTTAAGAAAACACTTAACCGCATATATAGGGACCCTTTCGTGAATCCTATCATTCACAATAAGATAACGATAGCCTCCTGTAAAATAGTGCCTTAAGAAGTTTAAAAAAGGACTGAAAAATTAAAAAAAAGAACCAGATGCACCTGTCATCCTATAATGGACCCATTGATTATTTCATAACACCATCAGATAATGCGCTACAGAGGGCAGCTTAAGTGGCAAATTTCAATTAAGACGAGTAAAGTACTAAACTTCTGCGTCTAATAAATCTGTAGCAATATGATAACGCGGATCTTCGATACTGCTTTCTATAATCGTATCAAATTCTGGATTATGACGCATCAGTAATTCTTTACATTCTGGGCTTAAGTGCGTGAGTTTGATTTCTTTTCCTAAATCCAAATATTTATTTGCTACACCTCTTAAAGCCTCAATACCAGAATGATCTTGTACTCTTGATTCAATAAAGTCTATTTCTATTTTATCTGGATCGCTTTTAGGATCAAATTTCTTATTAAAATCTGTTACCGAACCAAAGAATAACGGCCCCCAAATTTCGTACACTTTAGTTCCATCTTCTTTGATGCTTTTGCGAGCTCTAATGCGTTTTGCACTTTCCCAAGCAAATACTAATGCCGAAATAATTACTCCTACAAATACAGCTATAGCAAGATCAAAAATAACAGTCACCACAGAAACAATCACTAAAACAACTGCATCTGATTTGGGTATTTTGCCTAAAATTCTAAAACTAGACCAAGCAAACGTTTCAATAACCATCATAAACATCACACCTATCAAAGCAGCGATAGGCACTTGCTCGATAAGTTTATCTGTAAACAATAGAAAGGTTAATAAGGTCACTGACGTCATCACACCAGATAAACGTCCACGACCACCAGCATTGATATTAATTACGGTCTGACCTATCATACCACAACCCCCTGTCCCACCGAAGAGTCCGCTAATGATGTTTCCTGCTCCTTGAGCGACACATTCTCGGTTACCACTACCCCGGGTTTCTGTTAATTCATCGACCAGATTCATGGTCATTAATGATTCTATAAGACCTACTGCGGCGGCAAGAAAGGCATAGGGTAAGATGAACAAAAAGGTATCATAACCTATAGGTAAATTCTCCCAAAGCTCCATATTAGGCGTTGGCAGCTCCCCTTTCAGCCCAGTTCCTCCACCTTCTATAATATAAGAACCTACCGTACTTGCATCCATACCACTAAAAATAACTACCGCTGTGGTCACTAATATAGCCGTAAGTGCCGCTGGAATTTTCTTAGTTAATTTAGGCAATAACCATATGATCGCCATGGTTAGAGCAACTAGACCTATCATGATCCACAACTCTGTTCCTTGCATGTAAGTAGAGGTGTATTTGTCTATACCATCTGCTCCTACTTCTAGTTTTTTATGGGTAAACATTTTTACCTGTGCGATAAAAATGACAATGGCTAGACCATTTACAAATCCCATCATTACAGGATGCGGAATCAGTCGTACAAATTTCCCTATTTTAAAAACACCTGCTAAAATCTGGATCAATCCCATAAGAATTACAGCACCGAAGAGGTAATAAAAACCCATATTCTCCACTGGTGTTTCCATCAACATTCCTCTCTCATGTCCTTTGATGATCAAATCCACAAAAATAACGGCCACTGCTCCAGCAGCTCCAGAAATCAATCCAGGTCTACCACCGAAAAGTGCTGTGATCAAACCAATAATAAAAGCACCAGAAAGCGCCACTAAAGGATCTATTCCTGCTACAAATGCAAAGGCAACTACCTCTGGTATCATTGCTAGAGAAACAGTGATTCCCGCCAGAATATCGTCCTTCGGATTTTTACTGAAATTATTGAAGATCTTGCGCATAGTGCTTGATTTTTAAGCGTGCAAAAGTACGGCTTTTTATAAGATATATCAGTGTTCCGCTTTCGCGAAAGCGGAATCAACACCATAGCTATCGAACAAATTTAACAGAAGTGCTATTTCTAACTTAGGAAAACAATATTTTTACCACATGAGTAGCAATCCTATCTTCTTATCAAAAAAGCATGTATGCTTTAGCGTTTGGATAGTCCTATTTTGTAGCGCTCTATGCCTCGCACAAAAGGATTCCTTAAAAGTAGAGGTCAATGGGCTACTCAAACCACATTTAGCATCTACGCATCATTTTGGATTGTTCTCTTCTCGCATGACACAAAATTTTAAAGTGCGCGCAAGTACTACCCCTCAATTGCATCTAGAGACACAATCAGGAAATAATTTTCATGCTCCTGTACAGGCCTTTCTTCCTGATGACCCAGCCCTAAGAGCTCAATTTGCTGACCAAATCTGGTATTTTAGAGTCTTTGATTTTGTAGATCAAGAAACAACTCCTGCGCAGGTAATGGATATCGAAATCGATGCGGTTTACAAAGTCTATCGTCCAGCACTAACTTTGCCTTTAAACGATCGCAACGAGATAAGAATAGGCTTGCGAGCTTTTCAAACGCTAAAAGGTAATTTCGTTAATTCCCCTTTTACCAATGATGCCTCTATTGAATGGTTTCACAGCAATATTGCTGGTGGTGAAGATCCTTTTGGCAGGAAGTTTTATGGGGTGAATGAAGTGGCAGTAAACTACACAGATCGCAATGGTAAGACGTTGAATATGCAAGCTGGCGATATCATTTTAGGAGGTCTCGAACTGGCACACACATATTATCCCGAATTGCAAAAATGGAACGAGCGCAATCTGTTTTTTAACTTGCAGTCACAGATAGGCTGGAACACCAGTGCCTACAATAATTCACTGGACTTAGGACTAGGAATCAATGCGGTAAAAAAATACCACTTAAACACTAAAAGCGATCTTTGGTTCGGTTTGGGCTATAGTGTATTGTATAAAAATGTTATTGATGGACGTGACAATCTCGACCTAGGAAACAACAGGTTTTTAGGATCTGGAGAGGTCATGGCACAATGGACCCATCAAACCTCCAAAGGAAACCAAAACATCATAGGCGTGAATTATCAAAATCAGACCTCTTACTTTAAAAAAGAAGAAGCTGACTATTTTCATCTCAAAGGAGATTATGCTGCCATCAATCAAGGCTGGCATTATGGCTACACCACGCTTATTGAAAATTTAAGCAGCTGGTCTTTGTTATACACACATGCACGACCTAAAATATCTTATACCATTTATGTCAAAGAAGACCTTAACGTCAATAATGCCCCTGATGTAGAAACAGGTATTTCTGTGCAAATTCCATTGTAATGAATACGAGCGGGTTTACTATAAAAATTAGTGCTTGACACAAAAAGAAAGCCTACCAGTTCCAAATTTACCTGGACTCTAATAAGCTTTCTATAGTTCTAATCTGCAGTTAACGCTTTCAGGTACTGAGAATGCGTTAGCGCAATTTTGTTGATCAAGCCTTCGTATCTAGCATTAATACTTGATCACATACTACTTCGGTGGTATACTGTTTTTCGCCGTCTTTGTCTTCCCACTGTCTATGAACTAGTTTTCCTTGAACGCATATTTTACTCCCTTTCTTTACATACTCAGAAATAATGTTTGCCGTAGCATTAAAGGCTAGGAGACGATGCCATTGTGTGTCGGTCACCTTCTCGCCTAGCTTGTTGGTATAACGATCTGAGGTGGCAAGTGAGAACTTTACTAGTATTTTGTCATCGTTTAAATTTACGATTTCTGGATCCTGACCTAGGTGTCCGATTAACTGTACTCTGTTGCTTAGATTGCTCATAATAAATTAGTTTGTATGGGTTAAAAAAAAGTTGTTGTCATCGTTTGTTTTTGATGACGGTACAAAGATGAGCAGGCTTGAAATCTACAATCGACTATTAACCGTTTGTTTACGTTTATTTTCGTTTGTACTTGATTGATAATAATAAACCAAGCGCCATAACCCAAAAAGGGCCATTGGTATCTGTTATAAAAAAGGGCTTGTTTTGACTTGAGGTGCTGTAAAAGCGCCTGTGGTAGCAGCTAGCATTGTTGTAGTACATGCTGGCCGCAGACACTAAAGCCTGAAGTATAGAACCCTACTCACCAGTAACAGCAGCAACTCCGTCAAATACAGCAAGTGCCTTAAAGATAAACAGCTCCTAATGAATCACTTCAAGGGGTTCGTCAAATTTATCGTATAAGAAGTACCGCTCATTTTTTTTTTACCCAAGCGAAGGCTTTATATTAGCCGAGATTATAAAGATTTGTATGTTATTGTTATTGAAACAAATAAAGTAAAAAATCATATTATACTATCAATTAACCTATAAAGTTATGTTCAAAAATGCAATTGTAGTTGTTATTTTAATTATTTTAAGTTGCCATACGAGGCTAATGGCACAGGTAGGAATAAACACTACTACTCCAGACCCAAGTTCCATGCTCGATATTCAATCTACAGATAAAGGGTTGCTCATACCAAGGATGACACTAGTTGAACGAGGTAATATACCCAATCCTTCACAAGGCTTAATGGTTTATCAAACCGATAATACTCCAGGGTTTTATTACTTTAATGGCAGCACATGGAATGCCATAGCGGTTGCTGAAGCTGATAAATGGACTTTTGATGGTAACAACATGTACAATGCCAACAGCAGCAATGTTGGTATTGGAACTACTGCGCCAGATGAGCTACTTCACGTGAGCGGCACCTCAGTTGGTACGGGAGCACATCTGGGGAATTTATTTGCGGGGGTGTGGGAAACAAACAGCGCTTATGCTGTAATTACTCACAATGACGTTAAATTTGATACTAATGGCTATGCGCTGATACAACGTAATGATGGTACAACCTTTTTAAATTCTGTTGCCGGAAAAAAATTGGGTCTTAGAATTGGCAATTCAGAGAAAATAACAATTCTTTCAGATGGGAAAGTAGGTATTGGAACTACTGCGCCTACTGCTAAATTAGAGGTTAATGGTACTCTTGTGGTTGGTAATATAACAGATAATGCTGATGTTAGTATGATCATGCAAAACAATTGGGTTACGTACTCAAATGGTTGGTCTTTTCCAGAATACTACAAGGATAAACTAGGTAGGGTTCATTTACAAGGATTAATTAAAAATGGTACCTTAGGTAATTACGCGACCATTTTGCCAGCTGGCTATAGACCGATAAGAAGTCGGATTTTCACCGTTGAAACTAAAGGTGGAGAACGATGTAGGGTTGATGTTAGGTATTCAGGCGGTGTTTTTATAAGTCAAGGCTGTGATAATGATTGGGTCTCATTAGAAGGTATTTCATTTAGAGCAGAACGATAGTCTCAATTATTATTTTGCTAGAGTCTTTTACACGAGCCATTTATTGAAGCATAAAAACAAAAAACCGATACCTATAAAAAACTCTCCGCACTAGAAACAAAACTAAACGCCCCGTTATCACTAAATAGAAAGTTCCAGTTTTAACAGTTGAGAAGTAATTTAACGTTGTAATACTTGCTGTTAGTAGTCTTTAAATAAACGGTGCAATACGATTTATCCTTTAAAGACCGTGGCACCGAACCAATCCAAAAGCAATAGGAAAACAAACTTCCTAAAAAAGACTAGCTAACAATTTCAAAATAAGCATGAAACAAAATTGAACTTTTTGAAAATTAGAAAAAAGTAAGCTGGATTTCTTTGGTTCACACAATGGGTAAAAGCCATTCGTCGACAGTAAATTGTATCCCAACGTTGTCCGTTTTGCATCAATCGAAAATTGAAAAATGACCTGTATTTGTAGTATACTTTCGCAGCATAAATAAATGAGGTCATGAAAATAATATTACTATCAATCCTTATCATCGCCTGTAGTTTTACTACAACAGCTCAGAGTAATCAGTCATCAACAGATTTCTATTTTGGTTCTGCGGCTAATTTTATACTGTTTACAGGAGCTGGAGCAGTAGCCAATACCGGTATTTCTACAGTTACGGGTGATGTTGGTTCTAATATAGGAGCAATATCTGGCTTTGGATCACCTACAGTTCTAAACGGAACTATAGAAAATGCCAATCCAATTACTACACAAGCCGCTATAGATTTAGCAGCAGCCTGCGTTCAAATTCAAAACACACCAGTCACAATATCGAATCATAGTACAATTTATGGCAGTGTTGCCGGGGAGACTATTTACCCCGGAGTGTATACTGCTGGAGCAGCTGCATCCATTCTTGGAACTCTGACATTAGATGCTCAGGGAGATCCTGATGCTCTGTTTGTTTTTAAAATTGAAGGAGCGCTTTCTTCAGTGGCTGGCTCGAATATTATTTTAGCAAATGGCGCTTCGTCTGACAATGTTTTTTGGATTGCCGTTGGCGCAGTTGGTTTGGGGGCAAATACTACCATGGTTGGCACATTTATAGGATATCCAGGAGCAGTTGAATTGGGAGCCGGAGGAAATCTAGACGGCAGATTATATTCTACTGTTGGCGCGATCGCAATCAATGGAACCGTTGCGACAATTCCATCTTATAATATTCCTTTTGGTTGCGATTCCAGTGCTTATCTATTCCAGAACAATGATATTTACGCTCTAGATTTAGCATCAGGGAACTCTTATGAAATTGCTGCAGACATTACTACAGGAAGTATAAATGCAGTAGGATACAATCCAGTAGACGGGTATATTTGGGGTTCTTTAAGTTCTCCAGAAAAAACGATAGTACGTATTGGTGGAAATTTCAATACAACCCGCTTCTATATAAATGAACTACCAACTAGTGATAGAACTATTGGAGATATAAGTGCAGACGGCATCTATTATTTAAAGGGTGAAGGCACTACCTACTATAAAATAGATCTTGATCCTAATTCTGCAAATTACACTCAACACCAATCAACAGAAAGTTTATCTCTAAATATAAGTATTGATGATTGGGCTTTTAATGCAGTTGACGGAAATTTATACACCGTAGAGAGAAACTCAAATATTTTATATCGCATTGATCCTTCAAACGGAAACGTACAAGCTTTAGGCGAAGTGCCAATCTTATCAGGAGTAACCTATACGTATGATGCAACGTACTTCGATGCAGATGGTCGTTTTTATGTATCAGCAAGTGAAACAGGAACAATATATGCCATTCAAAGTGTACAAAGCGTAATAGTCAATGGTACAATAAATTCGAAACTATTTGCTTTCGGACCCTCAAGCTCTAACAATGATGGTGCACGTTGCCCTACAGCTATTGTGAGCCAAGAAATTTGTGATAATGGAATTGATGATGATGGTGACGGCCTTATAGATTGTGAAGATCCTTCATGTTCAACTTATGGTGATTGTTCCCTCTCACTAGATGCAACAACGGGAAGTAGTGACGGTGGTTTAGAAAGTAATAACCGATTATCAGAACAGATCAATAAGCGTAATTTTAATCGTGCAAAAACAGGATATACATTCGATAGAAATTCTGCAAGAAGAGTTATTAAAAAGGGGGTATATGCACAACGTGCTACTAATAATAATTTTAGTTTAGAAGATTTTATTCCTTTAGATATTATTAATGAAGATGAGGTTATTGATGCTTCACCTTCAGATTTAGTAAGTATTACAAATGCAACTGAGATATATGGTGTAGATTATTTAAGAAACAACATTCCAGTAGCTTCTATTCTGGCCATAAAAACTGAGAATGGGGTTTATGAACATACTAAATACATTTGTGATCGTTTGTTAGGAGCAGAGTTAATATCCGTAAATACGATTGACATCAACGGACAATCATTCATTAAGTCTATTATAAAAAATGTAGATGGCACTTATGAGTTTGTATTAAGTCTATCGGCTAAGGTGGTAAACAATGATGGAAACTTCGCGATAGAGAGTCACTGGAATCTCGATCAATACGAACAAAATGTCACCTTTTATAACTTTCAAATTTGGACGAACTCAATTGATGATTTATTTAAACTTGGGCAAGAAGTCTTATTTTTACTAGATGTGAAAAAATTAATTTCAACATATAACAACTCAACACCTCCAACAGTATTTGTTAGAAAAGGAAAGTATGTTAATGGTGCTTTAGATTTACAAATCATCAATATGAATGCTACGGAAACCATACATTTTGATGCTAATCTTAGAACCACGGAAACGAGTGAGTTTGACAACATGAACTCAACAGTAGCATTGAATGAACAATACATTACAAACCTACAATTAGAAACTGGAAACTTATTTGATATCGGCTTTAGAATTGGTGATGGCTTTGCAACACCAGACGATTTATTCATGTCTGATGGACCTTGGGGAATTGATTATTCACAAGGAGACACTACAGTAGACACCTATGCAATTCTACCAAACGATTTTACCTATGCTCCCAATGATTTCCCGATAGAACGCAACATTGTCTTGAAAGCAACAACAAATAGCTATGTAGCGGCTTACAGAGCGCTTACCCCAAGATTCAAAGCCGTAGACTTAAGTGACTACAATAGCTTAAAATTTAGTGCAAAAGGGACAGGAAGTTTAGAAATTACATTTGTAAAAGCAAGTGTTTCTAACTGGGAAGAACAATATAAAAGCAACATTACTTTAGATAATATAACACAAAATTACGTTTTACCCATATCGAGTTTTAAATCAGGAAATAGCACCGGTTTAGAATTAAATGATGTCGTGACCGTGGTGTTTACTATGATAAGCGAAGATGGCTCAATTAGTTCAAAGGAATTAACACTAGAAAACCTACATTTATCTCAAGACACACCAGGTGTAGAAGACGTAACTCAACAAACAATGAATCTTTTTGCATCACCAAATCCAATAACCTCCGCAACAACGATACAATTTACAACGAAGCAAACAGAAACTGTACAACTTGTCGTCTATGACCAATTAGGAAAAGTAATATCCCAAACAACACATAGTACAACACCTGGAGAAAATAGAATTTCATTAAACAGCAACAACTTAAGCACAGGTATCTATTTCTGTAGCATTGTAAGTCAACAAATATTTTACAATGCCATAAAATTAATAGCCAGATAATTATAAGTTTTTAAGGTACTCCTAATTCCAAGATACAAGTAATATTTAGTTAAGGTTTGACGCTTTCGCGAAAGCGATATACTCTCGTGAATATAGAACAGTCAACATCATCACGAATTGGGCTATTGTTACATAAACATTTGCTACGCAAACCCAAATAGCCTAGTTATAGTGCACATAGCACACAATAAGCTAGGTAATACAAATCTTACCGTATTAATTGGACTCCCAAATGCTGAGCCTTTGCATCGAAACTAAGGGGGACAACCAAACAGTGTAACACAATTCAATAGCCTTTGCTTTGACTTTTCAGAAAAACAGGTCAAGAATAACTTCCCTTATTTTGGTGTAATTACTCAATGCTAGCAGGGAATAAAAAATGGCAATACACGATATAATCTATTGGTTGAAAGTTGGGCATCATTAACTTAAAAAGATAAAAGTGAAATACTTCGCTACATTATCGTTTCTCACAGTACTTATTCTATCATTCTGTGGATGCAAGCAGCAAACAGAACTATTAAATTCTCAAGAAGAAAAACGCAAGAAAATTGAAATAATAACCAATTATGGGTCTGTAATTATCGAACTGTATAATGAGACACCATTACATCGCGTTGTGCATAATTATGAGAAACATTCTAATCTCAATTTTAATTCTTTGCTTCATCGGAGTCAACGCTCAACATTGGAGTAAAATTAATGCGGATTTAAGAGTCTCAGATACTCTTAATAATCCGACCGAAATCAGAATCTATGCAAGTGGCGGAATAAAAAATTATACTTCACTTTTTAGAATGTACGAAAGTGAGCCTGATAATTGGACTGCTGAATTTCACGAGCATTGGTCAAAAGTTGATGGCATGATGGAAATGAAAACGCAAGAAAGAATATTGACTTCAAAAAGTGAAATGGAATATGTTTACTTGAATTTATTTCGGAGCTATATTTTTGACTTACCAAGCAGAAGTGATATAAGCTGAAAATTAATTGACCGTGGGGAAATCGAAAAAGCAGAACAATTCCCAAAAAGAAAAGGTGAAGAACCAATTATGAAATGGGAAGTTTTTGGCAAGCAATTGATGGCCCTTAACGAAACAAGATATTATTTTCAAACGAAAAATCCATACAAATCAAACGAATTTGAATTTGGAAATCCATTTTTTTTATAAAGACAAATATCCTGAAATTGATGAACCGATATATATTTGCGAACTGATTGAAATAGTACGTTCTGAAGTATAGAACCCTACTCACCAGTAACAGCAGCAACTCCGTCAATTACAGCTAGCACCTTAAAGATAAACAGCTCCTACCGCACCAACTCACGGTATTTGTCAGATTTATCGTACAATAAACGCCGCTGCACCTTTTTCACCTAGCTCCATCCCCTATATTTGAGTGTTGATAAGGAGTTACCTGTAATTCCAAAAATGATATTTGATATTTAAACTATATCAAAATTTCTTTTAGTGTTATTAAGGTTACTCTATAAAATTAGGGAAATTTATTTACACAATTATTCCATTCTTAGTAGCAATTTTTAAACTTTATCGTCATCATTATATATCATATTTAAATAAATATACTTTTATGAGATTCAAATTAATTTTTTTTAGTTTTTTCCTTTCTTTCTTTTTTATAAATGCTCAAACAACTAAAGATTCTAAAGCGGAGTTGGAGAAAGTAATTGATGTTTTTAGAGTATCAATAATAGAGCGTAATGATTTTGAAAAATTTTCTAATTTATTTTTACACGATTCTATTACTTGGGCAGCAATTATAACAGGAGACACTAAAAAAAGAGTGCTACAACAAAAACCTGATTTTACATTTCAAACTAGTAATTACAAGGCTTTCTTTGAGGAATTGAAAGATGGCAGTGAAGAAAAATTTTATAACGTTAAAATAGATGTTCGAAATGAATTTGCAACTATATCATTTGACTACAGTTTCAATGTTAATTCAAAAACTCAAAATTGGGGAACTGAATACTGGTCTCTAATTCTAATAAATAATATATGGAAAATCACAAGTGTAACTTGGTCTCAGAATATGCAAAAATTAGAAGCTTGCCCTTTTGAATCTAAGGATCTCTTAGAAATGAATTAATAAAAATAATAGTAATGCAAAGTACAGATAGCACCGTGTATAGTTAATTACTCAGTCACTGCCAACTTACGAACATTCCTTCGGAATATTCTATCTGTGATTTATTTACTAAATCAGTTGCTTAAACACGAAACTAAGAATACACAAAACCCTTAATTTAATTTACAAATAACGATACGTCCTTGAATTAGCAAAATTCGGAAAGTAACCGAAGAATTTAAAATTTGAGTTCCATAACAAATCCAACCAAATGAATAAAACATTCCAGATTTTAAAGAAAGTCCTTTTTACTATAATCCTAATTTTAATAATTTTTACAGTTTCTGGATATACCTATTTATACATTCTTCCTAAAGGCCCAGAATTAACTGAAACAAAAACGTTAAAAAAAGAAACTGATTCTTTTGTCATGTATGCATATAAAAATAGCGAAAGAAAATCTATTAAAGTTTGGACGTACAAACCTGAAAATTGGAAAAATGAAGGTAGAATTCTTTTTGTAATGCATGGAGGTGGTAGAAATGCAGATGATTATTTAGACGCATGGAAAGAGCTTGCAGACAGCAACAACATTTTAGTGGTAGCTCCTGAGTTTGAAAACAAATATTCAAAATATATTACCAACGATTATCAGGAAGGTAACCTATTTACCTTTTTCGGTTCTAAAAACCCAAAAGAAGAATGGACATATTCTGTAATTGAAAATATATTCGATGACATTAAGAAAAATAACAATATCACAAATGAAACATATGATATTTTTGGTCATTCCGCAGGTGGCCAGTTTGTACATAGAATGATCATGCTTATGCCCGAAGCAAGAATTAAAACCGCAATAGCAGCTAATGCTGGGCTCTACACTTTTCCAGATGAAAATCTGGAATATCCTTATGGATCAAAGAATACACCTATTACAGATAATTCCATCAAAAATTCTTTTAAAAAGCACTTAATCATTTTATTAGGTGAGAATGATAATGATCCAAAATTAGGTACTTTCAGAGAAACCGAGCTTGCTATGAAACAAGGAGCACACAGATTAGAAAGAGGATCTAATTTTTATCAAAAATCACTTGAATTAGCTACTCAAACATCCTCGATTTTTAATTGGGAAGTTGATACTATTGAAAAGGTTGGTCACAATTACAGAAAAATGTCTTCTCAATCAGTGAAGTACTTGTCCAACTAAAACCTAATCCCGGCACATCGCAAATAGTTGTCAGTTGAGTGAAAAGAGTTGTTTTAGACACCCAGTAAAAACCCACTAAGCCCACAAGGAGGTTTGCCTTATAGAGGCTGCTTGCGTTAACCAAGACCATTATACGTCATGATATAGGCACCATATGAAAACAATTTATTTTATTTTACTCATAGTTTCTTTTCCACTAATTGTGACTGCCCAAATAGGTACAGTAAGTTTTATAGATACATCTGTTCAAACAGCAGGTGTAACAAAGCTCGAATCTATTGATATAGATAATGATGGACATAATGAAATTCTCACTTCTACAAATGGCAATTCTGGCAGATTAGGATTTTATCAGAACCTGACAAACAACAGTTTTTCAGCTTTTAACTTAATAGAATCATATGATTTTTGTAGAGGGTTTGCTATAGGCGACTTTAATAATGACAATTGGAATGATATTGTTTCTATTGGAGGTATCAACCAAGATGCTAAAATTCACCTCAATAATTCTAGTACATTTAGTCCAGGAGTACTTCTAGATACTAATATTTCGATACAAGTAAATGATGTGGTTGTTGCAGATTTTGATCTGAACAACTCTGATGACATTGTTATTATCGGACAACACTCTATTGATTTTTATCGAAATAATGGTAGTGGAAGTTTTACCAAAGAGGAAATCTTAAGCACGAGTACGTCTCCTTTGATCCTGGAGTGTTTAGACTTAGCAGCAAGGGACATGGACAATGATGGTGATATGGATTTAATAAGCGGAGAAACAGCAGGATTAGTAGTTTATATCAACGATGGAAATGCTGTGTTTACTCCCCACTATTATTCGGTAAACCCCGAAATTTTTGGTCTTATACACCCAATAGATATAGACAATGATGGCGACTATGATGTGGCAGGCTATAACAGCGCAGGAGAAGTAAAATGGTTTAGTAATAACGGAAATGCTATCATGACATTTGAAGCCACACTACCTCATATTCCCGATTTAATATCATTAAGTTCCATAGATTATAATAACAATGGGGTTGAAGATTTATACACTTCCTACGCCAATAACATTTCAATTTTTGAGAATGATACCAATCATACTTTTAATAACGAAATAACAGTTTATCAAGATAATAGTCTTTTAATGGGCACTGTTCAGCCTGTAGATATTGATCATCAAGGAGCTTTAGATTTTCTATGGTCAGGAGGCACTAACAGCATTGCCTTTCACCTTAATCAATCCCCTTTATCTATAAGTGAAGTAAATGCAACAAGTAATTTCTTTTATCCAAATCCAACAACTGGATTAGTGAATTTTACCAAACCAGTTAAAAAACTGGCGATGTATAATTTATTAGGTCAAAAATATATAGAAGCTTATCATGTAAATGAAATAAATTTAACAAACTACCCGTCTGGAATGTACTTACTGGTTTTGGATGATAATGTCCAATTTCCACAAAAAATTATTAAAGAATAACGACTTACAACTAGGTGCATAATTAATTACTGGCATAGCATACCTTCAAGCCTTTACGCAAAAGAAATGTATGCCGTGTTCTATAGGACTATCAAATAAATGTTGCCACTGTAAACCCAAATTGTCCATCCAAATAGTGCGATTAAGAAGACTTGTTTATAGATAAAATAAAAGAGCCCTTTATAATAACACCAAAAAAAGGCAATCTACTTCCCCTTTGTTATAAAGGTGTAAATTCTGCAATAAAAATTACGGTTGCAGCTTTCATCTCTCCACCTTTATCATTCTTTTCTAATCCTGAAACATGGGGGCTTGCGAAATATAAAAGTTATCGTATCGAATGCATTTGAAATTTAGGAGCAATTCGTTTCTATCAGCTTCAGAACAGGAAACCCGTTTTAATTATGAAAATTGCAGTCCCAAAGGGGTGACAACTCATCAGGAACAGGGGATTTCCTTATATATAAACTCAAAAAATGTTCTCCGTGATTGACATTCATCTACAGACTTTAAGACAGTATTAATAAGCTTTCGCTATTAAACTTGTATTCTGTCAGATAACAATTAAAACAATCACATTATGAGTACCACATTTTTGAATACCAAGACCAGAGGGATCACCAAGACTGTAGCTGAATTCACAAAACAGGAGGGTCAGAGCAATAAGGAGTTCCGTGAATTTATAAGTGAACAAGTTGTGGAGCACAGAAAAGAAGGAATGGATGTATTCAAATCCCCAAGACCAGGAGATATCCAAGAAAACGAATAGCTTTCTATCCATAACATAAAGGCTAGTAAATAACAACAAAGCAAAAAGGCTATTTAGGAAATCTAAACAGCCTTTTTCTTTGTTGTATAATTATAAAAAAGCAACAGGTAAACCTGCAAACTTTAGGGCTAAACCGAATGGTTGGTGTACTTTTATAAAGTCGTAAAATCTTAATGATTTTGCTTAAAAAAAAATAAAACAAAAGGCTTTGACCAGATGCCAATAGAGAACCAAAACATTTCTTACATGCTCATCATTACAGTTCAAGCGACTCCTTATAAACCCATACTAAAATGACAAAGCAACATAGGATCATTACATTAATTGCTATCGTGGGTATGCTCAGCCTGAATTCCTGCAGCAGCAAATTATCACCTACCACACAAAAAGCAACTACTTCAAATTCTGAATCGGCCCTTAAAAAACCATATGTACTATTGATTTCTCTAGATGGTTTTCGTTGGGATTATGTAGATAAATATAGACCTCCCAACTTAATCAATTTTATTTCTAAAGGTGTTAAGGCACAATCATTAATACCCTCCTACCCTTCTAAGACCTTCCCTAATCACTATACGATTGCAACGGGAATGTACCCAGATAAACATGGTATTATAGGTAATATTTTTTACAGTTATGAAAAGGAAGCTACTTATAACATTAGGAATCGAGAAATGGCTGAAGACGGAAGTTTTTACGGAGGTTCTCCCATATGGATAGAAGCAAATAAGGCATCTATGGTTACGGCCAGTTACTTCTTTGTGGGTACAGAAGCAAACATTCAAGGAATGTCACCTACCTATTACTATAAATACGATGGTAGTGTAAAAAATGAAACTCGTGTTGCTCAAGCCGTAAAATGGCTAAAGATGCCTGCAAAAAAAAGACCCCATCTAGTCACTATGTACTTTAGTGATATGGATGATGCAGGGCATAATTTTAGCCCATCCAATGATGAAGAGCTAAAAAACAAACTACTGGCTTTAGATAAGAACTTAGGTGATTTATTTAAAGGCATAGCAGCTACAGGACTGCCTGTAAACATTATTATAGTTTCAGATCACGGCATGGCAAATCAATCTATCGAAAACCTTATACCCGTAGATGACATTCAAAACGACAGTTTGTTTTCAACCATTAATAACGGCTCCATAGTCAATATTCATCCCAAAGACCATATAGATACCAATGATTTGTTTGAGGATTTAAAACGAAAGGAACATCATTTTAAAGTCTATAAAACCGAAGACACCCCTGGTTTTGAAAACATGCCTACCAATAAAGACTGGGGACCTTTACAACTAGTGCCTGATCTGGGCTATTATTTTTCAACTAAAAAAAGTATAGCTGCAAGAATTGAGAAAAATATAACAACTATAGGTGTGCATGGTTTTGATACCAAATACAAAGATATGCACGGCATTTTTTATGCAAAAGGTCCTGCTTTCAAAAACAATTACGAGATACCAGCAGTAAAAAACATTCATATTTATCCATTAATGTGCAGGCTATTAGGACTAGAAATTCCAGAAGGTATTGACGGAGATTTAGACCAAATAAAAAGTGTTTTAACTCCACTCTTAAACAAGGAGCAGGATTGAAAATAAAACAAATTATAAACTCGCTCTTGTAAACGCTACGTAACCTACTATCTAAAAACTATAAATTGATGTATAACAAATTGTACGAATGGGGTACTAGGTTTTTATCTAAAGCCGCCTTATTTAAATTTGGCTTGAACTGGTCACCTATGTACAGAAGAAGTACAGCAAAAATAATTTACGTATCAACAGATTTATTGCAGGTAAAAATGAAGTTACCCATCAGCTGGAAAAATAAAAACTATATGAACTCCATATTTGGCGGTAGCATATATGCCTCGGTAGACCCCATACCTATGTTTCAGTTGATCAATATAATAGGAGATCATTACGTAGTTTGGGACAAGGCGGCTACGATCAAATTTAAGAAACCCGCAAAAGAAAACCTATACGCAGAGTTTCTATACTCAGAAAAAGAATTGGCAGAAATCAAACAACTAGTAGAGCGAGATAAAGAAATCGAAATCGTGAAATTAGTAAAGTTGACCAACAAAAGCAGTACTCAGGTGTATTGCGAAATAGAAAAGATCATCTACGTTGCAAATAAGGAGTTCTATAAAAATAAACGTCTAGGTGAGTAAAAAGATACTAGAGAATATAAAACTTTAATAAACTTCATAAAGTATGGTCTCAATAACCCCCCTCCCTTTATCTAATCTAGTAGAAAGCAAATGCCGTGCTTCTTTTACTTTGAAATGAAACGGTGCTGCTAATACGTCCAATCCACTTTGGCTTTTAAGTCTTATACCTTGACCAGAGATGATATCCTTGTTAGGTACAAAATCACCTTCAGGCAGGTGCTCCGTTAGTATCACATATTTATAACCTCTTAATTGATTTAGGATACTTTGAATTTCGGAATTAGATAGGTGTTGTAAGACCTGTCTTAGTAACGCACAATCTGCAACAGGTAAAGGATCAACTGCTATATCTAAACAATGAAATTTTAAATTTTCTTTTTGGAACATTTTTTTATTATGCGCGATCACATTGGACGCGACATCAACACCTTCATAGTTCTTTGTATGTGGTACTAATTGTTTACCTATATTAAAATCCCCACAACCCATATCGCATACGGAAATGGGATCTTCAAAAGAATTTAAAAATAAGGTGACTGCGTTTATATAAGGGGCTACTATATCTGGATGATGTGACCCGCTTCCTGAATAATAAGGAGCACCAGTAGTCGTTCCCCATAATCCATTGTCATAAATCTGCTCCATGGCCGCTTTAGTAGGCCAGGGCTTCTTAATTCGTTGCTTGTTACCATCCTTATGATTCATACCACTTTTATGAGATCAAGATAAGCTATAACTACTGTTTTGTACACCAACACATCCATAACTTATTTTCCATAAAAAATAGGTTGTATAACTACCTGTCTACAAAATATTTATAAAATGGAAAGCAGGACACGTAAGGAATCCAGAAAAATTATTGAACAACTCGACTTCATTCATTATGGCTAAAAAACACCAACTATATATATCAATTATCATTTGTACATTTGGCAACAAGCCCATTTATGAAAAAGCATTACTTACTAGTAGTTCTCAGCCTCTCTTTTTTTTGTTTTCAAAATACCACAGCGCAAAATAACGATGTAGAAAATGTATTGACCGACATCCTCTTTATACTCGATCAATACAACGATCCCGCGGCTGAAGCCAGCGTTATGCAAACAGGTGCTGGATGGTTTCATACTGCCAAATCTTTAGATAAATTCAAGGTGAATGTAGCTGTTGGGATGAGCGGCCTTCCCTTTCCCAAAAGCAAACAAAATTTTAGTGTGCGAGAATCAGATTTTATCAACTTGGACATAAGAGATGGAGATCAAGCTTCTATACCTACTGCTTTAGGTGGACAGCGCCGTGTGTTTTTCGACTTTATGATCGATGGAGAAACCTATGAATTTCAAGCTTTTTCTGGATTAAATACAGACTTTTTTGCTTTACCTTATATCCAAGGCCAGATAGGTTTATGGAAAGAAACAGAAGTAAGCTTGCGTTTTGTACCGCAAATTACTATAGAAAGGTCTAGCTATGCCATTTATGGTTTAGGAATCAAACACAACCTTTCTCAATACTTTTATAAAGAGCAACGCGGTTTTGACCTTGCTTTTTATACTAATTACAGCCTTACAGATCTCAATTTAGGTTATGACGAGCCACTGGATCTAGAACCATCAGACGGTGGAGCACCACTAGCAATTATCGATGGGTCACTTATTGATTTTCATTCTATTAATGCTGGTCTAGTGGCCAGTAAGGATTTTAATAAGTGGACTCTTTCTAGCGCACTTAATTACAATACGAGTTGGGTAGATTACAGCCTTACTGGAGAACGCAGCTTGTTTTTTGATCTGTTCAATAACGTACTAAGCACCCTTAGTGAGACCAAGCACTCTTTTAAGCTGGACCTGGGAGCTGCTTATCAACTCACCCCTAAATGGAATTTAAACACACAGTTGAGCGCTGGACAGTTTGTCAACCTTAATATTAGCGGTGTTTACAACATCAATTAAGCTTTTTACTTCTTAAGGGCTTATGAGGATTCCGCTTTCGCGAAAGCGGAACACCTATCCATATTCCTATAAAAGATCTTTCCACATATACACCCGAGATGATGTAGAGTAAATCCATAAAAAAATCCCCATCATTGCTGATGAGGATTTTCTATTTGCGAGAGGTTGTTAAACCTAAATTATTTTACTTTGTTTACTACTGCTTCAAAAGCTTCTGGATGATTCATGGCAAGATCTGCAAGAACTTTACGATTTAACTCGATGTTGTTCTTTTTTACAGCTCCCATAAATACAGAGTAGCTCATACCGTGCATACGTGAACCAGCGTTGATACGCGTGATCCATAATCTACGGAATGATCTTTTCTTGTTTCTTCTATCGCGGTAAGAATAAGACATTGCTTTCTCTACTGCGTTCTTTGCTACTGTCCATACGTTTTTACGACGTCCGAAGTAACCTTTTGCCTGCTTGAGGACTTTTTTTCTACGAGCTCTACGAGCTACGGCATTTACTGATCTAGGCATAATTTTAATTTTTTAACAGCAGGCGATCCATTTCTAGATTCTTTAATTGTGCACTACTATTGGGTTAATGTGTGAATTAACAAACCGTCAAGGTTTACAATGTCGTCTTACTTAAGACGTAATTGTAACATGACATTAGGTACATCTGCTTTGTGCACAACTGTATCGTGAGTCAAAGCTAGTTTACGTTTCTTGCTCTTTTTAGTCAGGATGTGACTTTTAAAAGCGTGTTTTCTTTTGATCTTTCCAGTACCAGTAAGCTTAAAACGCTTCTTAGCACTAGATTTTGTTTTCATTTTAGGCATAATTTCCTTTTTTAAATTCTCGCATTCCTTATTTAAAACCTATCTAATTACCTGATTCCGTGTGGTATAAAATCTATTGAAAATAGACTTTAAAAACAACTGAACAAGACATCAATGAAGCTCCTTTATTAAGGAGTGCAAAAATAGGTTTTTATTTGGAAAATGTATGATAAATCACCGATTTATTCCTCCTTATCCTTTAGATAATAAAAGATAAATGCAGCACCTATAGTCAAGTCTCTAGAGACTTGAAGTCGCTTGGTATAATTTTAGGGATTTGTACCTGCATAATCTAGCCGTTGAATAAGGTTTTCAACTCTTGGCTTTTAACCAAAAAAAAACTGCCTCTTAGATAGAAGCAGTCTTTTATGATTATTCTTTAAGTGACCTTTGTTAGGTGGGCTTTATTCAGCGCACTTACATCTGTCCTTTAGGGAGTAACTTACTTTTTCTTAGGTGCGATAAACATATTCATACGTTTACCTTCCATTTTAGGCATTTGTTCTACTTTACCTAACTCTTCTAGATCTTGAGCTAATCTCAACAATAAGATTTCACCTTGATCCTTATAAATAATGGAACGACCTTTAAAGAACACATAGGCTTTTAATTTAGATCCTTCTTTAAGGAACTTCTCACCGTGTTTTCTTTTAAATTCATAATCATGATCATCTGTATTGGGTCCAAAACGGATTTCCTTAATAACGACCTTACTAGCATTTTGCTTGATTATTTTCTCCCGCTTCTTTTGCTCATAGACAAATTTCTTATAGTCCATGATTTTTGCCACAGGTGGGTCAGCATTAGGAGAAATCTCAACCAGGTCGAGTTCTTTCTCTTGTGCTTCTTTAAGGGCTTCACGAGTGTCCATAACACGTGGTTCTCCATCGCCTACAAGGCGTACTTGTCTTGCACGTATCTTTTCATTGATTGCATGCTTGTCTTCTTTGATAATTCGAGCCGGACCACGGCTTCTGCGTCTACGTATTGCTATGACTATATAATTTTAATTAAACTTCAAATGTTTTTATAGTTTCGGAGATTTCTTTTTGCACGAGCTCTGTAAATGCTTCAACGCTCATACTTCCTAGATCCTCTCCACCATGTTTTCTTACAGAAATTGAACCCTCTTTTTCTTCCTGCTCACCAACTATAAGCATATATGGTAATTTGTTCATTTCTGCCTCACGGATCTTTTTACCCATGGTTTCTGCACGATTATCTACTACTGTGCGAATTTCGTTAATTTCTAACAAATTTGCTACCTGTTTAGCATAATTTTCGTATTTCTCACTGAGAGATAAGATAGCACATTGCTCAGGCATCAACCATAGCGGGAAATTCCCCCCTGTATGCTCTAATAAAATGGCTATAAAACGCTCCATGCTACCAAAAGGTGCACGATGTATCATTACAGGTCTATGCGACTCATTATCAGAGCCTTTATACTGTAAATCAAAACGTTCTGGCAAATTATAATCCACCTGTATAGTACCTAATTGCCAGCTTCTACCTAAGGCATCTTTCACCATAAAGTCTAATTTAGGACCATAAAAGGCAGCTTCACCTTCTTCAATCACATAATTAAGACCTTTATCTTTTGCAGCACTGATAATTGCATTTTCTGCAATTTCCCAATTCTTAGTATCTCCTATATATTTTTCTGGTTTTTTAGGATCGCGTATGCTTACCTGCGAGGTAAAATTTTCAAAACCTAACGAACCAAAAACATACATAACTAAGTCTATAACTGCTTTAAATTCTTTATCTAATTGTTCTGGCATACAGAAAATATGCGCATCATCCTGAGTAAACCCGCGTACACGAGTCAATCCATGTAGTTCACCACTTTGCTCGTATCTATACACCGTACCAAATTCTGCAAAACGCTTTGGTAAATCTTTATACGACCACTGGGCACTTTTATAAATTTCACAGTGATGTGGACAGTTCATAGGCTTTAATAAAAACTCCTCACCTTCGTTAGGTGTCTTTATAGACTGGAAAGAATCTGCTCCATACTTTTCATAATGACCAGAAGTCACATACAATTCTTTAGAACCTATATGCGGCGTCACCACCATTTCATAACCTGCTTTTTTCTGGGCGGCTTTTAAGAAGTTTTCTAGTCGCTCGCGCAAAGCCGCACCTTTAGGTAACCATAAAGGAAGCCCTTGACCTACGCGTTGAGAAAAAGTAAACAACTGTAATTCTTTACCTAATTTTCTGTGATCTCGTTTTTTTGCTTCTTCTAGTAACTCCAGGTATTCTTTTAAGTCCTTTTGCTTAGGGAAAGAAGTCCCGTACAAACGAGTAAGTTGTGGATTTTTTTCATCTCCACGCCAGTAAGCACCAGCTATACTCATTATTTTTACCGCCTTGATAATTCCTGTGTTAGGAACATGACCACCGCGACATAAATCTGTAAAGGTATCGTGATCACAAAAAGTGATCTCCCCGTCTGTAAGATTTTCTATCAGCTCTACTTTGAATAGATTGTTTTGATCCTTATAAAGCTGTATCGCATCAGCTTTAGAGACACTACGCATGGTGAACTCATGTTTTCCACGTGCTATTTCTAACATGCGAGCTTCTATTCTAGGAATATCAGTCTCCGATATAGAATGTTCTTTAAAATCAATATCATAATAGAACCCATTATCGATTGCAGGCCCTATGGTCAGGCTTACTCCAGGAAACAATTCCTCAATAGCTTGTGCCATGATGTGAGAAGTAGAATGCCAGAAAGCCTCTTTCCCTTCAGGATTGCTAAACGTAAAAAGAACCAAGCTACCATCTTCTATTAGAGGTGTTTTGGTTTCTACCTTTATACCGTTAAAGCTAGCGCTGATTACATTACGAGCAAGTCCGTGTGATATACTCATAGCGACATCCATAGGAGTGGTACCGCTTTCCATTTCTTTGATACTGCCGTCAGGCAAAGTGATTTTAATCATAACTACAAAATATGAACCGGCAAAGGTAAACCTTTATGCAAAATCACCATTAATTAATGCAACAGTTTTTGACGTTTTTAAGTCGGTTTTAGATCTTGATACATCAGTGGCACTTCCATTAGTACGGCTTTCGACTTTAGAAGAAATGCTGAGCTGAAACTCTAAGCTTTTTTAGGTTGAATTAATAGGCAGCCTTCCATCTTGTGTATAAGCTTTTTTAGTTATCAAGATAAATAAAACTCCCTTTAGGGATTGAAGAAGGTTCCTAATTCAAACTCTAATTGTTCGGGTTTTCCATTGTCTGGCACTGAAAGGTCTGGAAACACAAGGCCTTTCGTTTATTCTTTAAAGAAAAAGAAAGCCTCCCTTTAGAGCTAGGAGAAGCAGCCGAAACAAAAACTCTAATTTTTGATTCTGATATTTTAACAGCTCTACGCCTTTTGATCACAAGCAAACACAGTTTAATAAAGGTTAAAAGCTAAAATGGCGCGCACTTTGATACTGTCTTTAAAATCTCACTTATGAAAAAGCTCTTACTTCTCATTGCAGTTGTTCTATTTTTAGGCAGTTGTGACAGGTGGACAGATTGTATCATTAACAACAGTCCACAACTCAACCAACATGATTTTCTTACCGGATTTTTAGACATTTATTACGAAGACAGCTTAAATGCCGAAATCAATAACGACCCACGAGATAACAATTACTACTATTATTTCTCTGTACATGGATTGCCTCGCGGCATGGATTATGAATCCTATGGTAGGGAGCTGGTTATTTTTGGGACACCTCAAGAATCAGGTCGTTTTAATATAGAGGTATATCTTAATGTGGAAGCTGCGATTCTCTACTATGATGAAAGTGATGGCCCATTTGAAGATGGAGATACGCTTTGTAAAGACAGTACCAGCAGGTGGTATTCATTAAGCATTCAATAGGGCTTGTGTCGGGCAGCATACTTGTTGTAATTCCGCTTTCGCGAAAGCGGAACAAACATCCAACAATAAGATCTAAAACAATGAATCGTTAAGAAAAACACACTTATACACTTAAACTCTTGTAATAGCTTACCTTTGCAGCTTAATTGAATACATGACATTTAAAGAATTAGGGTTAGTAGAACCCATCTTGCGAGCTTTGCAAGACCAAGGATATGAACGTCCTACACCTATACAAGCACAAGCCATTCCAGTACTATTAGAAGGAAAAGATTTATTAGGCTGTGCACAGACTGGAACCGGTAAAACTGCCGCGTTTTCCATTCCCATCGTTCAAGACTTATACAACCGCCAGCCGCCAAAAGGAAAAAGGCGCATCAAAACATTAGTGGTTACTCCTACCAGAGAACTGGCTATCCAAATAGGCGAGAATTTTTCAGCTTACGCAAAATATACCGATATTAAAAATACGGTCATCTTTGGTGGAGTGAAGCAAACTTCTCAAGTATATGCGTTGCATCAAGGAATTGATGTATTAGTTGCTACTCCAGGAAGATTACTGGATTTAATCAATCAACGTTACATCTCACTAGATCATGTCGAGCATTTTGTGCTGGATGAGGCAGACCAGATGTTGGACATGGGTTTTATACACGATATCAAAAAGTTGTTAAAGCTTTTACCTCAAAAAAGACAGTCGCTATTTTTTAGTGCTACCATGCCTAGCACCATCGTAAAACTCTCTAACGAGATTTTAGGAAATCCAGCAAGAGTAACTATAGAGCCAGAAAAAACAACTGCTGAAAAAGTAGAGCAACGTATTTACCACGTTAATAAAATGAACAAGACCAAGCTCTTGATCGATTTATTAAGTAATGAATTGAACGATGCTACCTTAGTGTTCTCTAGAACCAAGCACGGAGCCAATAAGATTGTAAAAGATCTAGATAAAGCGGGTATTAAGAGTGCCGCTATACATGGTAATAAATCTCAAGCTGCAAGGCAAAGAGCTTTACAACAGTTTAAAGACGGAGATCTTCAAGCACTTATCGCGACAGATATTGCTGCTCGTGGTATAGACATCGACGAGTTGAGCTATGTAGTGAATTACGATTTACCTAATGTACCAGAGTCTTATGTACACAGAATAGGAAGAACTGGTAGAGCTGGAGCAAGCGGTCTTGCCGTTTCCTTTTGTATGCTAGAAGAACGCCCTTTCTTAAAAGACATCGAGAAGTTGATCAGAACAAGTATTCCTGTTGTGGAAGTGCACGAGTTTGAATTTAAGATGGAAGACGCTGCAGAGCCTAGTTTGAAAAAACAAAGTGGTGGTGGTGGCCGCGGTCGTTCACAAGGAAGAAGTAACAAACCTAAAAGTGGTGGCGGTAACAGTTCTTCCAGAAGTGGTGGAGGGAATCGCAGCAATCGCAGTAGATAGTTTTAGCTATTAAATAGAATACGCATACATCTAAAAGCCTTTTATCGATAGATAAAAGGCTTTTTTTTATATAAAATAAGTAGATTAACACTTCATCCTTAGTAAGATAACTAAAGTTTTATGATTTTAACGTAACTTTAGGAAGTGAGAAAGCAGTAACTTCTCCTACTAATCATTTAATACTCATAAATGACGACAAGACCAACCATCTTTATAGCTCTTTTATTTATTTATTTTAATATTCTTTTATTGCCTGCACAAAATACCGGCTTAGTAAACAAGCCTCCAGTTTCTACAGAGCAGCTGGAATTAGATAGTTTACTAAAGGTAGTAAGGAATCATTACTACGATAAAGATTATAAAAACGCCATTGAAAAAGGGAATTTACTTCTCCAATTGTCTGAAGAAATCGGTTCTGTAAAAAATGAAATTGCAGCTTCGAGCCTAATAGGTAATTCCCTATTACAACGCGGAGACACAATAGCATCTCAGAAGATTTTTGAGAAATCACTTTTAAAAGCGCAAAAAGCTAACGATCTAGAAAAGATTATTATCGCTTCCATCGACTTGGGTAATGTTTATGCTATTAGTAAACAGTACGAAAAAGCGATTAAAAGCTATACAAAAGTCCTCCCCCTGGCAGTAGAATTTAATCAACCTGTTTATTTATTTCTATTAAATTATAATGTAGGAGAGTCTTATTTGGAACTGAACTTACCAAATCAGGCATCTGTTTTCATTTCAAAAACCAATAAATATGTTAACGGCTTGGCCACTGCCTATAAAGCAAGTCAAAAATCTCTTTCAGGCAAACTTTCTTATGCTTTAGGTGATTATAAAAAAGCTGCAAAGGACTTTGATCAAGGAATTGTTTATGCTAAAGAATCTGATTTTAAGGAAATCCTACTTGAAATTTACGAGTATTACGCTTTAACAGAAGAGAAAAAAGGTGACTATAGAAAAGCAAATGAATTATTAAAGCAATACAACGGTCTGAATGAAGAAAAGTATAAGCTGGATAAAATAGCAGCTGTGGAAAATGCAGTGGCTAAATTTAATGTAGAGCAAATGGAGCAAGAACTTATAACTACGCAATATGAAAATGAAATAGCCAAGGAACGAGCAGCAAGGAATACCATCTTAATATCCGGTGCCATAGCATTAGTGTTTTTGAGTATTCTAACACTTTTCCTATTTAGAAATCAAAGCAAACGTAAAAAGCTCTTGATAGATTTAAAAAACAACAACTATTTACTAGCTGTTGCTAAAGAAAAGAGTGATCGATTAAGAATGTCTAAAGATGCTTTATTCTCTAGAATCAGTCATGAATTACGAACTCCTATGTATGGAATCATAGGGATTTCCAATCTAATGGTAAGTGATAAAGCAGAAGCGATCAATTCTGATAACATTAGATCTTTAAAATACAGTGCAGACTACCTGCTTTCATTGATCAATAACGTTTTGGAAATGAACAAAATAAACAGGGTAAAGGACGATCTTTTGAAAAAGGATATTATTAATGTCAGGCAAGTTTGTGATTATGTTATGGATTCTGCTCGCTATATTTCACAAAACAACGCTAATGTACACCAACTTTGTATAGATGAATCTATACCAGAAAAAGTGATTGGAGACTCTTCTAGATTATCTCAAGTGCTTATCAATTTATTGGGTAACGCAGGTAAATTTACAGAAAACGGCAAAATCACACTTGATGTGACCCTTACATCATTAACTGATTTGGAGTGCTTTATCATGTTTAAAGTAAAAGACAACGGGATAGGAATAGCCAAAGATAGGCAATTGGCTATCTTTGAAGAGGCCGCATTTATAGAGCATCATCATGAAAATGAAGGGACAGGTTTGGGGTTACCTATCTCCAAAAGCATTATTGAATTGCATAATTCTAAACTTGACCTGATAAGTGATCTTGGCAAAGGAACAGAAGTAAGATTTGTATTACGCTATGAGCTAGCAAAAGAAAAACCACTGGAGAATAATATTTTACAATTAAATGGCAATCTTAGCTTATTAAAAGGAAAGAAAATACTAGTAGTTGAAGACAACAAAATAAATCAGGTGGTCACTTGTAAAATGCTGGAAAACTTAGAAATTAAAGTAGATACCGCCTCTGATGGAATAACAGCTATAGAAAAAGCACAAACGGTAAATTACGACCTTATTTTAATGGATATTAACATGCCTCCAGGCATGGATGGTTTTGAAACTGCAAAAAAGATAAGAGCGTTTGATGAAAATACACCCATCATAGCACTCACAGCGGCAGAACAAAGAGAAGTTAAAAAGCGTATAAAAGATAGCGCTATGAATGATTATATTATAAAACCATTTAAGATGGAATACTTTCAGAGCAGTCTATTAAAACTCATGAAATAGAGGCTCGTTATCTAGAGGTCATAGCTTAACTAAAGGCTAATCAAGGTCATTTTAAACGGACATTCAGAAATATAAAAAATACTCGTCAGAAAACTATTATTAATGGTGATTCATGACAACCCACTTTTCAGCAGCTCTATCATATACCAACTGTATCATTTCATATTGACTGCATCGCAAACGTATATTATTTTGAATTTGATTTTCTGTAGATGAATTGGTATTTAAAGCCAATAATACCAAGTCGCCTTCTGTAGGGTATAACCATATTTGAGTTCCATCTGGTGCCGATTTGATTCCCGAAATAGTTAATTGGTTACTCCCACTTGTAGTTGGATTAGGATGCACTAACCTAATAATAGATTTACCATGGTTGGGCTCTCCGGGTAAAATAACAATATCTAAATTATCAATCCTTCCATTCCCAGGAATAATAAGTGATGGAAGCTCTCCAAATTCTAATCTTTGTTTTTTTGCAACTACTTTATTATCCTCAAGCTCTACGTTTTCCCCCATAGCTACAGGAACCATTCTGCCTGTGGCATCAACTCCTACCAGTCTAACAGCTCTTCTCGTTGTATAATTGGTATTCAAAGATCTTACAATAAGACTTCCATTAACATCGAGCTCTGCTTGAGGATCGGTTGTATTGATTCCCACTTGAGCAAAAGCAAAAGCACTAAATAACAAAGCCAAAGGTAAAGTAGTGATTTTCATGTGGTCAAAGTTTGTTTGAATTTAAGCGAAATAAACTATTTGAAAAAAAATATTTCAATTTCCTGTACAATTTTACAAAAATAAGGTCATTAATCGATTTTTTTTTCAGTAATGATTTGGAAAAGAACTACATATGACACTCATCGAGCATTTTAAGAGAACAAACCCCATAATCACATCAAACTAGCAGTCAACAAATTAAAAAAAATAGTTTTTTGTAAAAATAAATTAATATGGCTTTTTTGTTCCTCTTTAGAACAACAAAAAAAAATAAAAATAAAGTCAATTGTATAGCCTCGAGAACACCTGTCATCAATGCTTATTTAACACTATTATATTGATCAACATATTTTTGAACTTTAAAACCATACTTCTAACTAGATTATTGAGCCGCATTTAGATGATATAAAATTTTATTGATGGAAAAGAGCTCTCTATAGCTTTATAAAAACACCTGTTATTCCATACCAATCAGCTGCCTTGGAACAGCATATTTTAATTTCAAAATTGTTCGTTATTATTTGTGAGCACTTTTAAACACCTTTTATAGCTTCTACTTGCATATATTCCAATAGCATCTTCAATTTTTAAGAAAACAGAACCTTTACTCTACTTCAAATAGCCCCCTCAGTAGTTTTACCAAATAGTTTACATACTGTTCTAGAATAAAAGTTTAAAATACTTTGGGAAATATAAATCTGAGAACTCCTTTATTCATAGGACCCTTTGCAATCATAATCAGTTACAAACGTAAATAAACGTAAGTAAACGGTTAACATACGATTGAAGCTTTGATGTTGTTACATCTTTGCAGTGTCATCAAAAACAATAGATGGCAATAACTATTTTTTTTAACCCATACAAACTAATTTATTATGAGCAATCTAAGCAACAGAGTACAGTTAATCGGACACCTAGGACAGGATCCAGAAATCGTAAATTTAAACGATGATAAAAAACTTGTGAGGTTATCACTTGCCACCTCAGACCGTTATACCAACAAGCTAGGTGAGAAGGTGACCGACACACAATGGCATCGTATCGTAGCGTTTAACGGTACAGCAAACATCATTTCTGAGTATGTAAAGAAAGGAAGCAAAATAGGTGTAGAAGGAAAGCTAGTTACTAGACAATGGGAAGACAAGGACGGTAAGAAACAATTCACCACAGAAGTTGTTTGTGATCAAGTATTAATGCTAGATCCTAAGGCTTAATTACCGGAAATTGCGCTAACGCATTATCAGCAGCTGATAGCGTTAAATCAAGACTATAAATATAGAAAGCTTATTGGTTCCAATTTTATATGGACCCAATAAGCTTTCTTTTTTTAATAAATTCAATCCACATTTAATGAAGTGATTCAGGTATGTATTACTTCAGAGCAATATTTCTACCCGATAGGCTTGTGGAAATAAATTCAGTGTCAGTTGTACTTCTTTACTTATTAAATTGCCAAGCCATTCAACAATACAGCGATGGAATAACTGGTAAGTTCATTATCGCTCCACTGATTCAACAAGAATCTAATTTATTTACGACTCCCTGCAAAAAACAGAATAACAAGCAAACAAAATAAATACCTACTGAATTAAAAGCCTTACTTAAATACCTCTTACAAATTCACTGTACAAATCATTGAATTGGTAGCCTTCTGTAAATCGTTTTTTACTTAGCTTGTCGAATTCTACTAAAGACCAAAGAATAAATTCTTTCATAAAATTACGATCTTCCTTACTTGTCTGTGGTTGGTATTTCTGAACTAAATCTTCCAAGGGTTCTATTTGATCGATCAACACTTGATAATCGCTATCATTCAACTCGTCTAATAATTCTAAACCTTCATTGTTGAAAAACCACTCGATCAATTTATCGTAAGGGGTATCTTCATTTTCTTTTACCAGTTTCTTAATCTCTGGAAAATACAGTGGAAACAATGTTTTAGTCGCTGCTCCTATCAACTCGTTTGCCACAAAAGCAGCACCCTCTTGCTCTCCTTCATACACCAACTCAATCTTTCCTGTAATAGAAGGAATAACTCCTGTAAAATCAGAAAAACGTATTGTTGTTTTATCGTCTCCATTCATTAAGGAGCGACGCTCTGCTGTACTCAATAAATTTTCAAAAGCCGTGATACTCATACGAGCACTTACACCACTTTTTTCATCCACATATTCACTATCTCTTGCACAAAAACTAATTTGTTCTAATAAGTCTTTAGCTAGTTCTGGCACATAAACAGCCTCAGCAGTACGCAAGTCGTTCTTAGCCTCTTGTTGAGTGATCGTTTTGGCGATTTCAATGTTTTCAGGATAATGGGTCAAAATTTGAGATCCTATCCTGTCTTTTAACGGTGTTACAATACTACCACGGTTGGTATAATCTTCTGGATTTGCTGTAAAGACAAATTGCATATCTAAGGATAAACGCAATTTGAATCCGCGTATTTGAATATCCCCTTCTTGCAGAATATTAAAAAGCGCTACCTGTATACGAGCTTGTAAATCTGGCAGCTCATTAATAACAAAAATACATCGGTTAGCACGAGGTATCATACCGTAATGAATCACGCGATCATCAGCATAACTCAATTTTAAGTTGGCCGCTTTTATAGGATCTATATCTCCTATTAAATCTGCAACAGTCACATCTGGTGTAGCTAGTTTTTCATAAAACCTATCGTCTCTATGCAACCAAGAAATAGGGGTGTCATCTCCATGTTCTTCAATCAGCTGCTTTGCTGTTCTTGAAAGTGGCTCTAAGGGATCATCATGAATCTCACTTTGTGTCACGTAAGGAATATACTCATCTAGTAATCCCGTCATAAGCCTTGCCAGTCGTGTCTTTGCTTGACCTCGCAATCCTAATAAATTGATGTTGTGACGGGATAAGATCGCACGTTCCAGTTCTGGAATAACCGTGTTGTCATAACCGTGAATTCCTGAAAAAGAGTTCACATCATTTTTAATGTTGTGAATCAGGTTATCTCTTAATTCTTCTTTTATCGACTTAGATTTCCATCCCGATTTTTTGAGTTGGCCTAATGTATTTATTTTATTGTGATCCATAATTGTTCTCCTAGAGGTTTACAAATTACAACCCATGGCCTACTCTGGCAATCATTAAAGAGATATTTAACAAAAGTGTTTCCCAACCCATGTTCTTCATTCCAACAAGCTTTTTTTTAATCTCGCTTTCGCGAAAGCGGAACATTTTTATTCATCGTTCACTAACGCGTTTTTTATTTCAGTTTTCAAGTTAGTATAAGGTTGAATTGCTTGATCGTTAAAAAACCTTGAAAGGGTTTTAACTTTTTATTTTCGAATGAAATATTGAGCATTGCGCAAGCTCATTGGTATCATACCATTGGATCAGGTATTTTTTTCTTCCATTTCAATTTCTTCTAACTGATGTACTTCCAGAGTCCTTTTTTATTCTGCAGAAAAGTCAAGACTCGTTTTACTCCAACATGTTCTGGCCTTTCAATTTTGACATCTTTGGCAAGTAATTTCTGAGCCGCTTCTCTAGCTAGGGCAAGAATCTGGTTGTCTTTAACGATATCGGCAAGTCGTAAATCCATCACCCCACTTTGTTGCGTTCCCATCAAATCTCCTGGACCACGCAATTTTAAATCTACCTCAGCGATTTGAAATCCGTCAGTTGTGGCCACCATGGTTTGTAGTCTGGTTTTAGAATCGCTACTCAATTTGTGGCCCGTCATTAGAATACAATAACTCTGGTCTGCTCCACGCCCTACTCTACCGCGCAATTGGTGCAATTGAGAAAGCCCAAAACGCTCAGCACTCTCAATGATCATCACACTGGCATTAGGCACATTGACCCCTACTTCTATGACGGTGGTTGCCACCATGATTTGTGTTTCCCCTTTTACAAAGCGATTCATCTCGTAGTCTTTATCTTCTGGCTTCATACGACCGTGAAGAATACTTACTTTATATTGAGGCAAAGGAAACTCCCTAACGATGCTCTCATAACCATCCTGAAGATCCTTATAATCCAAAGTTTCTGATTCTTCTATCAGCGGGTACACCATGTATATTTGACGTCCAAGAGCTATTTCATCTCTGATAAAAGCAAAAACAGCCAATCTATTTTTATCAAATCGATGCACCGTTTTGATCTCTTTACGACCTGGCGGTAACTCGTCAATGACCGATATATCTAAGTCTCCATATAAACTCATGGCCAGCGTTCTAGGAATAGGTGTTGCTGTCATGACAAGTACATGAGGTGGCAGGTCATTTTTCTTCCATAGTTTGGCTCTTTGTGCCACGCCAAAACGGTGTTGCTCATCAACGATAGCAACCCCAATATTTTTAAACTTTACTTTATCCTCTATGAGCGCGTGCGTGCCTATCAAGATATCTAGACTGCCATCTTCTAGCGCTTCATGAATCACCCGACGATTTTTAGTTTTTACAGATCCTGTTAAAATGGATACCGTAATTCCTGTTCCTTCCAGCAATTCTGAAATGCCGCTGTAATGTTGCTGAGCAAGTATTTCTGTAGGTGCCATAATACAAGCTTGGAAGCCATTATCAAGAGCTAGTAAAGCAGTGAGTACCGCAACAATGGTTTTTCCCGAGCCTACATCTCCTTGGAGCAATCGATTCATATGAGCCCCAGTTGCCATATCGGCACGTATTTCTTTTACGACTCGTTTTTGAGCTCCCGTAAGTTCAAAAGGCAAGTGATTCTTATAAAAATTAGTGAATTTATCGCCTACATGGTCAAAGACATATCCTTTAATTTTGGTTTTTCTAATTCGGTTTTGAAGCAGCAATTCCATCTGTATAAAGAAGAGCTCTTCAAACTTTAATCTATAGATAGCCTGCTGCAGCAGCTCTGGAGTGCTTGGAAAGTGAGCATTGAGCATGGCTTCATTTTTACCTATGAGTTTATAATGTACCTGCATATCGTCTGGCAAGGTTTCTATAAACGCACCATTGATTTCACTAAAAAGCTTTCGCATGCATTTAACGATATAGGTGTTGGTAATCTTGCGTTTAGCAAGCATTTCTGTACTTGGATAAACTGGGGTCATCGCACTTTGTTTGCGTGACTTATGATCTGCCAGTAATTCTAAATCCGGATGTGCAATATTATATTGAGAACCATAACGAGCTACTTTACCAAAAGCCACATAAGGCTCGTTGATCTTTAAACTGTCTCTAAAATGTTTCTGACTGCGGAACCATACCAGCTCCATTCTTCCGGTCTCGTCTGCAAAAGTGGCTACCAGTCGTTCTGATTTTCCTGCTCCTGCGGTTTTGATGTTTAGGATTTTACCTAAAATCTGTACTTGGGCACTATCGGGAACCAGCTGGTTGATTTTATAGTACTTGGTTTTATCAATATATCGATTGGGAAATAAATTTGCTAAATCACCATAAGTGTGTATATGCAATTCACTGCGCAACAACTTAGCTCTTTCTGGACCGATGCCAGCGAGATAATCTATAGGAGTAGAAAGAAAGTTAAGTGGCAAGTGCTAATTATTTCTAGTGCGTATTCAAAGGTAATTGAAAGATGTTTTAAATCCCAATTTGATAAATTAGCAAATGATTAAATCATTAAAACCAAATACCCGTCTGAGCGACAGTCCAAGACGTGAATCTATAAAAGGAGGTCGTGCTAGGTAAAAAGGTTTCGACTGTCGCTCAACCAAACATTTTTCTTATTCAACAAACGTAACCGTGCCAGTCTGAGCGAGAGTCGAAGACGTAAATCTATAAAAGGAGAGCATGCTAGGCAAAAAGGTTTCGACTATCGCTA
>TARA_R110000751_G_scaffold300963_1_pt1 | contig 42972 bp, 50 predicted proteins | sample TARA_R110000751 | Tara Oceans TARA_R110000751 (sample SAMEA4398001) | marine metagenome | biome: Polar Biome; feature: [MES] marine water layer (ENVO:01000295) within the mesopelagic zone...; material: water (ENVO:00002006), including particulate matter (ENVO:01000060) such... | reverse complement strand
CAGCGGTCACGAAGAACTATGCGAACCGCTTCAAGGTTCCCATCGTTAACGCCAATAGTAGAAAGCCAAGTCTTGATACGCTCAGACTTAGCGTTACTATTCTTGGATCGTCTTTGTCGGCCCGTCAAGGGCTTCTTCAAACTCTGTGTCACGACCAATATAGTCCTCTCTGCCTACTGCCATGGTTTTAGTAGAGGCTTCTACTAGAACGGGTCTCTCAATCACATCTTCCAATGCGCCTGCTAGCTTGTCCAGGTTGAACGCTAGGTTGACTTGCACTGGTGCTGGTTGTTGCGTCTTGTCAGCGACCTTATCAGAGATACCTCTAGAGGTTCTACGGATAGTCTGCGTTGACTCAATGATGGATGCTAGAGTCTTAAGATCTCTGGCGTTCATGGACCCATCACGAGACTTGTTCAATAGTCGTTCTGCCATTTGCTCTATTGAGCCGGCGATCCTATCGTGTCTCTTACCTACGTCGCTACCATACAGTTCCTTGACTCCACCTACCTTGCGGAACTGTTCAAAGACGATAGCATCTCTTTCCTCTTCCCATCCGAAGATGAGTGACCACCTATCAATCACTCCTACTTCTACACACAGCTCAACAGCAATAGCTTCTACATCTACATATTGGTAGAACAAGCTACGGGCCTTCATCTTAACGAGGTTGCTCGTTTGTGTTAGACGACCTGTAGCTTGTAAGTAGGCAGTAACCGTAGGATAGTTGTCAGGATCATTACGATCGAAGACAACTGGTGTTATATCCTTCGGCCTGCCTTTGCGTAGTTGCTTTCGATTGCTCATGTAGAAACGACCATAGTCCTTTTAGAAAGTCCTCGTTCTCGTGTCCCATGCTTGTCAATCAGAAAGGACCATGGTCAGCCTAAGCTTGCACGGTCTGCTGGCCCTTGTCAACCGCCTCATCTGGCGTCACAGGAGTTTCTTTCGGCAAAGCCTCTACGCCCATGTCAACACCGACGATAGGTCTCGCTACCTTTGCAGGCGGCCAGTAGTAGGAGTTGCCGATAGTGATGTCAGAATTGAACCTGACGCGCATAACGTGTCGGTTTCCGATACTGGAGAAGACTACAAGATCAGCAGAGTCATCGTCATAAGCCTTTACGACGATAGCAGGAAGGGTCTCAGGCACGCCTAAACCCTGGCGATGGTTCTTGTAAATTACGATGTCGGTAATCATTGGTTCGTATGGTGATGAAGTGGGATCTCCGACAAGATAGCACTTCCCTCCTGAGTTGTCAAGCATAGTAATTAGATCCTGTCCAGCTCCCAAATTGAATCAGCTTTCCTTGTAGCGTCAACAAGTGTTTCAGTATCGATAGGAACACCTTGTGCCGCATAACCAGCAACAAGAGAACGGGTAGTATCTGATATCACTCCAGTGATAGAAACTGCTCCATTAAGTCCCCAGATAGTGCCATCACAAGACTTGTTAGATCCTGTTCCTGCATTGACTCGTGTAATTTTCATTACTGTAGCTTCATTAGCACCGTCAAAGACTGGACCTTTAACAGTAATAAAGTCACCTACTTTTGGATCAAATGCCGCCATTACCCACCTCCACCAATACCTGCTAACGCATCTTCTCCTGCTGTCTGCCTAGCCTCTGTAATAGGAGCATACATATCAACATCAATTGGATATTGAACTGCACTAGGGTTAATACCATCTACTAAGATAGCTGTGATATCAAACACCACTCCAGTGAGTGCTACCAATCCTGATGGTGCATCTACTGTGATGCTACAAATAAAAGAAGTTCCTGATCCTGCTACTACAGCAGTTGCCTTACCTACTAACGCTCCATGCGTTCCATTCCACACTGGGCCTCTAACAGAGACTAGATCATCTACTGTAATTCCTGGTGCCATTACTATTCCTTTGATAAGAGTTAAGCTGCACGCGCAGCACAGACCACGACGGTAGCAGCATTCCGGTGGGGAGTCAAGCAAGGTCAGTGGCCTATAGCTAATACAAAGCACTTTGTGAAACAAACCTTGTTGACAATTCGGCATATGGGGATTAGGCTCTATTAAAGACAAACCACAACGCAGACAGTAGTGGTGGAACGGTTATGATGAGGATACTACCTAAAGTTGGTGTTACCGTTTGGATGAGTAGCCATGCTAACAGAGACCTTAAAGCAGTTGTTAGGAAGGTCGATGAATGGCACATTACTCTCCACTTTACTAAGGGTTGTTATAATGATCCAATGAGTAGTGAGTTTGCTATGAATAAAACTCGTGTGTTGTATCACCGTGCGTTCTGGGATTCGTTGGTAAGGATTGACCATGGATAAACTAGAGGATGGTTCTGTTGAGAAGGATCGTAGGATTCACGGTGGTGGTCCTAGGATTGTTCCTCACGATCTAACAACACAGTTATTAGACAAAAAGATACTCAAAAAACTACAAAGGTTCTATGATGAGGGAGGTTGTGAAAGCAATATTACCCGACCCATCTTAAAGGGCCTAGAACCGCTCCTAATCAACGATCACAATCGAAGCCAGTTGTGATGGACCCACCTATAAAAATTGAAACTAGGCGTATTAGCGGTGATTTGGCGCATACACCAACATGTATATAGATATGTGAGGGCCGGGCTGGGTGGCGGTTCGCTTTATGTTAGGGCGGTTGTAACGGATTTGCAATCGGGAAAGATGCTGGCACCGATTTCCGAGCTTTGGCATGGTTCTTGCTTACTTTATAGTAGAGAGTTCTTTGTTTCTATGGTTACCAGGTTGATACCAGTTAGGGATGGTAACCGTAGCTATGATGCGATACCATGCTCACTCTGCTTAGCAAAGCACTTGTTATAGCAGAGTGGTTATCGTCCTAACCTACTGATATTGGCATGGTTATTGCAACGCGGTTAGATACTTCTCTGTTACACTATTCTAGTGTCCTTTCGTCTTTACTAGTGTGATCGCTATCGTGATCCATGCTAGACTGTCGATGGTGGTAGTGAGTAAGTGGCCGACAAGGTTACTGACTCACTAGCACTCGACTCGAACCACTACGGTTCGTAGTCGTCTCTTTGACAATCAAACTAGGATACGATGACAGCAACAGTCACAATTGATACCGCTCCGACTATCATCCTCAGAGGTGAGGTTAGAGTGAGCAAAGCAAAGAACAAACTAGGCCGCAAACTGTCGAAGCTAGCTAACGCTACTCCGACAGTAATACGCTCGCCACTTGAGCAAGTCGAACACTGCCGCAAGGCTAGTGCGTTGATACCTACTCTAGTTGCCGAGCGTGCTAAGCTTGGAAGAACGGAAAAGCACGTTAACGATCGTCGTCGTTCTGAGGCTATAACCTTGGAACTACGGGAATTGTGTATGCCGGTATACGGTATTACGTTGGATGATGGCGAAGACGGTTACACTGTCTTTGCTAGTGCTAACGTGCTATCGGACTACCAACGCGAGTCTATTGCCTTCGTCGTTATTGCAATGCCAGTGTTACAGCGGTTCGGCCGCATAGCTAGCATCCGCAAGAGCGATGTTGATCAAGCTTACCTTGAACAGTTTGCCGCTAGTCGCGCAAATGACCATGCTATGGGAAAGGCACAGAATGCTTTCCGCTTAGCTAAGTTAGAAGGCGATAGCGAGGCAATGACAGTAGCTTACTACTGGCTTTGGCATGGTTCGCTTAAGGTTTGCAAAGATCCATGTTGCAAGTGCTCTACTTGCAATGCGGATCGGACTCAAGCCCGATCGACTACTTCAGTAATCCAAGCCGGGTTACTGGAGTCGCTAGCAGAAGCCTATATTGAAACGGAATCACGTAGCTACTTTAATGGTAGTCGTCTTCCCCACCGAATGAAGGCTTTGCCTTTGTCCGATGGTGTTAGCGAATACGGTAGAGAAACCTACGATGAAATGCGTATACGCCTAGGAATGGCGTAATACGGTGAGCCGGATAGACCTTTTTTGGTCTATCTGGCTTTTCCGTTGTCCATTCGCTCTTAAGGGTGTAGACCATACGCTAACGAGTAGAACGGAACGTAGCGAAAACAGGTATTAGGAAACACCTCAAACAGTTCCTACCAATGGAGTCATACGGTTACCGTCGTGGTTTCTACTTTATCATCACTGCAAGTGGTCTAAAGTGCTCGTATCATTCTAAAGAGCGTTTTCGTTACGCTCTGAGGAACGAACATAACATTCCAACAAAGGATGCGGATCGCATCGTTATGGAGTGTCAAGGCAAGTGAAAAGAATGAGTGAAGCTACCGAACGTATGTTCGTTGCTTTCTACGGTGATGAGAAGAAAGAGCTTTTTGCTTATACTCTTCTCGATGCTAAGGAGAAAGCAGTTGAGGCATTCAAACCGCCAAAGTCAAAGCGTCACATGGTTAGTGTGATGCCAATCACTGAGTATGTTAAGGAAGCATACAGATACGACTGATAGTATTAGGGAACACTACAAAAGTCCCTACCAATGGTGCAAATGAGCAGCTATTACAAAGCTGTGAGGTATTATGCTCCGAACGTCAACAAGAGTAAAAGGACGATTAAGTCCTTACTAACTCTTGAAGAAGCTCAAGCATATGCGTCTAGACCGGAGAGTAGCTTAGACCACAACGGTGGAAAGTTCTTCGTCGGTTATGATCACATGACCATGAGAGAAGCCCGTAAAGCTTTGAGACGATAAATGGAAAAGACTGAAACAGTTGTCAACCATCCAGACATCAACTGGGCAAAGATTCAATTTGCTAAGAAGATGCCAACGGAAGAAGAGATTGCTACCTTATGGTGGGATGGTCTCTGCGGTTGTTACATGATGCAATGGCGAGGAATGACGTTAGGTCTTGAGAAAGACGGACACATCCATTCCTAGTCACTAACACCCAAATCACTATCCGTAGTGGTTTGGCTGATAGTTACTAGACAAATGAATAAGTTGATGGTCTCCTTTGTGACTACCTGAAAACTCCTCAAATGTCTTATGGCTATGGTATCAGAGTTTGTAGCTTGACTACGTAAGTTGATACCGTTGAGACGATGGGAGGGACATACTACGCCCTACCATAAAGGAAAAGAGCTACATCCGTTGTTCAACGGTTGGAGCAAATAGGAGTGATCAGATAGGCGTTCTAGAATCCTATGTATTGCAGTCAAGTCTCCTGTCGTCTCATCTCATCATAATGCGCTAACGGTTTGCCGGTCCATAACTAACTAATCACCTTCAAAGCGTAGTTTCTTAGAACACGATTAGGTGACTGAGTAGGCTAGGTTCGATTCCTGCCAGCGTAACCTTCTCTACTAGTGGCATCTCTTAAACAAAGCAACGTCGGGTTGTTAGTCGGTCGTGATGTCACTAGTGTTAGTATCCTTAGCTCAGTTGGATAGAGCACTAGCCTTCTAAGCTGGTGGTCATAGGTTCGAATCCTATAGGATATACCAAATTAACTAGTTTCTATCTGATCGGAATCTAGCTGTATTAGTGGTCAGACTAATTTAGGTGGAGACTATGCGGAATAGTCTTACCGTTGGCGAGATGGTAGGACTGACACCTAGTCATGTGTATAAACTGGCTATCATTGCTAGCTAGATTTGCTAGTTAGTTTCGTGCCTTTGTATAGTGAATCGAATCTTAAAGGCACTAGGTTCCGTTGGCGAAATTAGCGGATAATTAAGCAGCTTAGAATAATGCGCCGACTGTAGCAGAGACCCGTATCCCTCTGCTATGGTCGTTTTTCACACCACAACAGAGAAAATAGTGTCCAATCGCTATAGAGATAGAACGAAAGTCATCTTTACATTCCTGCTGTTGTTCCTGTTGGGCTATATGGCCCTATTCGTCATCTAATGACTACAGACACCGATCTAATTAACGCCATCAGCGTTATTCTTGCGATGACTCATAAGAGTGACAACGAGAAACTAAAGTTGATCACTCATATAGTCAACGAATGGACATAAATGTCTTTTACTGAATCTGCTACCGACATGGTAGTAAGGTATGTGCCCACACAAGTAATGAAGAGAGGCATCACTCTCCCTGTTACTCGTATGAGTGTATACAGTCCCGGTAATCATCCGAAGCACTGTCCGCTTGTGAGCGAGTGTGCTGCTCTGGAGATGGTCACGAGTCTCGGAAGCCGCTGGTTCGGTTTCAAGCGAGCCTGGATCAACTCAGAGCTACGCATGGTCGTGCAAGGATGCAACCCGAAGTTCGAAGCAGGACCATTCACTTGGGAACCTGTTTCTGGTGACTGCATTGACTAATGAAACATGAACCTTATCAACCATCATTAAAGTTCTGCGACATGCTTCGTAAAGCAGTTAAAGAAGAAGACTTTAAGAGATGTGTCGAAGCTGCTGAGTTTCTTAGGACAGCTTGCGGACTTCGTTACCACGAAATCTGTGATCTTGTTAAGAAAGAAACAGGTTTAGAGGTAGCTGAGTGGGATTCCTTTATGTATGAGGACATTGACGATGGATAGACACCAAAGAGTAGGTATCCGCACTAGGTGGATACCTCCTACTAACTTTAGACCATCCAGAATCAAAGCAAGCTTTGCTGATGGTAGGTCTAAGACAGTATCATCTGATAGCTTGGACGGTAACGATGCTGAGAAGCACGCTCAAGTAGCTGGTATGCTACTGAGAAAACACATTGGCGGAACCTCCCTAATCTGTAAGGTAGGTGCTCAATTCGGAAATGACACCTACTGGACTTGGGACTATGCCGCTAACATCAAATAGAAGCAAGGTTTCACCAACACTTGAGGAAGCTCAAGAGTTTGTTGGTGGAACAGTAGAGATGGTTTATCTACCAGGAGGCAATCAAATGCTTGTCAATGAAGAAGGATTGTTACGCAATCTTGAAATCAACAACATGGCTACCAGGATTGCAGGTAAGATGATTGTCGGTGATGTGATTATTCTCACTGGCAAAGCTGTCTGGACTTGATACACTGCTAGTGGTTGGTCCGTTGATCAAAGACAGCGTTGACTGTAAAGAGCCTACTACTCTCCCCTTTTTCTAAAGCTTTACCACTAGCTTCTTTTTCCATAGGATACCGTTGTGGTTCATGCCATAAAACAATCGACACTACTACAAAGACAGTTCAAATACCTACGTAAGCTAAAAGCTATGAAGGAAGGACTGTTACGTAGGACTCATAAGGAAGTATTCACGGGAACTAAGTTCATGTGTATAGTTCCACTTTGGATGCACCGTTCTGTTATTGAACGTAGGTTGTTCTTGTTCTATGCAGCAAAGAACTACCATTATCCCAAAGACCACGACGTAGCAAAGAAGTTTAAGCGCAAGGCCAGAGCAGCGTTAGATCCTTCAACGCTACCAAGCAAAGAACTAGGTAACAAGTCACACGTTGACAAGCATCGTTCTTACTTCTCTAAGGTAAGTATCCAGACGATGCCGATTAACGAAGTGGACAGATACCTTGCCGAACAAAGCATTTATGTCGGAGCCAAGGAAGCTTTACGACGCAGAGTGCTTTGGGAATGGTTCAATAAGGTAGGCACTGACGATAAGGATACAGTGCTCACCGTTACGCCACGAAACAAAGGCAAAATAAACAACCAATTCGGATTGCGTGACTTGATCCTCGCCAACCCGACGATATGCTATTCAGACTTCATGGTGAAGTTTGGGCATCAGATGCCGACTGTAAGTAGGACATCGTTCAACAATGCACGTTGTATTCTACGGAAAGCCGGTTATGCTATGCCTCTCCTACCAAGAGGACCGTCTAGACCGGCTATTGTAACCGATTCTAACGGACACATTCAGAGAGCAAGACCGCTCAACACAACAACGATAGAGGAACCAGAAGATGGCAAAGAGACAACGGACCCGTTCTAGCGAAGATAGTGAAGTTGAAGAGACGCCGAAGGGCTTCCAGGTTAGCAAGACGAAGGTAGGTAAGCCTACTCTTGTCACGGTTACCTTTCAACTGACTGAGTTGCAGGAGTGTCACCTTGACAATGTTGCTAAGGAGAATGAAACCTCCCGTGCCGAACTGTGTAAGCAAGCTGTTGCTCACTGTCTGACTGCTATGGAACAACCGTTCCCAGAAGTTGCTGACGAAGAGATGCAAGAGAAGCTTGAAGAACGTCGGTCAGAACGAAAGATCTGGGCCGCTCGTAGAGGCAAGTAAGTCTTAATGAGACGGATAGGAAAGTTTAGTGTCGTTATTGACAGCAACGAAGCTGTTGTTGGTAAGACATGGAAGTTTCCTCAGCATAATATTGTAGTCCAAACGCTGTTGAAAGCTGGTTGTGACTACAGTATTAAAGGACAAGTAGGCATAGTCGGAGTAGAACGAAAGTCCTATTCCGACTATGTTCGTTGTCTAGGTAAGAGTTTCCCAGCTTTTACCAAGCAGCTAGACAAGCTGCAACGCAATAGAATATATTGCGTAATTGTTGAAGGTAGTCTCGACGATCCTATTCATAGTAGATCGCAGATGATCAACGATTCAGTAATCACACAAACAGCTAAGGTTGTGGCTCGTGGTGTGCCTGTAATCTTTGCAGGTGACAGAGTTAAAGCAACCTTGATGTGCATTCGCTTCTTTGAAGAAGCATTAAAGAGGATTCAAGATGCGGTTTAACAACAGTAGGATTGGAGCGTATCTATCGTGTCCAATGTTCTTCAAGCACCGTTACCTACGAAAGATGGTAACTAAGAAGAGAAAGAACTTCTTCGTGTTTGGAACAGCCATCCACCGTTACATTGAGATCTGGTATACATCAAAGGACCGTAAGCTAGCACTCAAGCAAGTGGAACAGATCTTTGACGATGTGAATCGTGACGGTATGAACCGTGAAGATATCCACACGTTGGAGTGTGATAAGAACATGGCGCTAGGTATAGCTGCTGTGTATCCTGACTTCTATAAGTCAGACTTCGATGAGTATACGACCTTTCTTACTGAGCAAGAGTTTCAATTCAAACTTGGTGATACGGGTCACTCGTGGTTTGGGACCATCGACGGTCTTATTCAAGATGGTGCTGGTGACTGGTGGATCTTAGAAACTAAGACTGCTGCTGCTCAGACACTCAACGATGCTTACTTCGAACGTGTCAAGATTGACAACCAGATTACTGGTTACATGTATGGTGCCAAGAGTATTCTTGGTAAGTTCCCAAAGGGAATCGTATACAATGTAATCAAGAAGCCTGCTATTAGACTCAAGAAAGGCGAGTCACTAGCAGCATTCCAGAAGAGGATATACCTAGAGTATACTAAGTATGGAACTGAGAAGCACTACTTCAGTAGAGAAGAGATCATCTTGTCAGACCACCGATTGAATGGTTGGTTTGATATGACGCAAGAACTGTGTGTCCACATTGGCGGACTAATCAAGAACAAGAGTAAGATGCTCGGTGTGATGAACACTGGTAACTGCACTGCTAAGTATGGTAGCTGTGATTACATGCCAGCATGTATCTCTAACCAATACAACAAACTTCTTTACGAAAAGAATCCAGATACAAAATAACTAATGGATGATCCATTCAACGATCGTCAAACAATCCTCTGTCCTACACCTTGTGGTGTGGGCAACTGCACCATCAAAGAAACTGGGAGATGTCTAGTGTCAATACACTTGGCTAAAGAAGAAGTAGAAGACTGGCATGAAGGTATCCTTGAATGCTCTTTCGATAAGAGACAGCATAAGAAGGAAGGCTTAACGCCAGAGAGAGAAGCCATTGGCACTGTCAATGAACGCTTCGTAGTTACTAGAAGAGAGATCAACGTAGCCATCAGTATGGTGCGTAGATATGCTAGTGCTGCTGAGATCAACGTGCATTGGCGTATACCTGATGCTGCTGGACCTATCTTCAAGGCATCAAAGGATCTATTCGTAGCTGTCCTTAGCCTTGAGTTTGGGACACGTAACCTAGCTTCTTATGAGAACGCTAAGCTCAAGCCTCACGATGAACGGCTAGCTAAGATCACAGCCAAGATAGAAAAACTCAACGAGTTTACCTATCAGGTTAAGCGAATGATCAGTGAGCTAGTGCTAGGTATGGGTGCTCTTAGTGACGATGAGCGTATGAAGAATGCTCAGATCAGAGAAGAAGTGGAAGCGACACGAACCACAACGAAGACAAGGAGACCGAACAGCAGGACTGGTATCACACACGGTGCTACTAAGAAACCAGCTAAGAAGAAGTTTAGCCTAGCTGAGAAGCTAGGTGGGTGATGCTGCTGATGATTTGGAATGGTTCGAACATAGGCAAGCTACTGGATACAATCCAGGGAGAACAAACATAATGGTTGATAGACTGCAAGGTAGCACCATCGTCTTACATGGCCCACCAAAGGTAGGTAAGACACAGCTAGTAGCTCAGTTCCCTGGCCCAGTTCAATGGCTAGCTACTGAGTATGGTCATAGGTATATCCCTGATGACCAACAGAAGAACCTAGTTCAACTCACTAATGAGGATGGATGGGCAGACTTCAAGAAGTTCATCGCTAGTAAGGTGAAGTTCAAGAAGATGAAGACGCTAGCTGTTGATACAGTAGCCGAGCTTTACTATGCCTGCATGAAGTGGGTGTGTGACAAAAATAACTGGGAGCATCCACAAGATGGTGCTCATGGTAAAGGTTGGAACACAGTAAAGAGAGAGTTTATGCACGGTCTAACTAGACTGGCTGATCTCTGTGCTCAGAACAACATCACTACGATCTTCATTGATCATAGTAAAGAAGAGACAATCGAAACTGCTACCTCCTCAGTTGAGAAGGTTGTATGTGCGATGCCGGGACAGTGTAGGAACATCATCCTATCTATCCCTGACCACATCTGGTTCCTTGGTTATGGTGAGAAGAAAGCGAAGGATGCTTTCATTAACACTACTGCTAAGAGAGCTTTGTTTGTTACTGGTAGCGGCATGGTGGAGGCAGGATGCCGTGACCCAGAGGTAATTACCAAAATCATCATGCCTCTAAGAAAGACTAGTCCTTACAGACAAATTGTAAAGACTCTTTACGGTCCCAAGGTAGAAGAACAATGAGTTACGCAAAACGATTGAAGGCACTAGGTGGTGCCTGGAAGAAAGACAAGTCAGCTAAAGGTGGTGCTGGTATCTCTGCTGGTAAGCACCAGTATGAGATCGTCCGTGCCGTCCTTGAAGAGAGCAAGATGTCCTATAACAAGGGACACATGCAGGTTACACTTGAAATCAAGGTAGTAACTGGCTCCGACAAGGGTAAGAAGGGCTGGATCAACACTGACATCGAGCAGGAAGCTACTGAGAAGTGGCCGATCTCTGGTATCGCTCGCTTCAAGGGTTACCTAGAAACTCTTGGTCTTGATCTACCACCACAACTGTCTGAGAAAGCAATCCAAGAAGTCTTGGCACTGCTAGTCGGTTGCGTCTTCAATGGTGCTACCATCATCAACGCCAAGGGTTATCCTAACCACTACATCAACGACCTAGTTCACGCTGCTGGTGACGAGGACGAAGAAGAAGAAGAAGAAGAAGAGGATGAAGACGATGACGATTCTGAAGACTCTGATTCTGATGAAGATGATGAGGAAGCTGATGATGACGACGAAGACGAAGACGACGATGAAGAAGAGGAGGAGGATGAGAAAGACGAACCTGTCCGACTCAAGAAAGGTGCGAAGAAGGACGCTAAGAAGGTAGACTTCAAGCCTACTAAGACGAAGCCTAAGCCAAAGGCTGAGCCTAAGAAGAAGCCTGCACCAGCCAAGGATTCTGATGAAGATGACGATGACTGGGACGAAGACTTCGACGACTAACAATAACTGACAGGTTTCTTGACCGAGCCTAGTTGGCAATGTTGCTTATTCATAGCGCCCAGGCATTGTCAACGTGTTAGTTTCTTAGTGTGGCTTGGGACCGGGCGGTTCCTAGTCACACTGAGTTTTCATCAGAGATACCATGCTTGATACTAAAGAAGACATTAAGTCACAACTCGTTCAAGCTATTGATGTAGTAGATTACATTAGAACCACGACACATCCTGACTGGGATGGTAACGAAGACACTAAGATAGCGTGCCCAATGGCCGCTACTAGGCACGAATCCGGTGACGATAGCTCACCTTCGTTCGCCATTAGTCCATCTAACGGAGCGTTCCGTTGTTACGGTTGTGGTTGGAAAGGCACTAGCATTGTGGGTTATGCAACTGACGCTGTCTATGGAGGCAGGTTCAAGTATGCACTAGCTCAACTGTTTAGTAAGTTCATCAGGCAGACCATTGATCCAGAACAGATCAAGGAATACCATTTGAACCTGCTCAAGAGACCTCGTCTACTACAGAAGATAGCTGCTACTCGTGGATGGACAGAAGACATAGTAAGGAGATTGAAGATTGGTTGGGACAGTCAAGCTAAGCGAACGGTCATCCCTATATTTAACCGTATCGGATATTGTGTGGACGTTAGACTACACGATACCTTACGTCGTGCTCCATTGGTGGAAGGTAAAAGGCTCCCGATTAAGGGTTACCGTTCATCAAGAACAGGCGATTGGTTTCCAGTGTCACCAATTACGAACCCGTTTAAGGAGACGGAAGTATGGATCGTGGAAGGTGAGCCTGACGCTGTGCTCGCCACATGTGATGGTCTTAATGTTCTCGCAATGACTGGTGGTGCTGGTGTCTTCTCTGCTGTTGAGCATGATAGGCTCAAGGTGTTTGAAGACAAGGATGTGATCGTATGTCTTGACAATGACAAGGCAGGACAAGATGCAGCAGAACAACTAACCACGAGACTAACTGCTGTTGGTGTGCATAGTCTAAAAAATGTTGTTGTCCCAAATGGCAACGACATCTCTGACTTCTACTTACGTCATGGTGGTAGTGCTCAAACACTTAGACAATACGCTGGTGCTGCACAGTATCTCATCAGACCACGACGCAGAAACGTAGAGACGGTTGCCCTATCAGAGACTAGCCAAGCTAGGCACATGGGTAAGAGCATCAAGACTAATGTCATTGTCAGTGGCAAGGCCGATGCTCCTCATGTCATACCTCAGAAGCTCAAGCTTACGTGCCATACACTAGAGCCATGCGCTAACTGTCCATGTAAAGCAACAGGTAGTAGTGACTACTTCGTCCATAAGGATGACCCTGATGTATTGGATTGGTTGTATACCAAGACCTTCGAAGGTCAGGTAAAGAAAGAGTTGAAGCTAGCACGAGCGTGTCAGCTAGACGTAGAGGTTAAGGACTGGCAGAACATGGAACAGGTAACCCTGATCCCTGCTATGTCTAACAGTAGAGAGAAGGATGAAGGAGATTACTCAGTCCGTCGTGGTTATTATCTTGGTCACGGTATTGAGAGTAACAACAACTATCTCGCAACTGCCACACCTACTATCCATCCGAAGACTAAGGAGTCGGTGCTTCTACTTGAGAAAGCACAAGGCACATATGATTCCATTGACAAGTTTGCTCTCAAGGAAGAAGAAGTAACACACTTACGCTCACTATTCTGCGATCATCCTAGAAAGATCATCAAAGATATATGTGAGATGCTAGCTCACAATCACACACATATCTACGGTAGATGGGATGTTCATGCAGCGGTTGATCTTGTGTTCCATAGTCCAAGAGACTTCACCTTTGCTGATGTCAAACTCCCTAAAGGATCTATGGAGTTGTTGTTATTCGGTGACACACGATGCGGCAAAGGACAGATCGCCGAAGGACTTGTTGGTTATTATGACCTCGGTCAAGTTGTTAGTGGCGAAAATGCTAGCTTCATGGGACTGTGTGGAGGAGCACAAAAAGCAGGTGATAACTTCCAACTTAGTTGGGGAGCTATACCACTTAACAACGGCAGGTTGGTTGTCATTGACGAGTTTAGCGGTCTCGACTCTGCAACCATGGGAAAGCTCAGTCGTATTAGGTCTGAAGGGATCGCTGAGATTAACAAGGGAGGCATTAACTCAAGGACAAGGGCTAATGCTAGACTCATATGGGTTGCGAATCCAGATAAGGGACGTGAGGTAGACAGCTTTGCTAATGGTGTAAGTGCTGTCCAAGATCTCATCAAAGCTAATGAGGACATCGCTCGCTTTGACCTAGCTGTAGTGGTTAAGAAAGGTGAGGTTAGCATAGCTGAGATCAATACACTACACACTAAGGGAATCAAGTCCAAGTATAACAAGGATGATCTCCGTAAGGTAGTGCTATGGGCATGGAGTAGGAAGCCTGAGCATGTAGTGTTTACACGACAAGCAACAGAGAGTATCCTTGCATCAGCTAACCTAATGGCTGAGACATACAGTGCCACTATCCCTTTGATTCAAGGTGAGAACGCTCGCTTTAAGATAGCTAAGATGGCCGCTGCTATTGCTTGTCGCTGCTTCTCTACTGAAGACGGAGTGTTCCTTAAGGTCACTGAGCAACACGCTAAGCTAGCTGTCTCTCTCATTGAGCACTTCTATAAGAAGCCTGCAATGGGCTACAAGCAGTTCTCCGACATCGAACTAGGCACCAGAGCCTTGGTATCGCTGGACGATCTGGACGGATTCTTCGGCACCTGGGATGCTATCATTAAGACTCAGCTTGTAGATGGACTGTTGACATCAGAGAAGTTTGGCGTTAGAGAAATGCAAGACTGGTGTGACGTTGATGCTAACGTATCAAAGAAGTTCATCGGTGTCCTAGTGAGATGCCGTGCAGTGAAGCAGTTGTATGGTGGTCTCTACGTTAAGAAGCCTAGCTTCATTAAGTATCTCAAGATAATCAAGAAAGGAATAGAGAAGGATGGATAAGTTAAGAGTAGCTGTCAAGCTAATCACTAAGGAAGCTAAGCGTAGAAGAGAGGATGGTGAGATCCCTTTGTTCCTTGGTGATCAAGGTATGCTTGCTCTGATGTATGATAGCATCATCGGATTCTCTAAGGTAGGTGACGACGAGGTAGCTCGTGGTAAATACCTACAAGACCTAGCAGTCAGAGGCATCTTTGCTTTTATGACTGTGTTACCTGACCTAGATGACCTTGATGCTGACGATCTCATCCCTGATGATGACATCGAAGACACACCACAACAAGAACAGGAGGAAGAAGATGAGACACCAACAGAAGAAGAAGAAGACGCTAACGATCCAAGGTGGACTAAGGTTAAGCCCGGTGATGCTTTGCCTGGCACTGCTTAACGGATGCTCATTGAATGAGCGTTACGTTAGAGCTGACAGACTCACATACAAAGCTATTGCCTCAGAGTATAGAGAGTATGTGAAGCATGACCTTAGACTAGATCACCGTGAAGTTCGTAACAGACTTGACACTGTTATGACTTGGGATATCCGTATCACTAAAGCAGAGCTTGGACACTAATGAAGACCCTACTAGGAACCATTGATCTTGCCGCCATTGACATTCCGCCTGGACTTGTCGATCGTATTGATGAGCGCATCAGGATGCACACCTTAAGACTCATGTCTGACACTGAGTCTCCTTCATTGATGGAGGATGACAACAGACACATCGAAGCACAGATTGCTAACCTATCAGTAGCTCAAGCAGTGTTGCTTAGGAAAGAAGCCATGGACTGGGCACAAGAACTGATCGCTGGTGTAGTGAGGAAGTTGGTAGGCATTCCTATCTAATGGATCGCAATCGTATGGAGCGTTTGTTCAATGCTGCGTGTGATGATGTGTTTGGTGATCCTGACTCTTTCATTGGAGGTATCGAACGGATACCAAAGGTAGAGAAGCAGGTTAAACACCTAGAAGGTTGGCCGGAAGCTAAGCTCACCAACAGGTGTCCTCACACATACACACTGCCAAGCATTGGCCTTGTTAGACTAGGTGGACAGCACTATCTATGTGGTAAGTGTTGGCACACAGTAGCAAAGTATAGCTACGTGCCTATCAGAAAGCGTAGACGTAGAGGCAGGAACAAGACACTACACATGTATGGTAACACTGACCTACGTGGTATCCTTAGACCATCTGATAGGTTTTTTGATCTTTTCCTTGGACAGTCCAACATGATGGGCAGGCTATGAGATCACTAGACATTGACAGGATGAGCAAGTGCAAGAAATGTCCTACACTTGGCTCATCACATGTGCCAGCCAGTGGGTCACCTATCGCTAATGTAATGGTGATAGGTTGGTCTCCAGGTAAGAACGACATTGAAACAGGAGAGCCATTCAGTGGCCCTAATGGTGAGGTGTTTGACTTCTTCCTTGAGGAAGCTGGCATACCTAGAGATCAGATCTACTTCACCAACGTGATCAAGTGCCATCACCTAAAGTTAGTTGATGAGTATGTGGTAAGCACATGCCACGAGACTTGGTTGAACAGAGAGATGAGGTTCGTTAACCCTTCTATCATCATCCTAGTTGGTGAGCAAACACACACTCACATCACTAAAGGTAAGAGGGAGTTTGCTCACGCCTCTGTGAATAGGAGAGGAGGTAGAGCTTACTTCTCTATTGAAACACCATCACACTTTCTGCGTAGTGGTATGGTTGATACATTCATTGGAACCGCAGACATACTGAAGCAGTTATACGATGAATCAAATAGAGCTTAAGAAGTTCAAGCAAGAACAGGAGAGACTGATTGCTCTCATCGAACCAGAACTCTCTAAGATTAGAGAGCTGGTTGTTAAGATGACTCCTCCATACGACAACGAGAGGTTCGTTATGGAACTACTCAGAGTAGGAGTGTTCCAAGGTTACATTCAAGGTGCTATGGCAGGGTTGTTGAGTTATGGTGACATTGGAAAGAAGAAGCTCACTCAAGAAGAGACATATAGAGCGGGCCTTAGACAACTACTCAGGCCACTCATCGAACGAATGCAAAAGGCTGAGTCAGAGAGCCAAGAAAAGGATAGTCCTACCGAAGATAGCAGCAGTTGATACAGAGACGACTGGACTAGACAGACACAGTAAGAAGGTTGTCGTTACGCACATGTCCTATTGGACTAGTCGTGGCGTAGGTCATGCCTTCAAGGTAGACCATGCCAGGAGAGAGCATGTGCGTAGGATCTGTGCCGATACCAGTATCACTAAGGTGTTCTTCAATGCCAAGTTTGATATAGGTATGCTAGCTAAGGAAGGCATCAAGGTTCGTGGACCTATCATCTGTGTCTTTCTTATGGCACAGATGCTACTGCCTGATGAAAAGCAGAAGAACCTAAAGTCTCTAGCACGTAAGCTACTTCATGCTACGTTCATTGAAGAGACTAGGATGAAGGCTTGGCTTACTGCCAACAAGCTGACCAAGGCATCGATGCACTTGGCTCCTGCATTCATCATGGACCCTTACGCATTAGCTGATGCGAGACACACACTAGAACTATTCTACTACCTTAGCTCAGGTATGGATGACCACAACATGTGGCACGTTCTTGATCGTGAGATGTGTCTAATGAAGTATTCAGTTATACCGATGGAGGATGCCGGTGTATCACTAGACCTTGCTGAAGTTGATAGACTCAAGGTTCAAGTAAGGCAGAAGCTAAGACAACTGAAGACAGACATCGTCAAGATCGTAGGTATACCTGAGTTTAATCCAGCCAGCATACCACAAGTGCTCAAGGCATTGAAGGCCGAAGGTATCTTCAGACCTACTAGGTTCACTAAGAAAGGTAAGCCTAGCACTGACGGAGTGTCGTTGATTGCACGACCGTCACCATTAGGTATGTTCCTTCTTGAGTATCGTAAGATTGAGAAGGCAGGTAGCACTTACCTGTCAGCATTCAACAAAAAAATCTTGCGTGTTTCTTTCAACCAAAACGGAGCTAAGACAGGAAGACAAAGTAGCTCTGACCCTAATCTCCAGAACATACCACGACCGTCAGAAGATAGTTTGTTAGGTCAGATCCGTAGGGTATTCATACCTAGACCTAACTTCAGACTGTTCTTCTATGACTACGATCAGATCGAGATGAGGTTGACAGCACACTTCTCTAAGGAGGAGCACATGCTAGAGGCTATCAACAATGGTGTTGACCTACACAACGTAGTGTGTAAGAAGATGTTCAACATCAACGAGAACAGTCCTAGCTGGCAGTTGATGAGATACCTTGCTAAGACTCTCAACTTCTCAGTGCTTTATGGCACTGGTCCTGAGACGTTCATGGCTACTGTGTTGAAGCAGACCATGGGTAAGATCAGACTCAAGATCTACGAAGCTTCCAAGTATATCAATGACTGGAAGTCTAATCACCCTGGTGTGATGAAGCTATTCGGTGAGGTAGAGATGGAAGCTGCTACTACTGGCGGCATCACCAATCACTATGGTAGATTCATTGAGGTAGCACGAGGCAAGGGCTACGCTGGTGTCAACTACAAGGTCCAAGGATCTGCCGCAGACTTTATGAAGATGAAGACACTAGAGGTATGTGACCTACTAGATGGAACAGACATCTTAAACATCTTAGCTGTTCACGATGAGCTAGGCTTTGACATACCACGACACGAGAAGAAGTGGATTCCGCAGATCAAAGAAGTCATGGAGGATCACAAGTCCTTCTCTGTGCCTCTCACTGTAGGTGCTGGCAGTGGTAAGAACTGGATGGATAAGAAAGATATCCTAGTAGCTTAGCTACCAGTCTGTATCTGGCTCCTCTCCAGTATACAAACCATCAAGCCTAGTTAGTTCCTTCCATCCTGGTGGCCTAAGCTTGTGTTCGTCACACCACTGTGACCCGGTGTCTTGGTTATACCAGACTGCCGGTGACTTACACGGAGTGTTAGTGAAGAACCTATGTAAACAGGCTCTTGCATTCTCCGGTAAGTCTAGATCATCTGCTCTCTTCCCGTTGATCTCGTAGTCATTTATCACCGAAGATAAGTCTTAGCATAGGAGAGACGACGATGCCAGCAGCATTTCGTGTATCTCGCACAGCTAATTGCATATCTATGGTGACACCGTGCAAGATAGCAGGAGGTGTAAGCCTTAGTTCGATCTCACCTTCATACTGTGTCAAGATAGTATTAGGTGCAGGCACTAGCAGGTTGTCTGGATGAACCATCAACAAACATCCTGGTGCATGAGGAATAGGATGAGGTGAAGCATGTGTGTTCAATGAGAACATCAACACGCTAAACTGGTATGGTGACACTGGTGGGCTAGTAGGTTTAAGTGTCCAACCTACTCTGAATGGCCTACCAATGATGGGCCTATCTCTAACTACTACAATAGGCAGACCTCCACGAACATCACATGATGTCCTTGGATGTCTGACTAGAGCACCAGCTACGATAGACTCTTGCACTACCTCGTCGTCCAACCCCACCGCTGACACTCTCTCTTGTCGTGGTGTTGCACACGCAACGAGTAGCAATAGAAGAATAAGTCTCATTTCTTCTTGTCCTCCTCCCACTCCATCATCGCCTTGAGTTTCTTCATGTCTAGTTTCATGGTAGATGTCTCCTCCATAGCTTTCATTGCCTTCTCTTCTACAACTTTCTTTTCAGAGTTTGATTTGAAGACGCCACCAGCCAGGATCAACCCGACGAATCCGGTCAGAGTAGCTGTTAGCGTTGAGTCAATGCCAAGGATCGCCAGGGTGATCGCACCAGCTAGGGCTAGCAGTGCGATCAGGAACAAGTGGTTGGATGACAGGCTCATCCCTGATCGTCCACTGGTGCCGATCCTCCGGCGTCTGGTGGAGAGTCAACAGCAGAACCATCGGCCTTAAGAATAGCCCATTGAACACCCATGTTGAGGATCTGATGGTATAGATCAGTCCAGTCCATAGGATGAGTGATGCTACTCGTCACCATCTCACGGAACTTGTTGATCTGAGTAGCAACAAGTCTAGCATCCTCAGTGCTAATCTTACCAGAGATACGAGCGAGAACAAGACCAGTCTCAATAGTAGAGAGAGTCGTGCTAGCTAGTGCTCGTTCTTCAACGGTGGTTACTCTAGGAGTAGCACAAGCTACCATCAGGAGTAAGGGAAGCATACATAGATATCGTTTCATTGGTTTACCTTCTTTTCGATTCTTCTGATTGACTCAATGACACCATTGATCTTGGTGTCCTGTCCTCTAACTGACTTGTTTAGTTCCTTTAGTTGTAGAACAACCGCATCCTTAAACTCACGAGCTAGTGCCATGAAAGCCCTACCTCCATACCAGATGGTCACAAGGAATGCAACCCAACCACTGATATCCTTTAACTGTTCGTAATCCACTGAGTCTACTTGCCTGGGTATTGGAGCCGCCAGTAGTTCATCATGCGAGCAACATCGTCCGCACCATTTACATCGCCATTCTTTAGAGCTTGACTATGCAAGCTCTTGAAGTTGTTTTGTGTCTTAGTCCAGTTACGATACATACCCATACGTGTTCGTTGTGGATCAATCTCATAAGCCTTGCCGATCATCAAGCCCATCACACCCATCTTGAAGCTTGGTCCTTCCTTACCATCAAAGATAGGATCAATGATCTTGGATGTGAACTCTGCTCCTGGCCTGAAGAACGTCTTGAACAGTGACTCATTGAGGACAATGTTGAGGACACCTAGTGGTCCTTGAGTAGACATGCGCTTACTAAACCCAAGGTTGTTTAGCGCAAACGAATTAGACCGCTCACCTGCAAAGCGTTCAATAGGACGATCATTGAACGTGCTATGGTTCATCAGTTGTTCGATAGGTAGCTTGACGATTGGAGTGATGCCATCAAGTATCATCTGACCAAAGCCTTGACCTGCAAACATCTTGTAACCATCAGTGAATGGTAGCACACCATCACCAGTCTTAACTACATAGCTACCGTTAGGTAGCATATCAATAACAATACCAAATCTATCCTTAACCCAGTCAGGCAGATCGCGTTCATCAACAGGATTACCATCAGTGGCACCAACCTCAATTTGATGGAAGAACTGATTCATGCGAAAGTGCTTGACGGGATCGGTTACCATCGTCTGTAGCATACGAGGGATGTTATGTCTAGACCACGAGTAGAACGGAATAGCACGACGCACCCAACTGCGTTCAAATGCACTCATATCACCGTAGTCATAGAACACTCTCTTCATGTGCATTGCAGCCGCTTGGTAGCCGGTGATCACCGCATCCTTACCAATCTCTACCTTACCCTTAACAAGACTATCAATGAAAGCAGCGAGTCTGAAACGATTCTCAATGTGAGATGCAGCACCTACACCTAGGCGAAGTGCTGCATTATCAAACAACCAAGAACCAGCAAGCTCAGAGGAATCTCTGATGCCAGCCTTAACAGACATCTTAGAGAACTCTGACTCCCTACGGATAGTTCCGAAGGAAGAGAACTCATTACGATGTAGACCACCTGACAACCCACCGTTAGCTACGAAGTTGTCATAGATGTCTTGGCCGGTATAAACCTTACCATTAGCAGAACCAACCTTGATACTCTTTAGAGCTTCGATGGACTGGATCTTAGTAAGCCCACCTTTACGGTGAGTATCAATAAGCTTAAGGATCTCGTGCGAGTCACGGTATACAGCAGGGTCAGTGACTCCACCTAGGTAGGCCATGAACGTGTTAGACACACCATTTCTAATGTGGTATGCTGGAATAGGAAACAACGTCCAGCTACGCCACATCGAATGGATGTTATCCCAGATGCCAAGGAACTTCTGGAAGCCTGACTTAGTAGTAGCACCGAAGTATCGTTGCACTGCACCTGCTACCTCTTGAGGGAACAGGAACACTTCAGCGTCATCACCTAGCTTAGACGCATACTTCTTAATATCAACTCTAACAAAAGCATCTGATGGGTCACCAAGGATATCGTTGGGATCTAGTCTCCCATCATCAATCATCTTAGTGATATCCTCTCCCTTGATCCAGACCTTCTCTGCCTGGAGATCGACCATGGTATCCATAGTCTTTCCTTCACCAAGTCCTTCAAGTAGATCTAGTTTCTTTGTGTGCTGATTAGCGAGAGTCTCAGTGATCTTGTCAAGGTCATCCTTTAGTGTCTGGACCTTAGCACTCTTGATGTCAGGAGTAGCTTCTTGTAGTTCCTTAAGAGCGTTCTTAGTCTCTGTTAGTGTATTAGTTGATGCAGCAATCTCCTGCTCTAGTTTGATGTAAGCTTTACTGTTGCCAATCTTAGCTTCATTGAGTTGCTTCAATGATCCAGACCACAACGCAACCTTCATATCCTTGAGACCTTCAACAATCTCCTGTCTACCGATTGACCTAGCAGCTTTGTTAGCTGAGATAGCCATCGAGTAGATAGGATCAAGGTAGAAGAAGTCAAGACCTTCAGGCAAAGCCTTAGACAAAGCTACCATAGAAGTAGCTAGCTTCTTAGTAGGGTTGATCTTGTAACCATCTCTCAGACTCAACACTACTTGACTGATGATGTCTTCTGGATTTTCGATACCTTCCTTCTTTAGTCTCTTAAGAACTTCATTGACCTCTTGAGTAGTAAGGTCAGTGAATACTCTACCCTTAAGAGAAGACTCTAGATGCTTGAAGGTAGTTGACTCCTTATCAGGGAACTTGAGCCAAGCTTCATTAAGAGCTTCCTTAGCTCCGGTAGTGACGTTACGTCCAAACCACGACGAGTAGTAGGAGATCGGCAAGCCAGCCTTAGCCTGTGCCATGAACAGTTCATCACCCTTGTCAGCAAGAGTATCAAACAACTTCTGTAGCTTCTTGTTAGCTAGTCGTGTCTTCTCGATTCCGATAACACCCGTTTCCACGGCGTCAGTGCCAACCCTAGCAGGAGCAAAAAGCCGAATATCAGGGACGTGGTTCTTAAGACCATCAGGTATGGACAGCTTAAATCCATCATCAAGGACATTACCAATGGTAACACGCTCGCCATACATAGCTCGCCATACAGCGTTATCAAACGGAACATGGATATCGAGGACGGTTGATTCTGTAAGACCAATTTCTTTAAACCTCGTAGCTATAGTCTTGATCCTATCTTGTAGGTTCTTGACTTCACCGATGCCTATCTTAGACATCTTGGCACCAAAAGGATTACTAAGCACTACCTTACCAGTAGTGATTACACCGAACTCTTCGAAGTAAGCCGGTCCTTCTTCAAAGACTGCTTCAATTAGATCCTTTACATTGTGTTGCTTAGTCCCCAATACAAGAGTGCCACTAGGTGACATGAAAAAGGTGTGCTCAGGACGGATGATAGCTGTCCCTTGGCCTGCTGTGCCAGGGATAAACTTGCCTGTCTTGGAAGCCTTTAGAGGTATAGCCTTCTGCTTTAGGAGCACACCATAGTTAAGGTGACTCTTCTCTAGTGCTGCTCTGATCTTACTAGGGTCATCAGGATCTCCAATTAGAATACCCTTCTTAGCTAGATCCTTCTCTGCACCTGGAGTAACTTCGAACTTGGTGACTGGAGTAACAACCTCAGACAATGCTGGATGCTTACCAGTTACAAAGTCCTTAACCTCCATGAGTCGCTTACCCTCAACACCATCAAGCATAACCCTCGCATAAGGTTCTATGTCTGCTGCTGTCGTGGTTTGCTCCAAATAATTTTTTGCGACTTTCTCAAGGTGTGCATTGGGAGAAGCATTACTATGGAATCTCATAGTATTAGTAGCTTCATCCCACACTTGCACCACAAGATCACCACTGTCACTGACTAGCTTGATACGTCGAGCATCATTGATAGTCCTTGGTGTGAAGAAGCCTCGCTTGGCTAGGTCATCAAGGATACTAGTTGACACCTTCTGAAGTTCACTGAGTAGCTTAGGTCCATCAGTATGACGGAACACATTATCAAGAGTAGTCTTGATCTTAGCTCCTGGTCTCTTGAGGACAGCTTCGAATGCGGCAACAAACGTCTCCATATCAGGAGACTGTTCCGCAATCTCAGCCATAGTAATGAGAGCATTCCTATCATTACCTAGCTGTGACTTGAGGATCTTTCTGATACCTTCAATACGAATACCTCTAGACTTACCTACATACTGTGGGCCTAGTGATACGAATCTATCCAGTAGAGTTTGGAGAGCCGGATCAACTACTACGTCAGCATGTTGAACCTTCTCTACCTTACCTGACCTACGGACTAAGCCATAGTTAGTGGCTACTGCCTTACCAAAGTGTTCTTCAAGATGTGCTGCTGATGAATGAACATTAGGATCCCATACAGTAGACATCTTCTGTGTCTTACCTACATAGAAACCATTGGTCATTGCCTCACCTACGAAGCTACCAGCGTGAACAGGCACAGCGTCATAGCCTTCTAGGATAGCAGCAGTCAACCTATCACGACCTTCCTTGATGTGAATTAGGTTAGCTGAGTCCTTCACTACAACGATAGGCTCAATCATTGGTTCTTCGCCATTAGCGATAGCATCTCTGATTCGCTTACGTTCGAACTCAATGTTGTTTGCACGCTCGAAGTCTACAGGATCTCCTACCTGCTTAGCTAGATCTGTAGCACTGATCTGATCGTAGCTAGCTCTAACGATGCTCTTGTGTCCTGCTGTGTTGACTGCCTGCTCCAGTAGGTCATGTGCAGGGATAGACCTCACGTTAGCACCTACATCAACAGCGTCTAGTGATCTAAATGATAGGCCGCTGACACCTCTTGGAACTGCTCGTGCTGTCTTAGTGTTCTTGAGACTAGCAAAGTCTCTGACTGATCCCTTTGGAATACCGAGACCTTCCGCCAATGCGTTGAGTGCTACCTTAGAGTTATCAAGTGCATTGACTCCTGACTTGAAGTCAGCTACTACTGATGGGTTGATGACCTGGACTGCACCACTAGGTGAGACAAGGATATCACTAGGCTCTAGTGCAGCAAAACCTTTCTTCTTAGCTGCTAGTTGAGCGGCAAATGATTCAAGGTTCTGTAGGTGAACAGTATCAAAGTCATCAGCTTTGTTAATCCTTGATGCGCCAGGATGTCTCTTCTGGACTAGATAGGTTTCACCACCAGACTCTTGACGCGACCAAGTTCTGTTACCTGGCATTGCCTCAAGATTAGCTAGGTCATCAACACTAGCCTTTGCATCTTGTGTGCGAACCACGACGTAACGACCAAGAACTTTGGCGTCGTGTTCACCGTGTCGGCCTAGCTTGGTTCCAGGGATGTTAGCAGTCCTGTATTCATTGATAGCGATAGGGATCTCTGCATCCTCTACACCAGATGGAGTAAGTCTAAGCTTCTGCTCGTCAGACAATCCTCCACCTAGTTCTACTACAGCACCCTTACCTTGAGGGATGAGTGGTTTGTATGTAATGAGCTTATCCAGTGCTGAGATAGCAACCTCTTGAATACCACTGTGCCTAGTCTCTAGTGCCTTAACGATAGACACGAGATCATTCCTAGCAGCGGCAGCACCTTCAGTGCCATAACTATCAATGAACTGCTTGTAGATACTTTGAAGATCTCTTTCAATCTCCTCTACTGTAGCACCACTTCTATTTGTTGAAGCCTTGATAAGTCCTGCAACATCTCTACCTTTCTGTGTCTTGACAGCAGGAGTGCCAAGGAAATCAGCTACCTTGAATGCTGCTTCCTTTAGTGGCTTACCAACCTTACTACCTGCGCCAGAGATACCCTTCATTAGAGCAGCGGCACGAGGACCACCTATTCCAAGGACAGACGTATCACTAGAAGGACTACTGCCAGCACCGAAAAGACGTAGATGATCTGCACTAAACGGCGATCCGAAACCGATAAGATGCCTTTGTCCTGTCCTAACTTGGTCATATACTGAGCCTGCTAGTCTAAGTTTTTCAACGTCTACACCTCTACCCTGAAGCTCACCAAGTAGTTCGTTAAGTTCTGTGTTGTGTCTCTGTGACTTCTCAAGCTTACGGATAGTTCTCTGTGCTGCATCGGCATTGGCTGGCGTCAGTCCTCCTGACTTAGCAGCTTTCCTTGACGCATCAAGTTCTTTGGTTATACGAGCAGCAGAGATCTTCCATAGATCATCAGAACCTTTGACTAGTGTGTCAACAGAACCTGTGATTCCTTGAGCAGCTTTACCAAGCTTGGTGAACTTACCAATTTGCAGCTTGTTGAGAGGATCAAGAGGATTGACAATAGCAGCGGCAATACCTAGAACTGCCGCCATCTCTGAAGGCATACCTGAATCTCTAAAGAGATCAGCGAATCCTACTTGAGTCTCTGGATTAGCAATGCCTTTGTTGAAGTCATACTTGCTATCATTGCTGGTGATCTTACCAATAGCTTTAGAGATGATCTCCTCTGGTGCGGCAAGAACACCAATCGTCTTATCAAAGGTAGACGACTTTCTATCTTGAACACCAGTTCCGGGAGTAAGCCTTTGTTGCGACCTTCTGATAGTATCAGAAAGCTGACGTGACCTTGCTTCTTTGATAGCGCCTAGTCCATCTAAGCCACTCATTAGTTACGGCTCCTACTAGTATCCTTGCCATACTGCTTCACGATGTCTTCAACTGTAGCTACCTTTAGAGGATCACCACCAGCTTCCTTCATTAGTAGAGCTTTGACAGAAGCAAGGTTACGTGTATCAAACGTGTAGTTCTTCAACCACTTATACAAGTTAGTCTTCTTGATCTTCGTGTCTCTGTCAGGACCACCGAAGTGCTCACTACTGAAAGCAGGCTCAGCCTTAGCTATCTTAACAAGCTTACTGATGTCAGCTTCCTCAGTTACCATCGACTTCATAAACCTACCACCTTGGTTCTTACGAACGTGGCCTTCGATTCCAGATGACTTGATAGTGTCTCTTAGGATTACTTCCTCTGTCCCAACCTGTCTAACCAAGGCTCCTCTAATGTTAGCAGGAGAATTGTTCTCAATGACCTGCGCCCACTTAGTCATCTTGTTAGTGAGTTCAAAAGCTACTACCTTCTCATTGGTCAGGTTCTTATGGACAGTAGCGTCGTTGACAGACCCAAGAGGTTGTTGATAGCGTGTGTTGATAACATCTTTAGACGCAATCATACCAGCTTTGAACTGATCCATAGTTCCACCATCAGCCATCCAAGCTTGCATGTGTTGGTGCATTCTATTCTCAGCAGCTTGAATCTGCTCACCTACTTGGAATGCTGCCTCTGGCGTAGTGGTTTGAGTAAGGTCATAGTTCAATGCCTCCATATTCTCAAACTCATTGAACGACATTCTAGGGCCATTGATGATGTCAGTGTTCCAAAGAATCTTAGTGTTCTCGTCACTTTGTAGAAGTCTTCTAGCATCCAGAGCAATGACCATACGTTGGTCAAGGTGTTCCATATCACCTTCTCTTACTCCTCTTGCTAATCCAGACGCACCACGACGACCAACATATTGGGAGTTGGATTGTTCAAGGCGTTGCTGGCCGAGCAGATCTCTTAGTTCCGCATTGACCATAGGGCCAACTCTACTACTTACTTGAGTAAGCATGTCTAGCTTCTGACCAGCATCAGGTGTGCCACCAAAGATTTCACTACCTAGTTGGTAGTCACCTGATGCTAGGTTCAACAAGCCACCTACTAGATCTACTGCTGTGCCAAGGACAGGGATACCAGAGAGAGGACCGTTGCGTAGTGTCTTCTCTTGTTCGAATGCAGCAAAGCCTCTAGCTAGTTCATCTTGGATATACTGTGAAACATCAGTTCTCCTCTCTGATGTTCTACCATCAGCCAAGTTCTGTAGCTGTGTGTTCTGTTGGATCTTAGCTTGCACAGCAGACAGTGTTCCTTGTGCAATGTTGCCGTGCTTAGATGCAAGCAAAGCCTTAGCCATCAAACCATCTTGAGGGAAGTTAGGCTTAGCAGGAGCATTAGAGAAGCCTGGATTCTGAGACTGATCCATCAATGGAGCTAGTCCATCTTGAGCAGCTTTGGCTTTCTTGATTTCGAGATCGGTAGTAGCAGTCTCGTTCTTAATGCCTTCGCCTTGCAGCTTAGCAGTAGTCATAGCTAAGTCACCCTTAGCCTTGGCTTCCTCTCGTGGTTCTCTTCTCAGGATATTAAAACCCTGAGCCACATTCATTTGATGAGCTTCCTGTTGCCTAGCTTCTGCTACAGCACTTTCTACAGCGCCTCCTCTTTCTTTAGCCAACCCAGCAGAGTCTCTTCTGATAGTGTTGATAGCACTAAGTAGATTCTCTTGGACTGGTTCTTGTGGGATAGCACTAAGAGCAGCGACTCTAGGATCAGGTGACCTATCAAGAGGTAGTGGATCTCTGCCTTGTGGTGGTAGTTGAGTATTAGACATTGTTTTGTCCTGCTTGGTTGAATCCTAGGCTGGTAGCCAGCATGTTACTGACGAATGAATCGAATCTAACAATACCAGCCATCTGCTCAGTTGGCTCCGGTCCTGCTGGGTCTTGATTCTCTCTCAAGTTCTCAATTTCTTTACCGAAGTTGTCAATGTTAGCACTGTAATCCTGTAGGTCAGGACTGATGGCTTGGAAGATGTTCTCATTCTTCCCTTCATCAGTGCTGTTCTGACCCATGTTACTAAGCTCATTGTTAAAGCTGTCTGGTTGGAAGTCTTCAATGCCTGGGCCTAGGTTGTCCCATACATTGTCAGTAGAGTTATCGTTCCTGTTAAGGAACTGCTCTCTTTCAAAGTCAAACTTCTGAATCTGCTGAGCCGATAGCATACCTCTAACGTCACCGTTAAGAAGATACTGTAACCTAGCTAGACCTACACCTAAGTTAACCTGCCATGGGTTAGCATCAAGACGTTCGTCACTGACAGATAAACCGTCAGCAACTCCTTCATCAAATCCTAACCACTGAAACCCATCGGACTGCATCCGATCGATGTTATCTTGGAAGTCCGATATGAAGTTACCCATGATTGCTACCTCTGGTTTCTAGCAGTAGCAGATGCGACGTTGCCTAGAGCAGAGATCCAAGCAATCTCTACATCATCACCGAAGCCAAGTTGTGCAGACTCAATGTCACCGAAGACATCCAACGCACCAACAAGAGTTTGAGCCGCTTCATTCTCATTAGCAACACCAAGTCTTGCTCTGTCTTCTCTAAGACCAGCTTGTGATTGAAGCAACTGTGATAGTGCAGCGTTAATGCCGCCTCTCTGTTGAAGCAATCCACTCTTATAATTGGCTTCACCAAGTCTACCTTGCACGAGTGCCTGACTCAGTGCGGCAGACTGTCCAACAGCAGCGTCAGTAGCGCCTCTTGCTGCTACCCTGGCAGCGTTTCCACCACCACCAGACCTACCACCACCAGATAGCCTTGCGGCGTTCACAGCGGCAACACCGGCTCCGGCAGTATTGCCTAAAGAGCTACCTGTTAACTCTTCAGTAAGCCCGTCTAAGGCTCCCATTTGACCATCAATCCGATCACGCTGATCTCTTAGAGGATTCTGAGCCTCCCGCATCTGCCTCTCAGTAGCACCAGTCTCGCTACCAATCTGATTGAACCTTGCTCTTGACGCATTGAGTTGGTCTCTAATGAATCTAAAGATTGTGTCAGTGCTTCGTTCGTTCTCACCAGCAGCAGTAGGATTGAAGTTAGTCTGATTGAACAGAGGACTACCATTCTGTGGAGTGGCTCCACTGTTAGGTAAGTTAGTCTGCTCTTGGTTGAAAGCGGCCTGCTGTGCTGCTTGTTCTTGCTGCTGCTGCTCTGTTAATTGGTTAGCAGCACCACCAAAGAAGCCGCCTTGACCATACGTAGTAGGGACTGTGCTCATTAGAATAACATCAGGATGTGGAGGGTAGTAGCAGAAGCAGAGTTAAGCTTCACTGTGATCTCTGTTTCTGTAGCAGGTTCAACGACGCCGTTGTCATCGTCAGTAACATAAACTCTACTGACATCAGCCGATTGTAGAATCCATATGGCTCCTTGAGGAATCCGATTCAGACCGTGCTTAACTCTCTGTAGTGTGCCAGATGGACCCTCCTGAGTCAAGCGCAAGAACTGTCCACCTAAGACCTCGCAGATACTACCGTTAGAAGGATAGCCATCAGCATCTACTTCCCTGGATCTAAATTGGAACTGTTGAAGTTCTTCTATAGCAAGGATGATCTGACGCTGGTTGATCTGAAGTTCTTCAATGACTTCTCTTATGTTACCGTCATCTTCAGCAAGTGGAGTGAAGTTCTTAGGTAAAGTTTTGAGATGCCTACCGGAAGTAGGCTTCAGTAACTCAGTGTTTATAGATGTCATTGTGGTGTGTTAGCTCCCATCTGATCCTTGACCCAGATGACCATAGCATCCATTGTCACGTTAAGCTCTTTAGTTAAGAACTCAAGCTTGATAGCGTCAGTCTTAACCTTGAGTTGTGTTCGCTTTCTAGCTGAATCAGCGTCAGCTAATGGTGCCCATGCAGTTCTCTGTGTTCTATAACTATGACCATACCGCATTAGGAAAGCTCCATCATGCCATGTGGCTAGCTCAATTACATCCTTGTCTACATATGGGAATCCTAGCTCATCCCATGCGTGTTCAACATATGCAAATGGCTGGCATAGGTATACGTGTGTGTCAGCAAGAATCAGAGTAGTAAGATCATAGTCATACTCTGTATCCAACCAACCAGTAGCTATCGTCACCTTAAGAGTTGCATCATCCCAAGCTACAATTGGAGCATCAAACCATTGATGAGTGCTGATATTGTAGAACGTAGCCCAACAACCAATCCAGTTGGAGCCGCCATGGACACCAGGAAGTAAGTAGCTGTAGTCATCAGTTTGTCTACGAGCTACATAGTCTTGAGTAAGTGAGGAGACTTGTGCTGGTAGACCATCATACTCATCACCTCTCCATGAGTAGAGCCTACCGTTCTCACCACCTACATAGATCTTATACTTGTCAGACTTCAGTGTGTTACTGGTAGCGTCTACTGTATTTCTAGCACTGCTAAGACTAACAGAAATAGCGTTAGTGCAGATAGTTCCAGTATAAGTATACCAACTACTGAACCTGTAGTTGAATACTCTGGCTTCTCCATTCCTGTCCAGGGTTGTTGATACTCCGGCACTGTTAGTCCTTACAGGTTTGTATGTGCATACTAGTTCTCTAGCCTCTGCGTCATGGAAAACCACGACGGATGAAGGGTCAAGCCAGTGATACTCAGGAGCAGTCTTACCAGGGAACTCCTTCTCTTCGATAGGATACCCAATGTATGTAGCGTTCTGACCATCAAACAGGTAGGGTCCATGATGGGACCAGAAGAAGATTTGCTTCCTACCGTTGTCAGGGTTCTGGAATGATACGATTGACTTAGAGCTAAGAGCACCAATCGTTGAGACCTGAGTGAACTGGAAGTTGTTACCTCCAAGATCATCTAGTCTCCAGATGGCACTAGGCTTGAAGATGTAGATAGCGTTGAACGCTTCTACCATACCTGTCATCACATCACCGCTACTCTGAGGAATAGACAGGTTGTTGAACAGAGTATCTACACGCTCAGGATTACCTGGGTCAGAGTAATAAACTCTATCAGGGTTGTTGACATCACCACCTAGGAATAGTCGTTCATTGAGTGCAGCACTAAAGGCACACATCGGGAATGGTGTAACTGCTCTATCAAGGATGACACCTGACAACTGAGTATCAGGTTCATCAATCACAAGTGTTTCAGAGAACACGTTGGCACCAGCCACACCAACCGTAGTTGTTAGGTTGTTACCTACCCTAGTCTTGAACAGAGGAGCAGACTTAGCAAGACTATACGTTGCCTGTGCCAAAGTCCTATATACCTCAATAGCCGAGATACGTAGATCAGGGTGAGGAGGCACCATGTAGAGACCAACAGCTGTAGTAGTATCAGTGTTAGTTACCGCGACTGGAGATACTTGGTAGGTTCCATACTCTTCAGAGATGTATACAACAACAACTCCATACCATTTGTCTAGAGTAAGTGCCGGACTAGTGAGAGTGGCTGTCTCATAACAGATTGGGATACCTCCAGTCCATCTCTTGAATCCAGCAGGGTGAATGTTCTTACCATTGAATACCTTTGGTAGAGACAGCTCGCTAGTCAGGATGGTCCTATCTCCGATAATGGTTCCTCTCCAATCAAGGCCAGGAACAAACTCGGACATCAAACCATGGTTGGCTACATACTGAGGTATGAATGTATCATCAGCAAGCTCATCGTATGCAGGCGCGTCATCATAGATAGCCAGCATACCATACTGGTTACCATACGAAGCCTTGAATGGCATGATGCCATTGACTCTAGTATGGATGTTGTTGACTTCCTGAGTAGGCAATGTCTGACCACCGCCTGGAGTGATGAGAGGTCTATAGCCTAAGCAGTCTTCGTTAGCCCATGCTGACTCATGTAACGATCTAAAGAGCTTGACACTGTTGTTAAGCGTAGCGTATAGCTGTGCTCTGTATCCTTCACCCATTCCCCAACTCTTGAAGCCAAGCTTAAAGCTATCAGGGTATCTAGAGAATGATGGGATCTCAATACCAGTCTTACTCTTGAACTCAAGGTTGATAAGTAGGTCTGCTGTTTGATCCTTAGCAGCAATAGATGTGTTAACTGCCGCTTCTCTCTCGTGTGGTTGTAGTGCGATAGACCACAACCGAAACATACCCACCGCAATGTTAGCAGGTTGATCCTGGTAAGGCGACATGAACCGTTGAGTGACAGGCCACGGACCAGAGTCACCTCTCTTACTAGCGCCAGGAACAAAGATAGTCTTTGGAATTGCTACTACTCCAAGAGGGAATGGCATACTGATAGAGTGATCCCACCCATCATTAACCATTGTAGCACCGATGTTGATATCGTATACTTGCGCGTGTTGAATAGTTGCTGTTGACAGTGCGTTAGCAGCAGGGACAGTAAACCCAGTAGTGACAGTGACTCCACCTCCAGTAATATCCTGGATGTGCATCTCAAGAATCCAACCATCAGAGTTTAGATTACCTGTAGTAAACACGTAGTTTACTTTCTGCACAAAGGTCAGAGAGTAGACTCTACCTGGAAGTAGCACAGCACTACTCAGAAGCCTGAAGTAGTATGGAACACCAGCACCTACATTGTTAGACTTGAATAGCTCAAAGGCTACATGCCCATCAGGTGTGATGGTAGCCCTAGCTACAGGGATTCTACGTCTGTCAGCTTCATCAGTTACAGTGTCAGCACTACTCAGATCCTTCATCTGAGTGCCTTCAATAGAGAATAGAGTCTGATCGTAGGCTCTAAGCTGCTCTCTATTGTTGCCACTGATAGCGTGCAACAGCACTGTCCTACCTGCTACTGATGTCTCTGCTGTGCCGTCCATCAGGCCATCAAATGGAGCAGCACCAGTAGTCATGTTCCTACGGTTCTCAACTCCTGCTAGGTCTTGCTGGTTTACTGTGCCTCCTACATCATCATTAAGCTCAGGTTGGAAGTTAGTAGGAACCTTAATCTCCATCATAACAGTAAAGGAGTGCTGATCCCTGTCTGTTAGATGTGCTGCTGCTCCAGCTTTGAATGGTTCGAATACACTATCAAGCTGAGAGGACACACCACGACCGAAGAAACGCTCACCTTCAACATAGCTCTTGGTGATGTGTTGTCCGTCAGCTAGCAATACGGCGTTACCATTGACGAAGTTAGCGTCACTGATGTAGCCAGGGTAGCTATGGTGGATGGTGCAACGCTTCTCTGTGCCTCCAGCAGCAGAGTTTTCACAGACAGGACCACCATCATTGAGGAACCAGTTACCTGTTAGGTCAGTATCAGTGATATCATCAATCCTGATAAGGTGGTTGGCTAGGATCTCTGCTGTAGTTCTCTGTGTTCGCCACCATCTGAGGTTCCATATGGCTGTTCCTCGTGGTGGTGAGGCACACCAAGCAGAGATTGAAGCGTTAGGTGCTGACTCGTGGTCCTCATAGAACGTCTGATTACCGTGCATATCTGCGCGGATCTTACATGTAGACGAGTAAGAAGCTCTAGCTGTGCATTCGTTTAGTAGGACTGTGTCTCTCTTCTGACCAGCGGCATGAGTGATACCATTGATAAGATCCCATTCACCACAGAATACAAAGTCAGCGTGCCCAGCATGGAAGTCAAATGTAGATTCTAGGACACCATTGATGTGTAGGTATAGGGCACCAACACCTCCATTAGCACTGGCATCATGGCTGATGGCAACATGGTAGTCAACATCAGGTAGATAGTTACCAGGGATGTTATACTGTAAGGTAGCTCCTGAACCTTCAATCCAGTAGTGACCTGACCTAGCGCCAGTCTTCTCTACCATACCGAATGTTACGGAGATAGCATCATTGCGGATTTGGACAGCAAACCCAGTCAGTGGGAATGATGTGTATTGACCAGCAGTGATGGTGTTAAGGTTGAAGCTAGTGCCGGCAACGGGAGCTACACCAGAAACCATACCACCTAAGTTCCAGATAAACTTATTGGCAGTGATAGTATGATCTATGAGATAGACTCCTGTGATCCTAAGAGGTATAGAGGACCATGCAGCAGTAGTGTTAGTCTGGAGTCTGATTGGAGGGTTGACAATGATCTCCTCCTTGTCTCCAGTTCTAAAGGAGAACTCCAGTGTCTTATCAACACCTCGTTGCCATTCATACTGAGAGTTGTTTCGGATCAGTCCATAACTCAGAGGAGTCTTACGGATGGTTCCCTTACCATGTTGAGACTCAATCAACCTCTTGGTGAAACCACCTCCTGTAGATTTGCATAAAGCCTGTGATACTACAGGCTCATGCAAAGCTTTGTATCCTTGCCTCCTCTTTAATCTACCGTCAGGTAGTGAGAAGTTCTGGATATCTCGTGGTGATGAGGCAGGAGCACGGGAGTCTCTAGAGGTTCTGTTTAAACCTCTAAGAAGATCTCCTCTATCAATTGGTCTTTTAGGCATTAGTCAATGTCAAACTCAGGAAACCCACCTGGGCCTTGAATGTCACCAATGCCTTCGTGACGGTCATCACTATCTTCAGTGATGTCGTCAGACATTTGATACTCCTTAGTCATGCGCTCAAGCTCTGCAATAGCACCAGCTCTATAGAAAGCTGCTGTATCTTCCTTCTGCCACTGTGCAACAAACCAAGCAGCAGCATTCCACAATGCAAAGCTGTCACTACGAGGAATGTCTGACACGTCAGTATCAGCCACCATCTTCTTAGCATCACCAAAGTATTTGAGGAAGAGAACTTCTCTATCAATGTAGTGAGGGTAGAAGGCGATGAACTTATCGTTACTGATGTTGAGAGGATCAACCTGGACTGTGTAGATCCTGTTGATTGTAGTTCCTACTCTACCATCCTTGATGTGCCTTTCAAACACAGTAGGGTTCTTATACCGGATAGTGTTCCTACTTGTGCTATCATCGGAATGTAGCGAATCTGACCTGATGAAGTCATCAGGAACTTGAAGGAACCTCTCTCCAATAACAAACTCACTAGCAACTTGAGAAAGTCCTAGAGCATTAAGAGTGTGTGTCGTAGAGTCTACAGGGATACTATAGGTAGTATCTGAGAGTCTAGTGGCTACCCAGTTACCATCATAGTCACCTGTAGTGTGTCCTGTCAGTGCGTGGATAACGCCGAACGTAGGGACATTTACAGGTAAGACAACAGTGTTGCCTTGTGTGGATACAAGACCAACTGTGAAGATTGTTGGGTTACCTATCGTGATACCAATGATACCTAGAACTCCAGCGTCACCTTGGTGTCTGTGCCTAAGCTGTAGTGTAGCAGCAAGAACAGAGTCAATACTCTCTACAAGAACACCATCGGTCTCTGAGCCTCCTACGTCAACAATCTCTCTAGGCAACATAGGAGTGCCAGAGTATGAGCATAACACCACAGACGGAGACGACAGGGTAAAGACACCAGCACCATAACGCTTACCAGCTAGGCTAGCAATAGCAGGCTCTCCTACTGTGAACTCTTCCTGTCTCTCAAGGAAAGGCCAGTTCTTACGTCTGTTGACAATCCATGTGACGGCATCATTGATGCGTCTGTCGATGGCTAGAGCGTTAGCACTGATAGTAATATCAATGCCAAACTCTTCACCTAGCCTAGTTCTGAGTGAACCGAGATCATACGTTTCTAGAGCCATTGAATTGTTTACTAGCGACTTCCATTGGACCCATGCGTCAGCACCAGCAATGATCTGGCCTGCTGAGTCTACATGGATGATATCGGATAAGTAAGAGTAATGGTTGGTTTCAATTACTCTATACTCTGGATCTGACCAACCTGCTCGTAGCTGTGCGCCACGAACATTCTTAGTCATGTTGATCAGTGGAGTTGTTCCAGTGGTATCATTATACTCATGTAGTAAGTATGTGATCCACCTGATCTTAGTTGACAGGCTATACGTGTCAAGGTATGCTCTGACAGTAGCAATGAAGTTGATGAAGTTACCGTAGTAAGCTAGATCATTCCCTAACTCTAGTGAGTCAGTCTCACCTTGATACCATGCTACAAACTGGACATCAATCGTGTGTCCTAGCGTAACATAGTGTGCCACCATGGCATTGAATCTAGTTACGAAGTTTGCATACAGACTAGTAGCAACTCTCGGATGCCAGAACGGCCATATGAGAGATGGACCTAAACCTGATGAGTCAACTGAATACTTGAAGATGTCAATCTCTCCAAGCTCATCATAGGCATCAGATGCAAGTTGCATCTCAGGACCGAACTTATCTGTAACATGCCCAGTGGTATTGTTGGGTAGGTTAGCTCCAACACCACCAGCATTCAGAACCTCTCTAGCATCATTGTCATAGTTGTAGACATATCTACCTGTCTGAGCACCTTTCAATGCCGCTGGCAAATCTGCATAGACTCCTCTACCTTCCATATTGGACTGACCAATAAGGACTACAACTTTTTTGACTGCCATAGTGCTAGCTTCTTAGACCGTAGAACTGAGACGTTGCTCTATCCATTGCTTGCTGCTTAGAGATAGGCGGACCTCTATCGACTATCTTCCTCGCACGCTCAAGATCCTTGAGTGTAATTTCTTCACCATCGGTATCCTTCTCAAGCATTTCAACCGCTTCATCGTAAACCTTTCGCTTCTTAGATTGGTCTGCGTAGATCTCTTTAGCGATCCGAATGATGTTACCCTTGTCGTTAGCTCTCTTCGCCTTAGCGTCATCAGGACTGACGTAGTCAAGTTCTGAAGTAACCGTAGGCTTCCGCATAAAGTTCTTACGAGCAACCTTATCATCAGCAACAACAGGTGCAATTGTGACATTGGGATTAGGAACGTAGTCCTTAAACCTGGAGCCAGGAGGAGCAATAGGCTTAGAAGGATCAGCCTTTACGTTGAAAGATGCTCTTTGATTGTCAACGCCAGGAACACTGGCATCATAATCTAATACTACTCTAGCCATGGAATCCCTCACGAGGAACATCGTCCTCAGTATAAAGAACGATCGCGTTACCAAAACCAGTAGTGGTAACTTGAAGGATCAAATCGTAGTCAAGACCTGCTTCGTTCCATTTGATAGGAGCGCCTTTAGGAAGGAAAGCCTTGAGAGTATCAGCGACAAGAGTGGTTTGTGATTGAGCGGCGGCATTAGGAGATCCTTCACCAGCCCACCATACCAACGAGCTAGCAGTTGTATTAACTGATCCCCAACCAAAGATTGTAATGACTGAACTTACCTTGGTCGCTAGAACAAACGAGGCAGTGCCTCCGAATGTAATTGGAGATTCAAGAATGATTCCAACTAACTTGGCATTAGCACCAAGCGAGTCAGTAATGACTGTGCTACCAGGAATCGTAGGAGTCCCTAGTGCATTGTAAGTTTTACTTTGAAGTCCGTGATTCATGTGTGTATGTGTTGTTAGAGGGAGAGGCTATTAACCTCTCCCTCAATTCGGTTAGTAAGCCTGACCCATGAAGCCAGCCGCACCACAACCAGTAGCACCACCAATGAAGTTAACAAAGCACCATGCGGTGGTGTTTGCAACAGATACTTCAAGAGAGATACCGATAGGGTTGTCGTGACTAGCAGCAGCAGCATCGATGGCTTCACCATCAACGTTATGAGACACCGTGATACCGGCGGCTACTACACCATCAAACAACACCTCAGCCAATCCATAAGAGATTAGCTCGCCAAACTCACCATCGAGGATGTCACCAGCAACAACACCAAGAGCAGCAGTCGTTCCTGGAGTAGCGCCATCAGCAACAGAATCCTTTACAGTGATGTAGGGAATCTGAGGCTCAGCAGCATTCGTGCCACCATTCGGAGTGTAGTCATCAGGTTCACCAACAGTGTTGAGGAAACTGACAGCAGGATTGTTAGCAGCAACCGAAGAGAACGAAACGATCGTTCCCTTCTTCATGGTTGCGCCTTCACCATTCTTGACCATGATACGGCCAAGCTGGGTGTTACCACCAAGAGAAGTAGTCACAGTATTACTCCTTTACCTTGATAACGCCTTGGAAGCGCGAGTTGTTAACGGTCATGTTACCAGCAAGCAAGATCTGAGCGATCTGTGCATCCTGATCATAAGGAGTGACGAACGGAGTCATCACAAAGTTACGACGAGTATGCAGAGCAAGGCTCAGATACTCACTGTTGAGGAAGTAGAACAGGTGTTCCACATTCGTAGCACTAGTGCCAGGCGTTCCCGCACCACCAGTGATGTTCGTGCCAGACTGGATGTTCTCATCCCACATCATCGTAGCTCCCTTGAACTTCAAGTTATTGAAGCCAATGTCAACGAGCGACGTATCGGTAAGACGCAACAGACTTCTGTTGTCATCCTCATAACGCTGGAACATGTGTTGATCTGTGAGGATCAAGTCAGGTTGCGACAGTCCCTTCGTCGTGTTGTAGTAAGTCGCACCAAGATACTTGTTCAAAGCAGTGGTGGACGCACCAAGGTTAGTGGTGAAGTCCTGGTAATGGTTCTGCCACCAAGTTTCTACCGAACGGTCAATACCACCGACGATACCTTGTGAGGCACCAGCAACATCTTCAACCAACTCATCGAGACCAAGGAAATCACGAGCCGTGTCCTTAGTAGTCGTGTTAGCCAACAGCTTTTCAGCAAGCCATTGCTTCAACGACATTTCAGCAATCTTGATCTTAGTCTTCAAGAGATTGAAGACGGCAGACTCTCCAGCGTTTTGAAGATCCTCAAGACCACTAAGACTGATAGACGCTGCTGCTTGTCGCCAAGCGAACTGAGCGTTAGTAAGTTCCTCAGTCGGGAACACATTCAGACGATCGTAACCCTTATAGGCTTGGACCGTGCTGTTAGTGGCATACATCAACGGTTCGTCGATTCGCTTGCCGCCATTCTCTACACGCACTCTACCTCTCATCAACATCCATGCAGCCAAAGGATTGGCCTTGAAGATGTTATCAGCCATCCTCTTACGGATAAGCTGAAGAGTGGTAGTCGCAATGTTGTTTTCAGTCAACACCATTTAACTATCCTCTATTCTCTCTATTAACCCTGTGCTCTAGCAGCATTGAAAGCAGCAAGAATCGCGTCATCCATGTGCGGCGTGGCTTTTGGATCGTTGATTTGCTTCTCAATATCTGTGAAGTCAGTGGTCATGTTCGGTTCTGGAATACCAGCGTTTTGGTTTGTTTCAGTAGTAGCAACCGCTGGTGGTGCTGCAACTACTGGATTCTGTGAAGCTGGCGGCGTGGCTTGCTTACTGAATCGGTAGGCATCTTGTAGATCCATGTTGGGATACTTACCAAGGAGTTGTGCCATTCCTTGTTCGTATTGTGGCATGTCTGGATTCTTTAGACGGAACAACTCAACCTCTTGGCGAGCTTGCTTGTCAATAAGTCCTTGTGTAGCAGGATCAGTTTGATACTGCTGTGGTTGTTCTGGAGCAACAGGAGCAGCAACAGGTTGCTGTCTAGTCCTACCTGTCTTAGCTCTGAAGTGATCAAGCACATGTTGCGACAACTGAGGATCTCCTGAGATCATGTCAAAGTTGTTAGCCTTCTGCTGTAGTGCGGTAACCTCTGCTGCTGTCAACTCAGGCGTTACTGGTGCTGTTGGAGCTACAGGAGCAGGAGCAGCTACAGGAACAGTTAGAGGATCAACACCAACTACAGGTGCAACTGGTGCTGCTGGCTGTGTCTCTAGAGCCTGCATTACTCCTGGTGCTGCTAGAGGAGTAGGTGCTACTGGAGCTACTGGCGCGGGACTAACTGGTGCTACTGACGGGTCCATCGTATTGGGTTCCTATGTTTAGTTCTTGGAGGACTTTCTTCTGATCTTCTGGTGTAAACTCATCGTGAGGTTGCACCACTCTGGAAGACAACACTTCTCTTTGTTGATCTTCCTGGGACATGGGTTGTGGTGTATACCACTTTAGTTCTTCTTTACTCAGCATCTCTTCCAACTCCAGCGTCGTAAGCTTCTTTGACATCTCCCATAGTTATGTCGTCTACAGCAGAAGTTTCCTTCGGCTTACCAACATACCTAGTGGAGTCGTAAGAAAGACCATGCTGTTCGCATAGCGCATCTCTCTGAGAGGAAGAGGTAATTTCAATAGGCTTGCCATTGAAGTTCTCTTCCTTGTATGGTTTGAATACACCTACTCCTACTAAACCAATCTTGACTGGCGAGTCCAAACCACAACAGGTAGAAAGGGCAGAGCCAGTGAAGTCGGACAGTGATGCAAAGTTCTCAAAGACTTTACCACACTTACACTGATGGTCGTATCTAGGCATTACTGTAGTTCTCCTTGCCCACCAGGAACAGATTGAACAGCAGTTCTATCAGGCTGAGTGCTACTAGCAGCTTCAGACTGAGCGTTAGGAGAACCTTCTTGACCAGCGGCAGCAAAGGGATCTTGAGAGAGTTGGACTCTCTGAGCCTTCTGTTGCTGTTCTTGAAGCTTCACTTCGTGCTCTTGCTTGTGTTGCTGTAGTGCATCACCGATCTCTGGTGCAGATGCCATAAGCTTCTGACCCATCTCGGAGTTAACAAACCTGTCTAGCACTTCCATATGAGCAGCATGGTTATGCTCCTCTAGAACTGGTGCTAGCTCACCTACCATCAAAGCGGAAAGCTCGATGGTCTGCAACATCATTTGTTGGTCTTGGTCTCCGATAATCTTCCCACTGTCGGAAATACCTGCTGCTTCAAGCATTCTGCCGTAAAGAATATCGACTCTGATAGTAGGTCCATACAGTTGATACAACGCCATGCCTTGCTGCAATAGCATAGCAATCTTTTGCATGTCCTGAGAAGAGTCTGACTTCCTAAAGGAATTGACTCTAATACGGATCTCAGGCAGCCAGCTAATATCCTCTGCGCTAAAGGCTACCCAATCAACTGCACCTGCATCACCACTGATCCTGTAGACCCATTCAATGCCAAGGTCATTCTTAGCCAGAGAACGGATGATCATAGCATCCTTGTTGATTACCGCGATCAAGAACTTCTCTACGGTATCTACCTTTTCGTCTGTCTTGATCTGTGTTCCTTGATCAACAAGGCTTGCCTCCGTAGCAGTTCTAATGCCACTGCCTCCTCTCCTATTCTGACCAATGCCGCTAACTTGTTGGATATAAGATTGAAGGAGGTTGACGAGTGTATAGTTATCCCTTCCAACAAAAGAGGGTTGGATAAGATTGATCGCGCCCGGCTCACTAACTTCGACAAGTTCTCTTGATCTACCTTTGTAGAACTGTTGCCTAAACTTAGCTGGGTTCTTGATCTTGGAGATGTCTGTTTCATACAGTTGCCTATCGTTCTCAACAAGCTCAGTGATTCTAGACATCAACCAGTTGATGCCCATCTGCATCTCTTGCCATGCGCCAAGCTCAGAGTTTGGTAAGGCATCCGGCACGGGGACTAAAACGAGTCTAGTAACAGGGAAGGTATTAAACCCTTCTCCCATAACTTCTGACCACGGAGTTAGTTCACGGATTGGTTTGTCCTGTCCTTCAAGCAGTGTGCACATCTGCTTCTCAATGAAGAACTTACCATCCGAAGAGATCAACCGACTGATCCAAACTTCGTAGATGGTAACCAGCGTCTCTTCAGGATCGCCTTCAGTCTCTCTCGTAGGATCATCCCAGTCACCATCATCAGAGATGACTGTGTTGACTAGGTTACCTGTAGTCGGAGTATGAGACATCTCAGTGAGAGTCATCTCAACATTAGGACCATAGACCTTATGGAACTTAAGTTCTTGGAGAGGCTTCCTATAACGGATCGCTACGAATCTCGCGTTGTCTGTATCTCTGTCCTTAGAGATGTAGTCAACGATTAGCTGTGACGGAGCGATGCGGACATGTGATGGCGTTCCCTTATCTCCCCACGGGACGGGTCCACGATCATTAGCCTCCATGTCATCGTTTGGACCTTCTGATACTCTGTTAGTAACATCCTTCATCACTCCTTCAGGATACGTTACTGCATCCATCACAACCTTCTTCATCTCGGCGGCAAAGCCTACCTTATCAAGAGTGTTGTTGATGAGAGCGTTCCAAGTCTTCTCTTTACCGGAGTGTTGTGGTGCAGTAGGAACACTGTCGATGCTAGGGTTCTTGAAGAACAACGTAGGAACTAGTGTCCTTACGTGAGCGTGTGCTAGGTTAACAACCATGCGGACACGGTCCTTATCCTTCTTCTTCTTAACATTCTCCCAGTGCTTTCCTTCAAGGAGATTGCGTAGGTTGCCCATGAAGCGGAAGTATTTCTCATCCTTCTTCAATGAGTAATCTACCATGCGCTTAAGCCATGCGCCTCCTGAAGCTTCTAGCTTAGTGGTGGCTTTCAGTTCTTTAGTTACCATGAGGTTCCAATACAGTCGCAGTCAAAAGACTCGTCGTTGTCGTAATTATCAGCGTCTTCTTCGATGGAGCCGTATACTGCATCGAAGGTGTCTTCTGGCTCTACTTCAGTTAATGCCTCTGGAGCATTAAAGAACAGAGCTTCAAGGTCTGCTAGCGTATCAAGAATGTCGTCGTGTGTCGAGCGTGGGTATGTGGTCATTTCTTCAACCATCCAATCCTGATTCTTGATACCGGCTTCTACAAAGAAATCACCTCTTTCAACTCTAGGTTGTAGTGCAAGGATACGCTTACGCTTACTAGACTTTCCTCGATTGACTTCAACCCAAGGAACATTGATCCCAGTCTTA
>TARA_R110000751_G_scaffold937_26_pt1 | contig 43286 bp, 41 predicted proteins | sample TARA_R110000751 | Tara Oceans TARA_R110000751 (sample SAMEA4398001) | marine metagenome | biome: Polar Biome; feature: [MES] marine water layer (ENVO:01000295) within the mesopelagic zone...; material: water (ENVO:00002006), including particulate matter (ENVO:01000060) such as...... | reverse complement strand
AAAAACGTAAATTTGTTTCATAATAATTGTTTAAAAAATTGTTTTTAGAAAAGCTTAAATTAGAACTAATCATTCACATCCGAAGAATGAATCTTAATTAATCGTTAACATGCATAAAACCGCGTTAAAAAATAGGATTAAAATTCAAAGTTTGTGTGCTGAAAGAACATTAGTAGCGAGTACTCTTCTTAAAAACAATTAACTTCTTTTTTTGAGTGCCCCTTTTTACTTTTGACTTCCTGACTATTGAATACCTGTAAAGAAATAGAACCCTGAGAATATTGAAATAAGATAGGTTTTATACAAGGGTCTCATTGATAAGTACATAGCTAAATTATCATCTAAAAACCTATACTAGTAACTAATTTTCAGCTGCTGGATCTAGGCTCTTAATTCAGTAAACTTTAGCAAGACGACTTATGATGCACAAACTTCTATTTTGAAGAAAAAAAGAAAAAGAGCACAAAAAAAAAGCCTTATCTATAGATAAGGCTTTTAAGAATTTATAAATGTAATGCTACTAAAACTTCTCGATCACTTCTTGACTAACGCCAGTATTGGAGAATCCTCCATCGTGAAATAGGTTTTGCATCGTCACCTTTTTAGTATAATCTGAAAATAAAGTCATGGTATACTCTGCACAATCTTGAGCGGTAGCATTCCCTAATGGACTCATCTTCTCTGCATAACTTAAGAAACCTTCAAATCCCTTAACACCACTTCCTGCAGTTGTAGGAGTTGGTGATTGAGAAATGGTATTTACTCTTACCTTTTTATCTTTCCCGAAGAAATAACCAAAGCTACGAGCAATGGATTCTAGATAGGCTTTGTTATCTGCCATATCGTTGTAGTCTGGAAAAGTACGTTGTGCAGCCATATAGGTCAAAGCCACTATACTACCCCATTCATTCATGGCGTCATTTTTATGAAGCGTTTGCATCACCTTATGAAAAGAGACCGCACTTACATCCCATCCTTTTTCTGTGTATTTATAATTTTGATCCGTATAATGATTTCCTTTACGCACATTGACACTCATCCCTATAGAATGTAAAACAAAATCTAATTTACCACCTAAAATCTCTACTGATTTAGACACTAAATTTTCAAGATCTTCAATACTGGTAGCATCTGCTGGAATAATTTCACTTCCTGTGCTCTTAGCTAGTTCGCTGATTTGCCCCATACGCATAGCCACTGGAGCATTTGTAAGTACAAAAGTCGCTCCTTCTTCATGAGCTAATTGTGCTGTTTTCCAAGCAATAGAATTTTCATCCAACGCGCCAAATATGATTCCGCGTTTTCCTTTTAATAAATTGTAAGCCATAGTTATTGATTAGGTAGCAAATATATAAAACTAATTGAGTAGCGCACGTGCATTTTCTCTCGCAGCGTTGGAAATAGTTCCGCCACTTAACATCTGTGCAATTTCTTCTAAGCGTGCCTCTTTATCCAGACGTTGTATGGTGCTGTAGGTCATATGCTCATCGGTTACTTTTTTTACAATCAAGTGATCCTTGCCTGCAGCAGCAATTTGCGGTAAGTGTGTTATCGACATCACCTGCATTTCTTCACTCATTGATTTCATGATCTGGGCCATTTTTGTGGCTATAACACCGCTCACTCCAGTATCAATCTCGTCAAATATAATAGTAGGCAACTTTTTACATCTTGAAAGTATGGACTTGATCGCCAGCATCAATCTAGAAAGCTCCCCGCCAGAAGCTGCTTTATCTAGCGCTAGCAATTGAGACCCTTTATTTGCAGTGAACGTGAACTGGATAAAGTCTACACCTGAATAACTGTAAATACCTTGTGGCAATACTTCTATTACGAATTGTGCATCTGGCATACCTAGATCATTCACAATGTTTACCACCTCAACTTCAAGAGCTGTTTTGTGTTTTATTTTCAAGCCCGTAAGCTCCTTCCCTATTTGAAGCAACTTATCTTCAGAATCTTGAAGCTGCTTTTCTTGGGTTTTAATCTTCTTTTCCAGACCTAGGGAAACGAAAACCTTGTCGGCCAATTCGTCTCTTAACTGAACTAATGACGCCACATCTTCGACTTGGTGTTTTCTATAAAGATTCTCCAAAAGACTCAATGAAGTATTGATTTGAAGCAAACGCTCCGGATCTGCTTCTACCTTATCTGCTTCATTAGAAGATTCTTGATAGACATCTTCTAACTCTAACAAGACCGAAGACATTCTTTCCTTAAGAGCTGCATAAGTCGTTGAATAAGGGCCTATGCTTTGTAGTTTGTTTTGCAAATGTCTTAATTGATCTAAGATCCCCAAATCGTCTTCAGAGAGTACTGCATTGAACTCGGTAAGCACTTCAGTGATACTCTCTACATTACTGAGCTGTTCATTTTCTTCTTCTAATGCTTGTTGATCTAATTGATCGAGTCCGGCTTCTTCCAACTCTTCTAGCAAGAAATTATTATAATCCAATTCCTTAGACAATTCGGCTTCCTGACCTTTTAACCTTTTTAGTTCTTTTTGGGAATTTTTAAAAATGACCAACTCGGCTCTATAACTCTGTAATATTTGAGAAGCTGGCTTTGAATCATTCTTAGTGGCCTCAATAATAAAAGCGTTTAAAACATCCGTTTGAAATACATCTTTAGAAAGCTGTAGGGTTTGATGCTGGGAATGAATATCAACAAGGCGCTTGCCTATGGTATTCATTACAGAAAGTGTAACAGGAGTATCATTAATAAATGCCCTGCTTTTTCCAGAAGGCAATATCTCCCTTCTTAAAAAGCTCAGGTCTTCATAATCCAGATCCAGCTCTTCAAACAATTCTTTTAGGCCTAAACTTGAAATTTGAAACTGTGCTTCTACCACACATTTACGAGAGGTGTCTCTAATGGCACTCAAATCTGCTCGATTACCTAAAATTAAACCTAGTGCACCCAATAGGATAGATTTTCCCGCACCCGTTTCTCCTGTGATCATGGTGAGGTCTTTTTGAAGCTCTAATTCTAAAGAATCGATCAACGCAAAATTTTCTATTTGAATATGTTTAAGCAATTTATATACAGTAATTTAAACAGCAAATAAGCTGTCTGATTATAAAGCATAAAACTAGGTAAAAACTAGGTAGTAAAAAAGATACTAAACTTTAATATTACGCCATTTTGAAGACTGGTTAGGAGCTAGTTTTTGCAAGGTTGCTTTTAACTCTCTAATATCAACTGCTGGACCTGAAGAATAAATACTCATAATCTCGTCTGCCTTTGCGTCAAAGAAGGTGCGTTGAAGTAAACTATTCGGTCTGCGGTTGTGCAATTCATTAAACTCTTGTAAGTAGTTCTTTAGAATAATTTTACCAGCTTTGGAATCTTTTGAGAAGGTGTCTAGGCCTTTTAGATGGTAGGAATACATGACTTCTCTATATTCTTTATAAGTGTCGGAAAGCATATCATCATTTAACCTAAATCTAGAAATCAACCCATCGCTTGCCTTCCATCCCTCAGCTCCTAGCGATCCTTGAGCGAGGTTGACGATGGTCTGAGCTTCTTCGTGAAAAGGCTGTCCTCCTCTAAGTTCAAACGTATCTGAGTCGATTCCCAAAACAGTATAGGCATAAAATGAAATGAGAGAAATTAAATTATTTTCAAACCTGTTGGAATTATAGAAAAACGGAGCGTACTCTACATATTCAAAAGCGATGTCATCATCCTTAAAGTTAAAAACAGGTGTCGTATAGGAGGAATTAAAAACAGGTCGAGATGCCGAAATTTGAAAATTCCCTCTGAATCGATCATTATCATAACTGGTCACCACAAAAACTAATGACGCATTGATCTTTTCTTCATCTCTAAATTTTTGATCGGTCCATTTTGTATTGTTCAAAAACTCCTGCATAGAAGTTTCTAACGTTTTAAAAATAGTCTGATCTGGTTGCGCGACATTTTGAGCATTTACCTGGATGGTAAAATTCAACTCTTGCGCATTTGACAGGAACAAAGCAAATAAAGCCAGTAAAAAACTATAAAATCCTTTTGATAATTTCATGTACGATATCTTTTGCCACTTCCGTTTTTGGTTTGGTATCAAATCTGGAAATATTTTTATCTTTATCTATAATAGTAATTTTATTGGTATCCACACCAAAACCGGCACCTTTATCTCGCATAGAGTTCAATACGAGCAAATCGGTTTGTTTGCTTTCCGCTTTCGCGAAAGCGTGCTGCATTTCATTCTCCGTCTCCAACGCAAAACCTACTAAAAAAGGTTTTTTATCCATTGCTCCGACACTCGCAAGAATATCTGGGTTTTTAACCAACTCCATAGATAACGTATCAGACTTCTTTTTTATTTTTTGATCTACAGGATTTAAAGGTCGATAGTCTGCTACCGCAGCGCTAAAAATAGCAATATCTACCTTTTGAACCACTAGGTGAACCTCATCGTACATTTCCTGAGCAGTTTTAATATCTACTCGATGGATCAACGGATGATTGATAATCACTGCACTAGGGCCCATAACCAAATGAACTTGCGCACCTTGATTAGCCATTTCTAGGGCAATTGCAGCGCCCATTTTACCGCTACTGTGATTCCCTATAAATCTTACAGGGTCAATAGCCTCATAAGTAGGTCCAGCTGTAATAAGGCATGTCTTACCTCTTAACGGTAACTTACTTGAGATGTTTTTTTCTATAAACTGAATAATTTCTTCCGGCTCTGCCATGCGTCCCTTTCCAGAAAGACCGCTTGCGAGCTCACCATCTCCAGCAGGAATCATGAGATTACCGTAAGAGGTTAATTGATCAAAATTATGTTGCGTAGAAGGATGTTTATACATGTCCAGATCCATAGCTGGGGCATAATAAACAGGACACTTTGCGCTACAATAGGTAGCGAGAAGCAAATTATTTATAGCACCACTAACCATTTTACTCATGGTATTTGCAGTCGCTGGTGCGATAATCATCAAGTCTGCCCAGAGACCTAACTCTACGTGGTTATTCCAAGTATCGTTTTCATCTTCTTCATTTGTAAAATGACTTAAGACAGGGTTTTTAGAAAGAGTAGATAAGGTGAGTGGTGTCACAAAATCCCTTGCTGCAGGAGTCATAATTACCTGAACAGAAGCGCCCGCTTTTACAAGCAGGCGCACTATATAAGTAGACTTATAAGCAGCAATACCGCCAGTGACTCCTAGCAATACCTTTTTACCACTTAATACTGACATCATTTTGTTTGAATTACTCTTCAGTAGCTCCAGTATCTCTAAAGTAGATTTTACCTTGTAACCATTCTTCAATTGCTATTGCAGCTGGTTTAGGCAAACGCTCGTAGTACTTAGAAACTTCGATTTGTTCTTTGTTTTCAAAGATCTCTTCTAGAGAATCATTGTAAGTAGCAAATTCTTCTAGCTTTTCAATAAGCTCTTCCTTAACATCTGTATTGATTTGTTCAGCGCGTTTTGCGATGATAGAAATCGCCTCATACATATTGCCTGTAGGTGCGGTTAAAGCATCGCGGTTATATGTAATAGTCGTGTTAGGAGCAGTTAGATTTTTAGTATCCATTGTTATTATTTACTTGTATTCTTAGAATTATAATCCTCTATTTTAGCTAGTATAATGTCGGCATCTTCTTTATACTCACTATTAGGATATCGATTTGCAAAGGTATCATAATATTTCTTAGCTTTTGCTAGTCTTTCTGGAACTAACTCAGGAAAACTATTAATACCATATTCATATTGAGATTCCAACAGGTAAAACTGAGCATCATCTTGATAATCGGACCCTGGATGATCTAATATAAAATTCTCAAAAGCACTAATCGCCGAAATATACCCACCTCTAAAGTTACCAAAATGATGGTATTGTTTTGCCGTTTCGTACGCTTTCTTATCTAGTTTATCTCTTAACTCATCTACCAGTGAGTTGGCTTCAGGTAAGTATTCACCTGAAGAATACACGTTGATATATTCTTGCAGTTTTGTTAAAGCAATATTGGTATCCGTTTGATCCTTAGAATATATAGGAGACATTTTATAATGACTTTTTGCAGCCATAAATAAGGCCTGCTCTGCATTAGGATCTTGAGGGTGCGACTGTATAAAACGTTCGTATTGATAAGCGCTATTGATATAACTTTCATCTTCATACAAGGCTTTTGCATATTTAATAGCCATAGGCGCAGCACTATCTGTACCTCTATAAGCAGGGATGATTTGTTCAAAAAGGGCTAAAGATTTACCGAATTTCCCTTTTGCAAAGAGCGTGTCTATCATGGCCACTTTCACTGCGTTATCTTCAGATTTAATGGCTTTTTGATAAGAACCACAACTGGCAAGAGTTATGACGAGAATCAATACAATAACAAGGTTTTTCATAGGTAATTTTAATGGAGTACAAAGGTAACTTTTTCTAGGGAAAAAGAAAGCGAGTTCACACTGCTTAACGCAGGAATACAATTTATCGTTCAAAACCAGTCTCCTAATAATTTATATCTCGCACATATTTGAAAATAAAAGGAATCCATCACTATAGACCTACTTTAACTTTCTATTTCATCTCCTCCTGTACTTTTCAAAATTATGCTGGTCTATTATAAGCACTAATCTTATGCCGTTCTTAATACTCGTATTGCTCTAGAAAAGTCTTTAAACGATTTTGAAGACTGTCATCTGCTTTTACCAATGGCAACCTTACTTTATCACTGCATAATTCTAAATGGTTTAACAAGGCCTTTATCCCGGCTGGATTACCTTGCTCAAAGATCATATCTATAACCGATGCCATCTTATAATGTAGCTCATAGGATTCTTCAACGTCACCGTTCAACGCATAACGTATCATATCAGAAAAATCTTGTACCATCGCTTGACCTATAACAGAAATAACCCCGGCGCCACCCGCAAGTGTCATGGCATTTGCTATCATGTCATCTCCAGAGATCACTAGAAAATCTTTAGGTGTGTACTGAATCATTTTCATCGCTTGTACCAGATCTCCAGCAGCTTCTTTAATAGCTACCACATTTTCAAAAGCAGCTAACCTTACTACAGTCTCTACCGACATGTTAGAAGCTGTCCTTCCAGGAACGTTATACAAAATAATAGGCAATGGACTGGCTTCAGAAACAGCTTTAAAATGCTGGTAAATCCCTTCTTGTGTAGGCTTGTTATAAGATGGAGAAACAGATAAAATAGCGACAAAGCCTTTTAAATCTGCTGCTTTTAGCTCATTTACTACAACCGCTGTGTCGTTCCCACCTATTCCTATAACTAATGGAAGACGTCCATCATTCACCTGTTGAATAGTATGGATCACCTCTTTTTTCTCTTGTTTAGAAAGCGTCACACTTTCCCCAGTAGTGCCGAGCACCACTAAATAGTCGACACCATTTTCTACTTGATAATTAACAACACGAGCTAGTGCCTCGTGATCTACCGTTCCTTGAGCGTTGAATGGGGTTACTAAAGCAACACCAGTTCCTATTATTTCTTGCATTTTATGGATTAAGGATTTTTAAATATTTAGCAATTTCGGAGATAAAAAGCTCTTGCTTTGTTAACGGAACGTTAACAGCAAGATCATACGTATTTTCTTTATGAGAGGCATGTCCCACCTTGAAATTTGCGTCCAACCTCCTACTTACATAGGTGGTTATCTGACTTGGCTTCTCGTAATAATTGATTTGCAAGTCGTAGGGAGCCGTTAACAGCTCTGAAAGAGGACCTTCTTTTAAACCACCATACCATTTTACTACACGATTATCAAAAAGCGTTACTCCTTCTAAAGCATTCTTCTTAACATTATCGGTATATCCTAAAAGACTTAAGTTTTTTAATGGAATTTGCAAGGCTGTGCACCATTTTTTAAACAGCTCCACATCAGTACAATTATTTGCATCAAATACAACCACAAGGGATTGAGGCCATTGACGCTTGTGACTTCTGGAAATATTTTCCAGTTTATAAAACTCTTTGCGCAACCATCGCTGCTTTAAAATATCAAAAATCATGTACTTTTACTGCTTATTCTACTTCGCAAAAGTAGCACAATCACACGAGGCTTATGAAAAAATATAGGTTAGAAAATTGGAAGAGGACTTGGAGCTATTCCGCTTTCGCGAAAGCGGCAGTATTAGCCACCATCCTGCTGGTTTCCTGTAACAAAAAAGAATACCAATTAAAAAAAATAGTCGGAAGTAAAACTGCAATTGATAGCAGCCTAACTAGTGCACAAGAAATCGAGGATTATATCGCTCCTTTTAAAAAGTCTTTAGATGTACAGATGAATGAGCAGTTGAGTTACAATCCTGTTTCCATGAACAAAAGTGATTACAAGCTCAATACACCTATAGGAAATATGATGGCAGCCATTGTAAAGACACAAGGAGAGCCCGTTTACAAATCTAGAACTGGAAAAACCATAGATATCGTATTGCTTAATAACGGAGGGATCAGAGCGGGTATGCCGGCTGGTCCAGTAACCATGCGTAGCGCTTATGAAATCATGCCTTTTGACAATGAGATCGTTATTGCCCAGCTCACTGGTGACCAGGTCAACGAACTCATTAATTATCTTATCGAACGTAAAAGTGCACACCCTATTGATGGGTTACAAATCTTACTCCATGAAGATGGTACTGCAGCCAGCGTTCTAATTAACAACCAGCCGCTAGACAGGGATAACGTTTATAACGTTGCAACAAATGATTACCTCTATAACGGTGGTGATAACATGAGCTTCTTTAAAGACACACCACTTACTACCATAGATTATAAAATCAGAAATGCGATGATCGATTACTTTAAAAAGGTGGACACCTTAAAGTTTAAAAGAGACAACAGATTTGACTACGTGAACTAATTAGTTCCCTAAAGCAAGAAAATGGAAAGAAGAAAATTTATACGAAATACCAGTGCAGGAATAGTAGTAGGAACTGCTTTATGGTCTAATTACGCTTTGGCAAACGGGATCTTTACCGCTCCAGAGTTAGCGCCTGGAACTAAGAAAATAACCATTCTCCATACCAATGATACTCATTCTCACATAGAGCCTATTTCTGGCGGTCGTAACCATGGTCGCGGTGGTGTTGCTCGTAGAGCCACATTGATAAATACGGTAAGAGAAGAAAACCCTAACAGCCTTTTATTAGACTGTGGTGATATCTTTCAAGGAACTCCTTATTTCAACTTTTACGGAGGTGAGCTGGAAATAAAGCTGATGAGCATGATGGGCTATGATGCCGCTACCATAGGAAATCACGACTTTGACAACAGTATTGAAGGTTTATATGCGCAACTGCCTCATGCTACTTTTGATTTTGTTATTTCCAACTACGATTTTTCCAATACCATTATGGACGGTCAAATAAAAACTAGAAAAGTCATTGTCAAAGACGGGGTACGTATAGGTTTGTTCGGTTTAGGAATACAGCTGCAAGGATTAGTAGATCCTAAGATGTATAAAGAAACAGTTTATAATGATCCTGTTGAAGTTGCCAAAGACCAAGTGCGTTTACTAAGAGAAGAAGACCACTGTGACATCGTTATTTGCATGTCCCACTTGGGTTATTCTTACCGAAGCGATAAAGTTTCTGATGTATCCCTAGCAGCAGCAACATCTGGAATTGATTTGATTATAGGTGGACACACGCACACTTTTCTCGATGCACCAGTCATCGTTGAGAATGCCGCTGGAAAAGAGGTTCTGGTCAACCAAGTAGGTTGTTACGGAATCAACCTAGGCCGTATAGATTTTTACCTCAATGAAGGGAAATTAGATAAAGGTATGGATGTGGTTTATGAGGTATAAAATTAAAAAGCTTTTACTTCGTCCTTAATTCAATAAACGTACCTGGACAACAAAAGGATTACTAAAGGCTTTACTAGTTATTTCATTCCCAAGAGCTACCCTTTCACGATGCCCTGCCTTGGATTAGTAATGATGATGCTTTGCGGCGCTGCCCACATCGCCTTTTTAACACCTTTGAAAACGTAAAATGATTGATAGGCATTTTTGCAATTGAAAAGCTGACTTATGTTTTCTATTATGGCTTTTGGTTTGCCGATCACAGCCTTATAGATGTCTACGACAAAGATCTTCTAGCGCGTATATGATACTCTATTTATGGACTGAATTATTTTCTATGTATGACGTTCTTTAGCTATATTTTTATAAAAACAATAAATAAACAACAAGAGACCACCCCTTACCTATTGATTACTTAAGAGATTAAAGTGCCAATTAATTTACGTACACCCTTATTTTTAAAGGGTTATTTATTAAATATGTGTATTAATTTAACCTCATACCCTATATTTGAAAAATCAATCAAATGATTTGAACATGGCAAAAAAGGTCAATTTTATAGTTTTAGCAGTTTTAGTTTTAATTAGCTTACTCTACGGCAGTCCTTATACAGAAAATGGCGACATGAGCGCTATTGATAGTGGCGATACCGCTTGGATGTTAATTGCATCTGCTTTTGTATTGTTAATGACTCCAGGACTGGCTTTTTTCTATGGTGGTATGGTGAATAAAAAATCCATGATATCTACCATGCTGCAAAGCTTTGTAGCTTTAGGTGTGGTTAGTATTCTGTGGGTTTTAGTGGGTTTCTCCCTCGCCTTTGGAGAAAGTTGGCACGGTATCATAGGAAACCCTATGACCTATTTCAATTTTAGAAATGTAGGTCTAGCACCTAATCCAGACTTTGCAGGAACAGTTCCTTTTCTAGTTTTTGCTTTGTTCCAACTCAAATTTGCTATTATCACACCAGCCTTGATTACGGGTAGCTTTGCCGAGCGCGTTCGTTTTAGAAGTTACATTCTTTTCATGGTATTATTCACCTTGTTTATATACACCCCACTAGCGCATATGACCTGGCATCCAGATGGATTGTTACGCAACCTTGGAGTACTGGATTTTGCCGGTGGAACTGTGGTTCATATGAGCGCAGGATTTGCCGCACTTGCTGGAGCTGTTTATTTAGGTAAACGCAAAAAAATAACACACGACCCAGCAAATGTGCCCTATATCATTTTAGGAACTGGTTTACTATGGTTCGGTTGGTTCGGGTTCAATGCCGGAAGTGCACTTGCCGCAAATGCTGATGCTGTTATCGCTTTTGCCAACACTAATATAGCTAGTGCTACCGCTATGATTACTTGGATGTTTTACGAACGTTTCTCTAATCGTAAAATGAGCGCTATAGGTGCTTGTATAGGCGCGATAGTAGGACTGGTTGCTATAACGCCAGCGGCAGGCTTTGTCACTATTTCCCAAAGTATATTTATAGGATTTACAGCCGCAATTACCAGTAATTTAGCTATTTCTTGGTTCTCTAAAACTGGAATTGACGACACACTAGACGTCTTTCCTAGTCATGGTGTTGGAGGTATTGTAGGAATGATTCTAACCGCTGTATTTGCAAAAGACGTAGGTCTTGTAAATGGAGAAACAGAAACTTTTATGTGGCATATTATTGCGTTAGTAGCTGTTGCTATATTCACTTTTGGCGGTAGTTTGATTTTTTATAAGATCGTAGACATATTAATACCCATAAGAGTTACTGCCGATCAGGAAGAACGCGGTTTAGACGCCAGTCAACACGGAGAAGTTGTAGATTAGTCTAACACTACATTCTTTTAAAAGCCATTTCTGTATAAGCGGCGTCTAGCTCTGTTGATGTTTTTTGAAGAATAAGAGGACGCTTTCGCGAAAGCGAAAGCCAACGAATAATTATACCATTAACTATTTGACCCCTCAACCATTTCTAAAAACTCCAACTCACTAAGCATATTTATCCCTAGTTTCTCCGCTTTTTCTAATTTAGACGGCCCCATATTTTCACCGCGAACTAAGTAATCTGTCTTACTGGAAAGCGAACTACTTACTTTTCCACCGTTGTCCTCAATAAGCTTTTTCAAAGCGTTTCTAGACATTTCAAAAACGCCTGAAATCACAAAACTCTTCCCCACTAACTTATCTGTCTGACCTTCTAGTTGTTCTTCAGAAAGTGCCAATTGCAATCCTGATGCTTGAAGTCTTTCTACAATATCTAGTTGGTATGGATCAGTAATAAAGGCCACCATAGACTGAGCAATACGCTCCCCTATCTCTGGCACAGCGGTAAGTTCTTCTGTTTTTTTATCAGCTGCGCTGGTAATATCTGCAAAAAGATCTAAGTTGTCCTTCTCCGGCTCTGCAGGTATTTTAAGCAGTGCCTCTATATTTTTATAATGTTTGGCAAGTTTTTTAGCTACCGTTTCTCCTACATATCTAATTCCAAGACCAAATAACACCCGCTCAAAAGGAACTTGTTTACTAGCTTCAATTCCTTGGACCATATTTTCGGCACTTTTTTGCGCCATACGCTCCAATGGCAATACTTGTTCTACAGTTAAATCGTATAAATCGGCATAATTGTGAATCAATCCAGCTTCTACTAACTGGTCTACCGTTTCAGAACCGATGCCGTCTATATCCATAGCTTTACGAGATATAAAATGCTGTATGCGACCTTTTACTTGTGGCGGACATGCCATTTCGTTCGGACAGTAATGTTTTGCATCACCTTCATTGCGCACTAACGCTGTATGACATTCTGGACAATGTGTGGCGTAAATGGTAGGAACCGAATTTTCTGGTCGTTTTGATAAATCCACCGCCACGATTTTAGGAATGATCTCACCGCCTTTTTCTACATATACCTCATCGCCTACTCTGATATCCAACCTTTCAATTTGGTCAGCATTATGCAAACTTGCTCGCCTTACGGTTGTTCCAGAGATTTCCACCGCTCCTAAATTTGCTACCGGTGTTATAGAACCGGTGCGACCTACTTGATAGGTAATTTCTTCTAGCCGTGTAGAAACTTGCTCTGCAGCAAACTTGTATGCCATCGCCCACTTGGGAGATTTAGCCGTAAAACCCAACTCTTCTTGCTGACGCAACGAATTCACTTTTACAACAACCCCATCCGTTTCATAAGGCAACTCCCTTCTTGCCACATCCCAGTGATTGATAAACTCAAAAACCTCTTCAATAGAGCTGACTAACTTGGATTCCTTGGGTGCTTTAAAACCCCATTTTCTAGCATATTCTAAAGAGTCTGACTGTGTTGTTGCAGGTAAATCATCTCCAGCAAGCGAGTACAAAAGACAGTCTAAAGGTCGTTTGGCCACTTCAGCACTGTCCTGTAATTTCAAACTACCACTAGCCGTATTACGCGGGTTGCGATATAAATCCAGTCCTTGAGCCTCCCGTTCTTCATTCATTTTATGAAAACCTTCCCAAGGCAACACAATCTCACCACGTATTTCAAATTTGGCCGGTACATCATCTCCTTTTAATTGCAATGGAACCGACTTGATCGTACGCACATTAGCCGTTACCTCATCACCTTGATTTCCATCGCCACGGGTAACCGCTTGTACAAATTTTCCGTTTTCATAATGTAAGGAAATACTCGCGCCGTCGTATTTCAACTCACAAGTGAACTGAATATCGCCATCAACTATTTTTTTGATGCGGGTTTCCCAATCTTTTAAATCCTCTATAGAATAAGAATTATCCAGGGAGTACATGCGGTTGATATGTTTGACCGTATGGAAGTTTTTGGTCACTTCACCACCTACTCGTACCGATGGACTAGTCGCGTCATAAAACTCAGGATGAGCGACTTCCAGCGTTTTTAATTGCTCCAGTTTCTTATCAAACTCAAAGTCTGATATGGTAGGATTATCATTAACGTAGTAGTTATAATTGTGCTCACGCAATTCGATACGTAAGGATTGTATTTGTTCTTTTGGACTCATAGAAAATGTGCTATCTTCTGCTCAAATTTTAAAATTCTAAAATACAATAATGAGCGCTAGATTTTTAATTCTTTGCAGTTTGATATTAACACTGTTGTCATGCAGGGAGCCAGACATAAAACTGTCGAGTCCCTCCATTATTCCAGCCCCACAATCGCTGCTGGTTAAACCCGGGTATTTTACTATGGACCCGTCGACCGTCATTAGCAACGCAGATGACTTTACGCATTCGGTGGATTTTTTAAAAAGCTTTTTAGAAGTTAAGACCAACCGCAGTTGGGAAACAAAATACGCCACAGAAAACGTCATCCTATTTGAATACGATGCCTCCATAACAGCTGCCGAAGCTTATACCTTAGAAAGCAATGCCCAGCAAATTTTAATTAAGGCAAGTACCGACGCTGGAGCTTTTTATGCGGTGCAAACATTGATCCAGCTCCTGCCTTTTGAATTGGAAAAACCAGTCCCTACTCACCCAATTCACCTGCCAGCCGTCAGCATAAAAGATCAACCTCGTTTCTCTTATCGAGGCATGCACCTAGATGTTTCCCGACACTTATTTGATGTGAAGTTCATTAAAAAATACATAGATGCAATGGCCATGCTCAAGATGAATTCCTTTCACTGGCACCTTACAGACGATCAAGGCTGGCGCATTGAAATTAAAAAATACCCCAAACTTCAAGAAATTGCAGCCTATCGTGACAGTACTTTGATCGGACATTATAACGACTCCCCAAGATTATATGCTGATAAAAAGTACGGTGGTTTTTATACGCAGGAAGATGTTCGTGAGGTGATCGCTTTCGCGAAAGCGAGACACATCAACATCATCCCAGAAATAGAAATGCCTGGTCACGCGCAAGCCGCTATAGCTGCTTATCCAGAATTGGGCTGTACCGGAAAAGAAATAGGCGTAGCAACAGAATGGGGTGTTTTTGAAGACATTTATTGTCCGAGTGAAGCAACCTTTACATTCCTTGAAAACGTTCTGGACGAAGTCATGGAGTTATTTCCATCGTCCTACATTCACATAGGTGGAGATGAGGCGCCTAAAACACAATGGAAAACAAGTGCTATCGCACAACAAGTAATTCAAGAAAACGGCTTAAAAGACGAAGCCGAACTCCAATCCTATTTTATACAGCGCATGGAGAACTATGTAAACTCCAAAGGCCGCAATATCATAGGTTGGGACGAGATTCTAGAAGGTGGTCTGGCGCCCAATGCAACAGTGATGAGCTGGCGGGGGACCACAGGCGCTGTGGAAGCAGCAAAGGCGGGTCACGATGTCATCATGACGCCTACTTCTCATTCCTATTTTGATTATTATCAAAGTGAAAATGATGACGAACCTACCGCAATAGGCGGATTCTTACCCCTAGAAAAAGTGTATCATTTCCAACCCATTCCAAAAGAACTCACTGCCGAAGAAGCAAAACACATTCTAGGCCCACAAGGAAACATCTGGACAGAATACATGACTACGAGCGACCAAGTAGAATATATGGCTTTTCCACGTATGCTGGCTATGAGCGAGGTGGCATGGACCGCAGCCGAAAATAAAGACTATACTAGTTTTATAAATCGAGTGGAATATTTCCATAAAAAAATGGATGCGCTGGATATCAATTATGCCAACCATTTATATGAAGTCAGCGGATTTCTAAATAACCAACAACAATATGAGTTGAGCACAACAACCTTAGGGAAAGAAATTCGTTACACCACAGATGGTACCCAGCCTACTTCCTCTTCTCCCCTCTATAAACAAGCTCTTGCTTTTACAGAAAACCTATACCTAAATGCAGCTGTTTTTAAAGACGATAAATTATTAGGTAAGATATTTACCCAAGAAATGCTTTTCCATAAAGGAATAGGCGCCATCATTACTATTGATAAAGATCCTCATAAATCCTATCCAGGCAGCGGTGCAGCAGGATTGATCAATGGAATTAAAGGAAGTGACTCGCGTTATGGAGATAGCGAATGGCTGGGGTTTTGGGGAGAAGACTTAGAAATCCAAATCGAATTTAAAACAGAAGTTGAAGTGAATAAAATCGAGTTGAGATTTTATAATGCACCTGGGCAATGGATTTATGCGCCGAAAGAATTTGAGCTATTCTTCACTCTTGAATTGGGTGACACTGTTTATGACCGAAGAGAAATTAAGGAAAGTGAGAACAACATCATCGAAATCAATTATAAATTATACAAGCCTAAAAGCATTACTCCTAAATACACCAAATTAAAAATTAAAATCCCCAACTACGGCATTATTCCAGACGGCAAACAAGGCGCTGGAAATAAAGCTTGGACATTCATAGACGAAATAATCATTAACTAATATGCTACTAGAAATTTGCGCCTCCAATTATCAAAGCGCCCTTAACGCTCAAAATGCTGGAGCGCAACGCATAGAATTGTGCAGCGAGCTTGCCGTAGGTGGCATCACACCTAGTTATGGATTGCTCAAAAAAGTAATGGAAGAACTCACTATCCCAGTAATGGTATTGATACGTCCACGTTCTGGTAATTTCGTCTACAATGATGCCGAATTTGACATCATGAAACGTGATATCCAGCTTTGTAAAGAGCTGGGCTGTGCTGGAATTGTTTCTGGCGTTTTAAATGAAGATTTTTCGGTAGATCTAGAATCAACAAAGGTGCTGATTGAACTCGCAAAACCTATGAACTTTACGTTCCACAGAGCTTTTGACCATGTAAAAAATCCTGAAGAGGCTCTTAAAGAGTTGGCTGCAATAGGAGTTTCCAGAATCCTAACTTCTGGCCAACATTCTAGAGCTGTGGACGGTATAGCAAATTTGAAAGCTTATCAACGTATCGTGGGTGACTCTTTAATCATCTTACCTGCTGGTGGTATTAATAGGGAGAACTGTTCCGCTTTCGCGAAAGCAAATTTTAAAGAAATTCATGCCAGCGCTACAGAGATTATAGAACAAACTACGCGTACTTTAGTACCTATGAATTCGCTTAAATTTATTCAAGAAAACATAGAAGTAATTTCTGATACCAACCAAATAAAAGCCATTCTTAAAAATAGTCATCATGAGGTATAGTGTGCTTTTACTTTTGCTGGTCTTCTGCTATTCCTGTCAAGTAGAAAAACCTAATTTACAAAGACAATACATAGATGCTCCTTGGGAGTTGTATCTAGAGCAATTCACCAATCCTATTGCCGACTCTATTACTATTCCGTCTACTGTTCATAGCGCTATCATAGCTAAGACCAGACATCCCTTTATAGGTAATAATGAAAATCGCATGCAATGGATTACCGAGACGGACTGGACCTACAAAACGCAATTTAAAGTAGATCGCAACACACTTGAGAAAGAATATATCAACCTGCATTTTGAAGGTATCGATACCTACGCCTCTATTTCACTCAACGGTGTCACTATTCTAGAAACTGACAATGCTTTTTTACACTGGAAAACAGACATAAAACCATACTTGAAAGAAGAAAACCTGCTGCTGATCGCCATCAAATCTCCGCTTCCTATCGAAGAAGAAAAAGCTGAGGCAAATCCGTATACCTTACCTGTTGGAAATCGAGTGTATACCCGGAAAGCCCAATTTCAATACGGTTGGGACTGGGGACCTAAGCTCAACACCATGGGGATTATCAAACCGGTGTATCTCGAAGCTTATGATCATTTTAAAATTGAAGATGTATACATCAAGCAAAACTACATACAAGATTCCATAGCCAATCTAACGGCTCAAATCAAACTTTCCAGACCTATAACAGAGCAACTCACCTATCAAGTCAAGGTGAATGATAGCCTCTACCCTATTAAAATCACAGACTCCTTACTGGCATCTGATGTTCATGCAACTCAAGAAGTTCATTTTGAAATCAGTAATCCACAACTTTGGTGGCCGCATAATATAGGCGAGCCTTACTTGTATGAGATAGAAGTTTTGGTTTTAAAAGACGGAAAATTAATCGACTCCAAAAAGCTCCAAAGAGGAATACGCACCATCGAGTTAGTTAATGAGCCCGATGATCTAGGAACTTCCTTTTATTTTAAGGTAAATGGTGTTCCTGTTTATATGAAAGGTGCTAATTACATACCGCAAAACTCCATGCAAGATCTCGTCACCGATCAGCATTATGAAGAATTACTGAGCGATGCAGTAGACGCTAATATGAACATGCTTAGAGTTTGGGGCGGTGGCAGTTATGAGAACGATGTGTTTTATGAAAAATGCGATAAGAAAGGAATTCTAGTATGGCAAGACTTTATGTTTGCTTGTGCGATGTACCCTGGAGATGATCGCTTTCGCGAAAGCGTAACTCAAGAAATAACCCAACAAATCACCAGGTTGAGAAATCACAGCAGCATTGCCTTATGGTGTGGTAATAACGAGACCAGTGAAGCTTGGAAACACTGGGGCTGGCAAAATGGAAGACCGCAAGCAGAACGGGATAGTATTTGGGAAGACTACCGGGCTATTTTTCAAATCGCCATGCCTAAATATGTAAGCGAACTCACCAAGGAACCTTATTGGGAGAGTACTCCAAAATTAGGTCGTGGGAATCCGCGTTATGAATTTGAAGGTGATGCACACGACTGGCGTGTGTGGCACGATGCTTATCCTTTTGAACATTTTGAAGAACATGTGCCTCGTTTTATGAGCGAATTTGGTTTCCAATCCCATCCCTCTTATGAAACGATACAATACATTAATAAAGATGGAAGCCTCAACATTCATTCGGTAGATTATGCCTCGCATCAAAAACACGAGCGCGGTAATGAACTCATACAAGAGTATATGGCACGAGACTTCCCTGTTCCTACTATCGATGAAGATTATGTATATGTGAGCCAATTGTTGCAAGCTTACGGAATGTCCAAAGGATTCCAAGCACACCGACGCGCCAGACCTTATAATATGGGAACCTTATACTGGCAACTCAATGATTGCTGGCCTGCAGTGAGCTGGTCCAGTATTGATTATTTTGGGAATTGGAAAGCCTTGCATTATCAGGCAAAACGTGATTTTGAAAATTTATTGATCAGCAATTATGTAAAAGACGGTGTTTTACACAGCTATGTGGTTAACGACGATCTCAATGATCTTACTAGTGGTTACAGCATAACGATCATGGATTTTTACGGTAAAGAACTTTACCAAGAATCTTTTGTAGGTACCGCAGGAATGAATTCTAGTACTAAATTTCACCACATCGATTTAAGTAGTTTAGATATTGACCTATCGTCCGTTTTTGTGTATACTGAGTTTGGGTCAAGTAGAGCCATCGATGTGCTGGTCCGTCCGAAAGATTTGAAATTACCAAAGGAAGAACTATCTCTAAAAAGTATTAAAACCTCAGGTGGGTATCGGATTACTTTAAAGTCTGCTGTTTTTGTAAAAGATGCTTTTTTATATAGTCCTGTAAAAGGACATTTTTCAGACAACTTTTTTGACCTGGAACCTGATGTAGAAAAAACACTTTTCTTTGAGACAGATAGTGATGTAGCGCCTGTGTTTAAATATAAAACCTTGAACGGGTTGATGGATCACTAGATGTCAGTTCGAGCATAATCGAGAACCATTTAACAAGTATTGAGATTAAACTAGCAGATTCCGCATCGAGTTTCCGTTCCCCAACCCTAAAGGGTGCGGAAACAAACAGAATTCTTTTTCAAATTCAAATTTCACTTGTTATTCTGAAATCGTTTCAGGATCTGCTTTTGATGAAAACTGAGGATTGTGCTAACTATTAACCTACGTCTTCGTAATGTAGAGACGCTGAAATAAATTCAGCGTGTAAGGCTTTGAAGTTCAAATTCAAGTTCGAGTTCGAGTTCAAGTTCAAATCCTCACACATTTCATCATCCTATAATTGCCGTTCAAGTCTTTAAAAACTTCAGAATCAAAACCCAGTTCTTTGGCTAGAGTTTTCATCTCTTCAGGTAAGTATTGATTGATTTCAAAATATAAAGTGCCATCAGGTTTTAAGGCTTTTTGAGCCAATTCTAGAATCTTGCGATAAAAAATTAAGGCATTAGTGTCGTCCACAAACAAAGCTAAATAAGGCTCGTGTTCCAGTACATTTCTGTGAATTTCTTTTTTCTCTAAATTTCGTACATATGGCGGGTTGCTTACGATCACGTCATAGGTCTCTGGCAATTTATCTAAAACCAAAACATCTTCCAATAGGGTTGTTACCGGAGTTTTTAAATGGATGGCATTTGATTGTGCAAGTTCTAAAGCTTCTGGAGAAATATCGAGCAATGTCATGCTGCAACTAGGCAAGGCTTCTTTAATAGATAAGCCTATACAACCCGTTCCAGTTCCTATATCAATCATACGGAGATAGGTTTCCTTTTTATGGTTCTCAATAATCATATGAACCAGTTCTTCCGTCTCCTGACGCGGTATCAATGTATGCTCATTTACAGCAAACTCATGTCCATAGAAATGTGCTGTTCTGGTGACGTATTGCACCGGTTTTGACGTGCACAATTCTCTTAATGATTTATGGAGTATCCCTTCTTGAAGATGATTCAATTCTTCTCTATTATTCATTAAAAAATCAGCACGAGTCCAGTTCAACAAATCTTCACACACAATTTGTAAAATGCTGTGGATCTCATTTTCTGGATAAAGCGATGAAAGTTGATCTTGATAAAGAAGCTTGAATTGGTTTAAAGTCATTTTATGAAATTGAATTTGAAATTGAATTTGAACTCGAAATCAATATGTAAAGATAAGAATGAAGAGTATAAAAACTGTTCTCGACCTGCCTTTGCCGGCAGGCAGGCTGCGCTCGATCAGACAATAAGCTTGACATGAGCTTTCTAGTTAAATTTCAAGCTGTCCGTCTTTCCCGTGCGGGGCATTATTTTTATCTATCCCTTCTTTAGTTGACAAACCGATATCTAGTAGACTCCAAAGAAAAGAGAAGATTTTAATTAAAGGCCAAAACAAAATTCTTAATATAATTTCTGTCATGTCAGAATTTTAAAAGCATCTGTACCGGACAGGAGAAATGACCTGTATCGCCTAAGGGACCTTGGAGCAATTCAAAACCTACGTTTTTATACAATCCTTGTGCGTCGTACATATTATCCATAGTTTCTAGATAGATGCTGTCAAATCTCAGTTGAGCAGCTCGTTCTAAACAAACCGACATCATTTTCTTTCCGTATCCTTTTCCTCTAACTTCTGGTTTAAAGTACATCTTTTGGAGTTCGCTCACATTTCCGTTGTAATTATCAAGTGGTGCAACGCCAGCACCGCCTACCACTTCCCCATCCACTTCGAGAACATAATAATCTCTACGGGGTTTTTGGTAGTGCTGGTACATAGCTTGTGTGGCAGCATCGCTATAAGCCGTTCCTATTTTAGGAGCACCGTGCTCTAAGATGGATTGCTGTATGATATTTTTGATCGCCTCATTATCTTGAGGCAGTATTTTACGTATGTTCATAGTGCAAATTTAGAATTAAGAGCTTAAAAAAATGAATTGCTCATCACAAATTATAAAGACTCCTAAAACATTCTTTACAGCCCTTTAGTTCGTCATTGTTTATTGTTTTTACTTTTAATTCCTCCTTACCTTTGTTGCTCATGACTGCGCACGAGAAATACATGCAACGCTGTTTGCAACTGGCACAAAACGGCTTGGGCACTACTTATCCTAATCCGCTGGTGGGAAGTGTGATAGTGTCTGATACTGATGAGATTCTTGGAGAAGGATGGCATAAAAAATCTGGAGAACCTCATGCAGAAGTAAACGCAGTGTTGGATGCAGAGCAAAAGGGCTGTAATGAGTCCGCTTTCGCGAAAGCGGTACTATACGTCAACCTAGAACCCTGTTCCCACACTGGAAAAACACCAGCATGCGCCACGATGATCATCAAAAAAGGCTTTAAAAAAGTGGTGATCGGCACACTGGACCCGCATGATAAAGTAGCGGGAAAAGGTATTGCCATGCTAGAAGCAGCAGGAATAGAAGTTAGTGCAGGTGTTTTAGAGCAGGAATGCAACGAGCTCAACAGGAGGTTTTTTACGTTCCACAAAAAGCAACGTCCGTATATCATTTTAAAATGGGCCGAAACCAGCGATGGCTTTATCGCGCCAACCCAAAAAGACGAGCAAAAGCCGATCTGGATCACCAACAAGCACTCCAGACAACTTGCACACCGGTTAAGAGCAGAAGAAAACGCCATTTTAGTAGGTGCCAAAACCGTTCTACACGACAACCCATCGCTCACTTGTCGCGATTGGAAAGGAATTCACCCAACACGTGTTGTACTGGATTCTAGAAATAGCATCTCAGCAGGTTTTAAAGTTATGGACAGCGCTGCTCCTACTTTAAAACTAGACCATTCTTCTACTGATGTGGATGAGATACTTCACGAGCTTTATAAAAACGGTCTTCAATCGGTTATTATTGAAGGGGGTACGGCTACGATTCAGGCGTTTATAGATGCCCAACTATGGGATGAAGCCTATCAATTTATGGGAACTGAAGTCTTGTTTTATCAAGGTTTAAAAGCACCTGTTTTAAAAGGAAATTACCACATCAAAGAACGCAAGACCATAAAAAAGGATGTGTTGAAAATATACAGAAACGCATGATTTGGTTAGTTCTAAGTATAGCGACGTCCAGCTTTCTATATGTAATTTTCAAGTATTTTGAAGTATTTAAAGTACACACACTTCACGCCATTATAGTGAATTATATCGTGGCTTGCACCACAGGCTTTCTAGCTTACGGAAGTGTACCAGATGTAGAGGAAATCATTCATGCAGACTGGCTGTTTTACGCTTTATTTTTAGGAGCTTTATTCATCACCATTTTTAATGTCATGGCATTAACCAGTCAGAGAAACGGCTTGTCAGTAGCTGCTGTATCTGGTAAAATGTCGCTAGTTATTCCTGTAATAGCAGGGATATGGCTGTATGAAGAATCCATAGGATGGATGAAGGTAGTAGGGATTCTTCTCGCTTTGGCATCGGTTTATCTTACATCTGTAAAGTCCAAAGAGGGGTTGACATTCAACAAGAGCTTGTTGCTGCTTCCTTTTGTTTTGTTCTTAGGAAGTGGGGTGATAGACACCACCATCAAATATGCAGAGATCACTCATGTTCCTAGCGGTGACGAATCTTTATTTAGCGCAATTTGCTTTGCGATGGCTTTTGTTATTGGAGTTCTAGTCCTAATATATGAGGCGACTCAAAAGCGCTTTTTAACTTTAAGATCTATAGTTGCAGGTGTTATTTTAGGAGTGCCTAATTATTACTCCATTTATTTTCTGATCAAAACCCTTAAAAACGGAATGGAAAGTAGTGTGGTGTATCCTATCAACCATGTGGGAACGGTACTTTTCACTTCTGTATTAGGCGTATTGCTTTTTAAAGAAAAGCTGATTCCTAAAAACTATATAGGGATTGTGGTGGCTATAGCAGCTATTCTTATGATCGCTTTCGCGAAAGCATGACACAAAAAAAAAGCCCCTCAGTACGAGAAGCTTTTATAAAAAAATAGTTTTTACTGTCTCGTAAATTCTCCAAAACCATCTACCTCAATTCTTTGAGTGGCACCATTAACGTTTTGAGTAGTGTCAGAGTTAATTAGGATAACGAGATCTGTAGCAGTTAGTATATCAATAGTAAAATCTGCATCCTGGCCAAATTGAGGGAGTCCAGAACTGCTTTGACTGGAGGAAGGAACCAGGTCCAAATCGGATCCATTTACAACATAAGTCCCAGAATCATTAATACTTATTGTTTGGTTACCTTGTGATATTCCTTGTGAAAATATTTCAAAAGTTTGATCACCTACAACGGTATACGTACCATCGCTATTGAATGAGAGAACTGAAGTTGCACTTACCAACTCATTAGAACTGGTAGAAGCAACTGTATTACCCATAACAGTTGCAGTAAGAGTCGTGTTTGTGACATAGTCATCATAATCCCAATCTCCTACTATAGAAGCTGTTACAGTTCCTCCACCAGAACCGGAACCACCTCCAGGAGTTCCTCCATTAAGACTTGGGTCTAAAGGTTCTGTTTCACAAGCAATTAAGGCGGTTGCTAAAAATAATAAGCCGAGGATCTTTTTCATGGTAAGGTTTAATGATTATTTTGCAAAAATAATCCAAGCTTTCCATTATACAAAGTATTGAGATGGCATAAAAAAATTACCATTGACTGATTCTTATAAAACCATCATCAAAGCCTCTGAGGAGATTCTTTATAAAGACAGAGGTAGTAAGTTCTATGGCAACGCATTTCCATTAACGGACTCTGAGGAGGTCACTGATCTCATCGCAGTCTTGCGCAATAAGCACCCAAAAGCCGGACACCACTGTTATGCCTGGAAACTAGGTCCTAGCGATGATAATTACAGAGCAAATGATGATGGAGAACCTAGTCACAGTGCAGGAGACCCTATATTAGGACAATTAATTGCTCATGAACTAAGTGATGTTCTTGTAGTTGTTTCTAGAATCTTCGGTGGAACAAAATTAGGAGTAGGAGGTTTGATAAGCGCATACCGGGAGACGGCAAAACTAGCCCTATCCAATGCAAAAATAGTAACACGAACCATTACCGCCGATGTAGAGATTTATTTTGAATACCCGCAAATGAGCCAAGTCATGCGCTATATAGAGGAAGAGCATTTTAAGATAAAAAAACAAGAAATGACAACTTCCTGCTCCATCACCATTGCCGTGCCTAAATCTAGGCAACAAGAAGTGGCTGATGTTCTTAACACCATGTACCCGATTACATCAAAACCTGCAAACTAAGGAACCAACCACTGCCCTTTCCAATCGTCTTCAGTTTTAAAAACCGCTCGTAAGTGATTGGGTCTTTTCAATCTTAAATATTCTATGGTATGTGGAACAAACTTTAAGGCTACAAAGTTACTTTCTGATCTAGGAACATAATCAACCTGATCAGGCTGATCAATTGCGCTCCCCGGAGGGACGGATGTCGTATAATCCTTTATAGACTTTTCAGAAACTTTTTGAAACAACCTTTTGATCTCTTTTTCATCTTGCACCACTTTCAATTTGCCGTCTAATCTTATTTGCAATAACTTTTTAGGATGATAAGCCAGTATACAAGCATTATCATTAGTCGTTACATAAGACATCTTCTGTGATCTTGCGTCAGTAAAAATGATACATTCTAAAGATTCGGACACTTCTCTTAACACTACCGTGCGAGATCTTGGTGAATTTTGTTCATCAACGGTTGATAAGGTGACATATTTGAAGGGATGCCTTCTCATAGTCATAGCACCTCTGAGCTCGTGTGTTAAGTCAGAAAATAACTCTTGCAACATTTATCTAGCTGTTTTTTGTTTAAAATTGCGCTTTCGCGAAAGCGAAACTTATAATTATCATTTGTTAAAAAAGCTTCTTACAAGCTTCTAAAAATTCTGGGATAGGCTTTCTGGGCCTAAAAGTTTGTGCATCAGTAAACACCAAGGTGAGCTGACAAACGGCACAAATTTGATTATTTTGATTAACTATTTCATAATCAAAAACTACTCTAGTAGTAGGCATGGATTGAAGGAAAACTCTGACATAAATTTCATCTCCAAATTTTATCGGATTTTTATACTTTATATCGATATTATACACCGGTAGAAGCACGCCGGCCTCTTCCATTTTAACATAAGAGAATCCTAACTGGTTCAACCATTCCAGCCTTGCTTCTTCTAAGTATATCAAATAGTTAGCATGATGAATGATCCCCATCTGATCTGTTTCTGAATATCTAGGGATGATGTTAATTGTAACTGGAGTCATAAAATTTATGATGATTATTAGTTTTATAAGAATTCAAAATCCCTGCGACTTTTTTTTAAGAAATCAAACCTTAAATAAATTTTTTTTAAGGTTTTTTATACACATATTTGTCATCGATTGTAACAACAGTATTTCCTTGTGATTTGTAGTTCTTAATCGACCCAACACTAACTAAAAAAAAGTAACTTATGGCACTGACTTCAGAATCGGTATGGGAAAATTGTCTAGTATTTATAAAAGACAATATTGCTGCCCAAGCCTACAAAACATGGTTTGCACCAATCAAACCTGTAAAGCTAACTGATACAGCCTTAAGTATACAAGTGCCAAGCCGTTTTTTTTATGAATGGCTAGAAGAACACTACATCAAATTATTAAAAACTGCGCTTACCCGTGAATTAGGAGAAGGAGCTAAATTGATCTATGCGATCAAGATGGAAAATCCTACAAAAGGTATGGAAGCTTTTACCGAAAAAATTCCTAGTAGCAATCGCTCCATCAATAACTCTCAGTCTGTAGATGCACCTGTAAGAAGTAAAAGTCCTGAGCTTAAAAACCCTTTTATCATACCTGGGATTAGAAATGTAAAGATTGAGTCACAACTCAATCCATCCTATAACTTTGAAACCTTTCTAGAAGGAGACTCTAATAGACTAGCACGTAGTGCTGGAATGGCTGTTTCTAATAAACCTGGTGGAACTAGCTTTAATCCGCTATTAATTTTTGGTGGTGTAGGATTAGGTAAAACACACCTTGCTCATGCTATAGGTGTAGGAATTAAAGAAAACTATCCAGACAAAACAGTTCTTTATATCAGTGCCGAAAAATTCACACAACAATATATAGAGTCTGTACGTAAGAATAATAGGAATGATTTTATTCACTTCTACCAGATTGTAGATGTGCTTATCGTAGATGATATTCAATTTTTTGCTGGAAAAGCAAGTACACAAGATGTCTTCTTCCATATATTCAATCACTTACATCAAAATGGAAAACAAGTCATTTTAACTAGTGATAAGAAACCTGTGGATATGCAGGACATAGAACAACGACTTCTTTCTCGTTTCAAATGGGGACTTAGTGCAGAGTTAAATCATCCAGATTATGAAACTCGTGTTTCCATTATCAAGAATAAGCTTTACCGCGATGGCGTAGAAATGGATGATGATGTCATTCACTATTTAGCAGATAACATTAAAACAAACATTAGAGAACTGGAAGGAGCTATCATCTCTTTGATTGCGCACTCTTCTTTTAATCGTAAGGAAATCACCATAGATCTTGCTCGTAAGATTGTAGAAAACTACGTTAAGAATACAAAACGAGAAATCTCTATCGATCAAATACAACAAGTAGTAAGTGATTACTTCTCTATGGATGTAGAAACTTTGCAATCCAAGACGCGTAAACGCCACATTGTACAAGCCAGACAACTAGCGATGTATTTTTCTAAAAAACTTACTAAAGCTTCTCTTGCAAGTATAGGAACACAAATAGGTAAAAGAGACCATGCTACTGTACTGCACGCTTGCAAAACAGTTGATAATCTTGCTTCTACAGATAAGCAGTTCAACAAATACGTAGAAGACCTTCATAAAAAATTAGCTAATTAGTGAGTGAGAAAACAAACATATTAATGGTATGTTTAGGAAACATCTGTCGATCTCCACTTGCTGAAGGCTTGATGAGATCAAAACTCAACTTTACCAAATTTACGGTAGACAGTGCTGGAACAAGTGGCGGACATAAAGGACAAGCTCCTGACAAAAGATCCATCGCTATTGCAAATAAAAATGGTTTAGACATCTCCAATCAAAAGAGCCGTAAGCTTCTAGAAGAAGATTTTAAAAATTTTGATTTTCTTTATGTAATGGATCAGTCCAATTACAATGATGTAACTGCTCTCGCCAGCACAGAAGAAGAGAAGAAAAAAGTGATCAAAATTTTAGACGAAGTTTTTCCAGGTGAAAACCTAGATGTACCAGATCCTTATTACGGAGGTTCTCAGGGTTTTGAAAACATATACCGCATGCTGGACCGAGCCACTGATGTTATTGCTCAGAAAATTGACAATCGTATAGAATAAACACGGTAGTCAGAAAAAAAAACAACCCCATCAAAATCTATTGATTTTGATGGGGTTGTTTTTTTACAGGCTTTTCATTTCCTCCGTACTTTTCTATCGATGATCAGAAAATAATTTTTCTAAAACCACTCTTTTATCCATTTTACCGGTATGCGTTAAAGCAAACTTATCTACAAAATAAATTTCTTTTGGTATTTCAAACTTACCCAGTTTTTGGAAGGCGTGTTGCAGGTCTCTTTCTTTGCCTTCCACAATCAAAATCACTTTCTGTCCTAATTCTTCATCTGCTTTTCCTGATATAAAAAATGATTCTGAAATATAATGAGATAATTTTTGTTCTATTTGAGCAGGATGCACCTTAACAGACCCTGTATTAATGACATCGTCTACTCTACCCAATACTTTAAATTGTTTGTCATTAATCAACTCTACCAAGTCATTAGTAACTAAAGAAGTTCTCGCTAATTGAGGCGCATGAATTACCAATCGGTTTTCTTTATCTTTTTCAATTTGAACACCGTCCAAAACGGTGTAATTGTCTTCGTAAATAGGATACAACTCTCTTACTGCAATATGAGAAGAGGTCTCTGTCATTCCATAGGTGTGAAATGCTTTGGTATGCTTCCCTTTAAGTTTTTCAATAAGGCTTTGAGAAACCGCCCCACCACCAATAATGACTTTTCTAGCTTTGTGAATATCATCTAGAGATTTAGAAACTTGCAAAGGAGACATAGCAGTAAAGTCATATCTCTTTTCGGCTTTTCGAAGTGGTGTGGTACTCGGCTGTACGAGATCTATATGCCATCCCAACATCATAGCTCTCACCATCATCATCTTTCCTGCTATATAACTCAAAGGCAAGCAGCACAACACCTCTTTTTCTGCTCCTATATCAAAATACTCACCAGTCATTACCGCACTATTGATCATGTGCTGTTTGTCTAATTTATATTCTTTAGGAATTCCTGTAGAACCACTAGTTCTCACGGTAACTACATCAAAATTATCCAGCCAACTCAAGAGGAAATCGCCTATTTGCTTTTCCCACTCCTCGCCTTCTTTGATATAACTATAAGCCACGATCATGACTCCTTCATAATCTAAGGAGTGACCATTTAATTTAAAAGTCGGATGTATTTTAGGGATCATAATTTATTATTCTTGAAATTCGTCATAAGAAGATTCTCCTTCTATTGCGAGAAATTCCTCCTTGCTCAGTACCCTACCAAACAATTTTTCTTTCCAGTTTTTCCATTTATAAATCTTACCTAAGATAATTAATAAAATAGGGTAACCTATAAATATGGGTAAGGCATCTATGATGGAAAACGAAGGCATAACAGATGTGTCCAAATAAACAGAATCTGTTTGTATAGCGGTCCAAGTAGAGGTTATTAATAAAGCTCCAATTATATTATTTGCTGCATGAAATCCCAACGCAAGTTCCAAGCCCTCATCCAGCAGGGTCATGGCTCCTAAAACAAGTCCTGTACCTATATAAAAAATCATTATTGAAGGACCTAATTTCTCCACTTCTGGATTTGCAGCATGCATCACTCCAAATAATACAGAAGTAACTATCCAAGAAACCGCTCTGCTTTTAGTTGCTATTCCCAAACCTTGAAGCAATTGCCCTCTGAACAAGTATTCCTCAAAACTTGTTTGAAATGGAAATAACACTAATGAAATGATGAGCAATGGCAGGAAACTAGTCCAGTTAAATTGCAACTCATAATTCTCAGGAACTGAGTAAACAGCTATAAGGGTAGTTACTGCAGAAAAAGTTCCCCAAAGCACAAACATCAACCCTATGCGTTTCCAATCTATCTTTTTACGGGAAGTGGTGAATTGAGTAAGTGTCTGTTGATGAATAAATTTTACCCAAAAGAAAACAGCTAATAAACCCACAACGAAAATCATAAGATTTATAGCTAAGAAAACATTCTTCCCTATTTTATCAATCATCTGACTCATAAGCGCCTCCATAGACTGATCACTTTCAGAAAGCATCAGCTTTGTAGACACATAATTAAAAGCCATTAAAAGTATAAATAGTACTGGAATTACAAAAAAGTTCCAAGCCCCTAGTTTTCCTTTATAACCTTGTTCTATATACATATTTTAAAAATTTAAATCATTAGTATTCCAACTGCCAGATGCGTTACAGTACAAATGACCTTTTTTAATCTCCAAGGGTGCGTCTATGTTATTAGTGTAAAGCGATCCTGTTCCCAGTCCTTGTGGCATTTTATTGCCTAAGGTGTAAGTAAATTGCGCAATCGCATTAAGACCAATATTAGATTCCAGCGCACTGGTGACCCACCAGTTGATCGCTCTTTCTGTTGCAAGATTGATCCATTCTCTACTGCTTTGAAAACCACCCACCAAAGCGGGCTTTAAAATGATGTACTGTGGTTGGATGGTTTCCAGACAATTTATTTTTTCTTCAATGTCGTACAATCCTATCAACTCTTCATCAAGGGCTATATCTAAGGGTGATTGCTCACAAAGCCTGGCCATTTCTTGCCACTGCCCTTGTGCTATAGGCTGCTCAATACTGTGTACTTGATGTGAAGCTATTTCTTCCAATTTCTCCAAGGCATTCTCTGGGGTAAAAGCTCCATTAGCATCTACCCTTATCGTAATCTCGCTTTCGCTAAAGCGGGAACGTATTAATTGTAACAGACTCATTTCAGACTCAAAATCAATAGCACCTATCTTCATTTTAATACAATCAAACCCTGCCTTAAGTTTTTCTTCTAACTGTTGCATCATAAAATCTTGATTCCCCATCCATACCAAGCCATTGATAGAAATAGCATCGTGTCCTTCAGTAAACATAGAAGGAAATAAGGTAAAAGGGTCACTGGACTGCAAGGACTTTATCGCCATTTCATAACCAAATAAAATAGACGGCCATTCTTTCAACGCCTGCATCATTTTTACCAGTGGCAAATTGATATGATCACATGTCCATTGCAGTTTTTCTTCAAAATCAGGTCGATCATCTATAGAAAGACCTGCAAACATATTCACCTCTCCTATTCCTTTATTCACTCCGTTATCAATCATCAAAAACCAAGTGTTTTTTGTTTTTAAAACACCACGGGAAGTCCCTGCAGGTTGCTTGAATTCTAACACGTACTTCTGGAAAGCTGCTTTCATGGGGTGAATATAGTTACTAGTAGTTTTTTGTAGGAAGAGATTATGAAATAGTTAGGAAAAAAGAACTTAGTAGAGTGCTAAGAGGTCGGAGATGAGTTGCAAAAGATGTGATTTCTGATCATTAATATGGTGAAAGCTACTAAAAAGTCACAGACAAACTTGGCTCTCCTTTCTTTCCCATAAAATGTTCCGGACCAGCCTACTGGCTACTAGCTATTGGCTACTGAGCACTAAGCTTTTCTCTTCACCGTCCACTCAAATTGAAATTCGCTCACTTGCACCCCATTTTCGTTCACTCCTTTAGAGGTCATCCATAAAGTTTGCCCTTCTCCTGTGGCTACTGTTTTTGCTATGGCTTCTTTTATCGCCGCTCCATCATGACATTTAAAAGTAATGCGTCCGGTAGCTTTTTTAGTGAAAGAAGCTTTATTGTTAGCCACAAGCATAGAAACTTTGGCGTCGCTTTTATGTATATACGACATCACTAAAGCCCCAGTAGAAAGCTCTGCTGCCATGGCTTGTACGGCAAAGTACATACTCTTAAATGGGTTCTGATTGAACCATTTGTGTTTTACGGTAACCGTACAATTTTCTGCATCAATTTCTGTACATCTCACACCCGACCACCAGCAACTTGGTAGCTTTAAAAAGGTAAATGCGTTAATTTTTTTAGGCGTGATCATAACTTTAACATTTTGTACAAAAGTAGTAAAAAGGCTTCTATTTATAACGCTTTCGCGAAAGCGAAACTATCAAAAAAACCAGCCGATAAAAAATATATGGTACTTTGTATTGCATAATACTATCTTTTAACCATATATTTGCATAAGAAAATAATAGGCTATGGAATCAACAAACCAAAACAACTACAATAATATCGCTACCGGTATTCATTTATTAACCTTCGGAAAATGGATTTTCCCTCTTGGGAATTTTGTCCTTCCTATTTTGTTATGGATGATTAATTCTAAGAAATCTGATTTTATAGATAGACACGGTAAACAAGCGATCAACTTTCAGATCAGCATCACGCTTTATACGATTGTCCTGGCTTTTATAGGTGGCGGCATCATCATAGGATCGATGATTTCTGGTGGTCCTAGTTTATGGGAAGCGATGGATCACGGTAATGATTTTCCTTTCTGGAATGACATGGGCATTTTTAGTACCATTATAGCAAGTGGTGTTATTTGTGGTACTGCCATACTTATTCTAGGTGTAATCGACCTGGTATGTACTATTCAAGCTGCTATTAAAGCCCATGACGGTAAAGATTACAATTATCCAATAACGATTCATTTCATCCCTCATCATGAGGAGGCAGAAATACCTAATAAAAAATAATATGAAGATAGAAAACACAAAAGCGCAAATGCGCAAAGGGGTACTTGAGTACTGCATTCTATCCATCTTAAAGGAAGAAGATGCCTACGTGGCAGAGATTCTGGGCACCTTAAAAGATGCTAAAATGCTGGTAGTAGAAGGAACCATATACCCATTGCTCACGAGACTTAAAAATGCGGGATTGCTCAACTATCGCTGGGAAGAAAGTACCGGCGGCCCGCCACGTAAGTATTACGGACTCACTGAAACAGGTAAGATTTTCCTGACAGAACTGACCACCACTTGGGATGATCTTAAAAATGCAGTAAATTTAGTAACCAAATCAAAAATGACAAAATCATGAACAAGACCATCAATATAAACCTAGCTGGGCTGTTCTTCCATATAGATGAAGATGCCTATCAACGACTGCAACGTTATATAGCAGCAGTGCGTAAATCATTTGCTGGCACTAGCGGTGCTGACGAAATAATGAGCGATATAGAATCGCGCATTGCCGAACTTTTTCTAGAAAAAAGAGCTAATGAAATGCAAGTCATTTCCATTACTCATGTAGAAGAAGTGATTGTTATCATGGGGCAGCCTGAAGACTATGAAGTGGACGAAGAAATTTTTGAAGAACAAACTTCTCGCAAACAATATAGAAGCAGCGGCAAAAACAAACAACTTTTTAGAGATACTCAAAACGGTTATATAGGCGGGGTTTCTGGTGGTATAGGATACTATTTAGGAGTAAATGCTGTATGGGTACGTGTGCTTTGGGTGCTATTGGTCTTCTTTAGCGTAGGCTGGGCCATACCTGTTTATGTATTGTTATGGATTCTGGTTCCAGATGCAGTAACCACTAACCAGCGTCTAACGATGATGGGCAAAGAGGTGAATATCTCCAACATTGAGGAAAATTTTAAGCAGGGTTTTGAGCCTGTGGTCGATGGGCAGACCGACGCCGACCACCATATCCTAGGTCAAAAAGGAAAACGCGGCTCCATTAGATTCTTTAATTTATTAGGGAAATTAATCAAAGGCTTTTTTAAAGCACTGATTAAAATAATAGGATTGATTGTTTTTTTAGCGGCAGTTACGGCGCTTATTGCTCTAATTATCTCTACCATAACGGCTAGTTTTGTAAATGTAGATGGTCAAAATTTGATACATTTCTTTGACCTAGTGGTTCCTCAACATCAAGCCTCTTGGATCCTCTTAACAGCTGGGGTTTTAGCTTCAGGAATACCTTTATTGATACTAGCTATTCTAGGTCTTAAATTGTTAGTGAATAATTTAAAATCTATAGGGATGCCTGCAAAAATAGTTTTGGTAGTTCTATGGATCATATCAGTAATAGTTCTTAGTGTATCTATTGCAAGAATTGCTGCTAGTCAAGCCTTTGATGGGAATGTCATCAAGGTAAATGAATTTGAAATTGATAAAGAAAAGGTCTTTAACTTACAGTTGTTGAAGGATAATTACTTGGGAGACCAGATTTATGTCAATAACAACGGGATCAAAGTCATCGATTATAAAGGTGAAAAAGCTATAAGAATCGATCAAGTTCACGTGGCCATTGCAGTGAGTCGAGATAGCCTGGCGCATGTAAATCTTAACTTTAAAGCAAAAGGAGATTCTTTTGACACAGCAAAATTAAATGCTGAATCATTAGTGTACGAGTACCAGTTAACAGACTCTACTTTTGTGGCACCTAACTATATCATCGCACCTAAAGGCTCCGGATTACTCGGACAAAAGGTAAATGTGACGATTTACCTACCTGAAGGGACTAAAGCAAAAATGAATGAAAAGTTTCAACACCATTACCGAGGAGACTGGATGATAGATGATGCCTTGAATCTAGGAGGTCTTAAAAATAATACCTTCCAAATCAAAAATGCAAAAGCGGTATGCCTTGACTGTCCTGTTATAGAAGAAAGAGAATCTGGAGATGACCAGAGTTCTAAAGCTATAGACTCCACCACTACCACTGATGGGAAATGGAAATACTCTGATGAGGAAGATGAGAAAATAACTTCTCGTAAATCGATAACTATAGGTGATACAAAAGTGGGTGAGGTTGTGACTTCTAAAAAAGTGACAGAAAAACCTGTTGAAATAAAAGACAACATAAATTAAACAATTTTCAGTTGACGTTCTACGCTTGTGATTGAGATGTAGAACTCTTAGCCGCTCCATTTCGCTATGGAGCGGTTTTTGTTTTACCTTTGACAAATAAATTATCCTCATGAAAAAAATACTGCTTTTTGTTTTTGCGTTGACTACTACCCTGATAAGCGCACAAGATCTGATCAAAGTAAAAGGAAACCGTGAGGTAACTACAGAGATAAGTCCTCTCGCACCTTTTAAGATGTTAGAGATAAGCGATGATTATGAAATAGAAATCGTCCCTGGGGGTTCTCCACAAATAGAAATCACTACAGACTCTAATTTACATCAACACCTTGCGGCAAGTGTTATTGATGGTAAACTAGTGGTTACCACTACGGCTAGAATACGATCTAAAAAAGAGATGAAATTTCGCATTATTTACGGACCTGAATTAAAAACTATAACCGTTACTGATGATGCCGTGCTCTCCTCTGTTACCAGTCTTATATTTGAAGAACTGGAATTGAATATAGAAAAAGATGCCGAAGTTTACCTGACTGCAAGTGTAGCGCGCTTAACTCTTAATGCAGACCTCAGTACCAAATCAGAATTGAATCTAAGTGGCAAAAATGCCGTGATCAATCTCAAAAATAATGCTGATGTAAAAGCATTGATCAAATACGACAACTTAGAATTGAATATGAAAGATCGAGTAGACGCAAAAATAGAAGGAGATATCAAAAACGGTCAAATAAACATGACTGATACTGCCTCTCTGGAAGGCAAAAACCTAATTTTTGATGATCTAGAATTAAAAATCAATAATAATGCTAAGACAGGAATTAATGTAAAAAACACCCTTTCCTTAGACTCTAGTGATGATGCAGAAGTAAGTCTTTACAACACTCCTAAAATAGACATGAAGAGTTTTATCGGAAAATCTGTTTTGAATAAAGAGTAAAATTAGTCTTAAGTCAATTTTAATAAAACCCCTAATAAAATCCATTGATTAGGGGTTTTATTATGAGATCTTATAAATTTCACAAAACCAATGTAAGGAAATTTATACCTGGCGTTTTAAAATTAAAAAAGTCTCTTTGAAGCTAGTTCAAAGAGACTTTTTTATGATCAAACCAGAGTGCTTGAAACACTTATTTAATACTGTAATCTCCAGCGATAGCTTTTTCTACCACCCCTATTTCGGCAAGATAGCGCTCCGCATCTAGAGCAGCCATACAACCTGTTCCTGCAGCAGTAACGGCTTGTCTATATATTTTATCTTGTACATCACCCGATGCAAAGACACCTGGTAAATTGGTTTTAGTAGATCCAGAAATGGTTTTTAAATAACCGTCTTCTTCCATTTCTAATTGGCCTTTAAAGATATCTGTATTAGGCTTATGCCCTATCGCAATAAACAATCCTGTAATCTCAATATCGTGCTTTTCTTGTGTCTGGTTATTGAAAATACGCAAACCTTCCACAACGCTGTCTCCTAAAACTTCATCTACTTCAGAGTTATACAATACTTTAATATTCTTTAAACTATGTACTCTGTGTTGCATCGCTTTTGAGGCACGCATGTGATCTTTACGCACTAGCATAGTAACGTTCTTACAAATATTAGCCAGGTACGAAGCTTCTTCTGCAGCAGTATCTCCTGCTCCTACTATAGCTACATCTTGATTTTTATAAAAGAAACCATCACAAACGGCACAAGCACTTACTCCACCACCTCGTAGCTTTTGTTCACTTGGTATATTTAAATATTTTGCTGTTGCACCAGTAGAAATAATTACGGTATTGGCTTCTATTTTTGTTTTACCATCTACAATAGCAGTATGAATACCACCTTTTTCTTTAGAAAAATGCACTTCAGTAACCATTCCTATGCGCACTTGCGTTCCAAAACGCTCTGCTTGTTTCTGTAGGTCAACCATCATTGCAGGTCCATCAATTCCATCTGCATAACCAGGAAAATTATCAACTTCAGTAGTTGTTGTAAGCTGTCCACCTGGCTCCATACCTGTATACACCACTGGCTTCATATCTGCACGGGCAGCATAAATAGCAGCTGTATATCCTGCAGGTCCTGAACCTATGATCAAACATTTTATTCTTTCTATATTCTCTGACATAATTGTAAAACTTTGTGGCACAAAGGTAATAGGATGACTTCTCAATACCTTTATCTAATGATCACTATTTATTATCCTTTTATTAAGGAATTACATAATCGCGAGATACCTTTGATTCATGCCACAAATATACCTCAATCCTATAACCAAAGAAAAAGCCAGTATTCTTAAAACTAGTGCTCAAACTCAGGGCGCTTATACCTTGATAGAGGTGGAATTACAACCTGATGGCGGTAACCCCATACATTTTCACGAGCGTTTTACAGAAGAATTCTACCCGCTAAAAGGTACTTTAGGGGTTCATTATTTAGGTAAGGAGCTCTTCTTAAAACCTGGAGCGCATTTTAAAGTACCCGTGTTGGATGTGCATCGATTTTATAATCCAGGCGATCAATCTATTGTTTTTAGAGCAAAATTAGAACCCGGACAGCCAGGATTTGAAAACTTTATTGCCGTCCTTTTTGGTTTAGTCCGTGATGGAAAGACCTTTGGTAAGAATCAGATTCCGTTTCACCCATTTTATGCGATCTTATTACTGCATTGGGGTGATACTCAAGTAGATCATCTCTTGTTTAGACTCATCAAACCCTTTTTTTCTGTATTGGTTACGCTTTCGCGAAAGCTAGGTTATGAAAAACACCTGCTACAAAAATATAAATCTCTTTAACGTCTAGTTTGCAACTCACTTTACAAAATCGTAACATTACAGTTCATCAAACGCCCTTATGGAAAGCCAAAACATCAACCAGGAAGACGAAAAAATAATTGAAAATAGAGAACTAAATATATGGGAAGCGCTGATTCCCGTTTTTGCCCTTGTCGGGATGCTCGCTGTTAATGTGTATATCTACGGTGATGATTCTTTAGCTGGTTCCAACCAGTTTGTCTTATTATTAGGCGCTACGGTAGCTGGAATAGTGGGCTATTTTAATAAAGTTTCTTATACCTCTATGGTAGAAGAAGTAGCACAAAACCTCAAATCTACTACCGGCGCGATTTTAATTCTATTAATGGTAGGCGCGCTTGCAGGTACTTGGATGTTGAGTGGTATTATCCCCACTATGATTTATTACGGCCTTGATATTTTAAATCCGTCTATATTCCTTGCAGCCTGCGTCCTTATTTGTGCGGTAATTTCTATCGCGACTGGAAGCAGCTGGACGACTAGTGCTACCGTAGGTATTGCTTTAATAGGAATTGCCGGCGCACTAGACATCAACGCAGGAATGACTGCTGGTGCAGTATTGAGTGGCGCTTATTTTGGCGATAAGCTGAGTCCGTTGAGTGATACGACTAACCTGGCTCCTGCGATGGCTGGAACAGACCTTTTTACACACATCAGATACATGACCATCACCACAGTGCCTACTATTGCCATAACGCTACTTGTTTTTGTAATTATAGGATTTAGTTTGGACACTACTGGTGTGGCAGATGTTTCACAATATCAGACAGCCATTGAAGCTACTTTTAATACTTCTCCAATACTCTTTGTGGTTCCTATTGTTGTTATTGCAATGATTATAAAAAAAGTATCTCCCTTAATCGCTTTATTAATAGGAACCCTTTTAGCGGGTGTATTTGCTTTGATATTCCAACCAGAATTAGTTCATGCTGTTTCTGGAGTAAAAGAATGGAATGCCACAGCGATGTATAAAGGTGTTATGAATGCCATTACCGTAAAAACAGCAGTAGTCCCTGTAACTGATAATCCAGAGATTGCTGATAAACTTGCTGGCCTCTTTGAAGGAAAAGGAATGGAGTCCATGTTAGGAACGATCTGGTTGATTATTTGCGCGATGGTTTTTGGAGGTATTATGGACGCTATAGGTGCTTTATCACGTATCAGCCGTGCATTACTTAATTTATTTGACTCTGTTTTTGGGCTGTTTGCAAGTACGGTAGTCAGCTGTCTAGCGATTAATGTGACCGCAAGTGATCAATACCTAGCCATTGTCGTACCTGGAAAAATGTACGCTAAAGCTTATGAAGAAAAAGGTCTTGCTCCAGAAAACCTATCTAGAACCCTAGAAGATTCTGGTACAGTAACCAGTGCGCTGATTCCGTGGAATACTTGTGGTGCGTATCAAAGTACCACCTTAGGCGTAGACGTGAAGGATTACTTTATCTATGCAATATTCAACTGGCTTTCTCCTTTTATGACCTTATTATTTGCTGCTTTTAGAATAAAGATCAAACAACTAAGCACCCAAGAACCTAACAAGAGTACATTAGGAGAAGAAGCTTCACAATTATAGGAGCAATCCTATAGGGATGGCTCTTTGACCTATATTATAAAAAAAATGAAAATGAAAAAATTACTTTTTGCGCTAACTTTAATAACTGTGCTCTTTTCTAATGCACAAAATAGATTTGATAACGTAGAGATCATTACTCATGAGGTGAACCAAAACGTTTACATGCTAGAAGGGGCTGGAGGGAATATATTGCTTCAAGTAGGAGAATCTGAAGTAGTCATGATCGATTCCCAATATGCACCTTTGAGTGATAAATTAAAAAAGGAAATCGCAAGAATTACTGACAAGCCTCTTACGTACCTCATCAACACACACCATCACGGTGACCATACGGGAGGAAATGAAAACTTTAATACCGACCAAGTAACCATCATTGCACATACAAATGTGATGAAGCGGTTGACCGAAAGTGAAAAAAGCAAAGGTTTTCTACCTGAAAAGGTACTTGAAGAAGCCTATGAACTGTCTCTAGTTGACGAAAACAACTTGATTATTCATGTGCACCATGCGCATACAGACGGAGATAGCTTTGTTTACCTTACTAAAAACAATGTGGTTCATACTGGAGATGTGTATTTTAATGGAAGTTATCCTTTTATAGATCTCAACTCTGGCGGTTCCATAACTGGGTACATCAAAGCTCAAAAACAGATATTGACTACCATAAATGAAAAGACTAAAATAGTTCCTGGACATGGAGCTATTGCCTCTTATAATGACCTCGCTGACTACATCCCTATGCTGGTAGATTTAAAGACACAGATTCAAAAAGAGATAAGTGATGGAAAAACTCGAGAACAAGTAGAGAAAAACAATTCCATAACTAAAAAATACGATGCTGAAGGATTTGGTGATGGGTATATCAGTCCAGAGAAAATTCGGACTATAATTTACGATAGTTTAATTCTAGAGGCCACCCACAAGTAAAATAAAATTCTATGAAAGCTCTTGTGATTTCTGGTGGTGGTAGTAAAGGAGCTTTTGCAGGTGGTGTGGCACAGTACCTGCAAGGAGAATTAGGTCGTGAATACGATTTATACATTGGTACTTCTACGGGAAGCCTGCTCATCTCGCATCTCGCATTAAATAAAATAGCTGAAATTAAAGAAGTTTACACTAATGTCAATCAATCTTCGATTTTCAATCGCAGACCTTTTTTGGTAAAGCAGGATAAATTTGGTCAGGATCAAATCAGCATCAACCATTTTAAGGTATTGCGTAATTTCTTTAGAGGGTCTAAGACCTTTGGTGAGAGTAAAAATCTAAGAAAACTAATTACCAACACGCTTTCTAAAGAAGAGTTTTTATTACTTAAAAATGGTCCTAAAGATGTAGTTGTGACTGTTTCTAACCTTTCTTTAAATGAAACCGAATACAAATCTATCAAGGATTTTGATTACGAAGATTTTGTAGATTGGATCTGGATTTCTTGTAATTACATTCCATTTATGAGCTTGGTCACAAAAAATGGTTGTGAATATGCTGACGGAGGTTTTGGGAGTATGGTTCCTATTAAAGAAGCTCTGGAACGAGGTGCCACTGAGGTAGATGTCATTATTCTAGAAACAGAAGTGACCCATTACAGCAACTTACCTTCTAAAAACGTATTCTCTCTTTTATCTAATCTTCATGGCTTTATGATGGACCGCATCGAAAAGCAAAACATAACTATTGGTAAATACGTCGCTGGCCATCAAGATGCAATTATCAACTTATATTACACTCCTACCGTGTTAACCACTAATTCTTTAGTCTTTAAAAAAGAGAAGATGAAACAATGGTGGGAAAGCGGTTATCAATTTGCAGCGAGTAAAAATATAGACAATAATGAAATTAAGACTGATGAATAGTAACACGTAAAACAAAAAGTATCAGATGATTCTCTTTATAATAAGGAACTTGTTTATTTACTCGGGACTAGACGTCGGTAAGGCTAGGAATAAAATTACAACTAAAAAAAAGCTGTTGTAAACCTGCAAATCCATCAGTTATCGTTTTGTTAACTATTGATTTCCAGTAACTTTACATCATTTTAATTTAAATTCATGTTTTATAATTAACTGCTTTAGGACAGGTATAACTTAACTCAACCCTTCTCATAAGTGTAGAATACTATGGATATCAACGCAACCTATTCTTAAAGCTTACTTAAATAGTTAAAATCTATCATAACATTTGTTAAGTAGATTGAAAATGTTCCGCTTTCGCGAAAGCGGACACTACCTTTGCAGATGCAGTTAAAGAATAACTTAAAACATAAAAAATGGCTATAGTAGGTAGAAAATTTCCGAATCTAGAGGTAGATGCAATGAATGAAATGGGAGACACATTTAAATTAAATGTATTTGAAGAAGCAAAAAAGAAAGGCAAAAAGGTGCTTTTATTTTGGTACCCAAAAGATTTCACTTTTGTATGCCCTACAGAATTGCATGCATTTCAAGCAGCTTTAGGTGAATTTGAAAAAAGAAATACCATAGTTATAGGTGCTTCTTGTGATACTCCAGAAGTACACTTTGCATGGTTAAACACCTCTAAAGATAATGGTGGAATAGAAGGTGTTACTTATGACATCCTAGCAGATACCAACCGCAACCTTTCTGGCACACTAGATATTTTAGATATCGAGGTAGAATACAATGATGAGTTAGAAGACAATGTTCTTGTAGGTGATAATGTAACTTATAGAGCTACTTACTTAATCGACGAAGAAGGAACTGTATTTCACGAAGGCGTTAATCATATGCCTGTAGGAAGAAATGTAAATGAATTCCTAAGAATGATCGATGCGTATACACACGTACAGAAAAATGGCGAAGTATGTCCAGCAAACTGGGAAGAAGGTAAAGAAGCAATGGGAGCAAATCGCAACGCTACTGCTGAGTACCTTTCTAAAAACTAATTAGAACAATAGTAGAATCCATAATTAATGAGGAAAGTAGGGATCAACATCTTTCCTAGTTTCCTCATTTTTTTTTAAAACCATTTTATAATGCAAATATTAGATCAAGATAATCTACAAGAAATCGTTGCCAACAACGATACAGTTGTAGTACAATATATGGCTACTTGGTGCGGCAACTGTCGTGTGATGAAACCTAAGTTTAAGAAACTAGCTTCAGAAAATGAAAACACTGTTTTTATTCTTGCCGATGCTGAGAAGTTTCCAGAATCACGAAAATTAGCAACCGTGGATAATTTACCAACTTTTGCTACTTTTAAAAATGGTGCCTTTGTGAACCAGGCGCAAACTAATAAATTTGAGAACCTTAAAGACTTAGTACATGAAGTTACCAGTAATTAGACATTTACAAAAAAATTCTAGCGCAGAAGCTTTAGAAACTACTTTAGAAGTTTTAGAAAGTTTTTCTGAACACAGATCTGTTTCTGAAGAGGAAATGGATGTGGTAGGAGAATTGATTACTAACATATGTGGTGCTCTTGAAGTACACGCTAATGTAGCTCAAGGAATGAGTGGTATAGAAGCTGCAAATGCGTTTGCACAAAAAGTAATGGGATCTATAGACCAATAGTCAGTATTCCTTTAATTAATAGAGTCTTTAACCTGTTTGGTTAAAGACTCTATTAATTTTAATTTTTTTTTAATAAAAAACCTATAAAAATTAAAAAAAATGTAAAATTAATAATCATCGTGGTATATTTTTACTTAATAAATAAAAACAACCTCATGAAATATCAAATTTCCTTATTAGTCATCCTTTTTGGTTTTGGTTTTGCATCTGCTCAAAACTATTTAGATCTCGCTCGTTTAAATGTTTCTAACACTTCTATGGAAACATTAGAAGGAGATCAAGCAGTACATGAAACTGATATCACCAATTTCAATTTTGAATTTCTTTACCCTACTCCTATAAATGATAAGACGGTTCTTATAACTGGTATTACCGTGGAGAACACAGGTTTAAGTCTTACAGCTGGCGCAGCTAGTGAAGGTCTTACCATGACCAGACTTAATCTAGGAGCAAAAATTTCCCACTCCTCAAAATGGACAGGAACCTATCTATTACTTCCTAAAATCGCTTCTAATTTTGAAGATCTGGGTGGAGCCGATTTTCAATTTGGTGCTATTGCCTTATTAGAATACCGTCACAAAAACAGATTTAGAACGAAGTACGGTTTATACAGTTCTTCTGAAGAGTTTGGCGCAATTATAACGCCTTTATTAGGAGTTTACTATAGAACACCTAACAGTAAATTTTACATCGATGCTGCATTCCCTATTAGAATGGAAGCTAATTACAGTCTGACTAAAAAATTAAGCCTGGGAGCTGATTTACGTACTTCTATCAAATCTTATAATTTAGGTGGTGGCATTGTTGAAACTTATGTTCAAGAAGAATCTATTAGATTTGGGTTGTACGCAGGCTATTCCTTTATGAAAGATCAATTGATTGTGCGTGCGAAAGCAGGTCTAGATACTACCGACTATGGATTGTACCAAAGTGGTGATACCGTAGGCGCACAAGTTCTTACTGTTGCTCTTGGTGGTGATGATAGAACTCGATTGAATAATGAATTTGACAGCAGTATTTTTGTCGGATTTGATATCATTTACAGATTGG
>TARA_R110000751_G_scaffold95381_6_pt1 | contig 43292 bp, 42 predicted proteins | sample TARA_R110000751 | Tara Oceans TARA_R110000751 (sample SAMEA4398001) | marine metagenome | biome: Polar Biome; feature: [MES] marine water layer (ENVO:01000295) within the mesopelagic zone...; material: water (ENVO:00002006), including particulate matter (ENVO:01000060) such as...... | reverse complement strand
AGCCACAAGATCCAGCCCGGCGCCGCCGAACTCTTCCGGTACAGTGATCCCAAAGAGGCCGTTATCGCCGATCTTCGGAAAGGCGTCTTCAGGCCACCATTCATCCTTATCCATACGTTCGCACAGGGGATAAAGCTCATTGCGGGAAAAACGATCCGCATTGTCGAGGATCATCTGTTGTTCCGTATCCAGATCGAAGCTGTTGGACCATTCATTCGCTCCATGGCGATCCTGCATTTTCATTCCTCCCGCTTGACTGGCGCTCAGTCAAAGATGCGCCTTAATGAAATTACTTCATCATAAACTTATCGGCAATATGTCAACCAATAAAATATAAATAGCGGGCACATCAAGCGAAATTTGCCTTTCTTTCAAAATGCACGGGATTGGATATTGACAATATTGATGAATTCAAATCATTTAGCGAAACGCAATAACAATCAAGCAGGTGGAGTCGTGACAGATACAGTACTTGTCGAGCGTCGAGGCGCCGTGGTCTGGATAACGATCAACAGGCCCGAACGGCGCAATGCGCTGAATGAAAGCGTGGCAAGCGGCATAGCAGCCGGTCTGGACGAAGCGGAAGCAAACGCCGAAGTTCGGGCTGTCGTTCTGACGGGTGCTGGAGACAAGGCCTTTTGTGCCGGTGGCGACCTTCAACTGCAGGCGGATGGAACACCTTTCACAATCAATGCCGCTGATCCCCGGCATTATGTCGCCGCACTCCTGCGCCGTATGGACGCCTGCCGTCTGCCGCTCGTTGCGCGCGTGAACGGCCACGCGCTCGCCGGAGGCTTCGGGCTGGTCTGCGCCTGCGACCTGGTGGTTGCCAGCGAAAATGCGCTGATTGGCGTCACGGAAGTCAAGGTCGGGTTGTTTCCTGCAATGATACTGCCGTTCCTGTTGCGCACAGTACCCTACCGCCGAATCATGGAAATGTGCCTGACTGGCGAACCAATCCCCGCTGCAGACACTGTCATCGATGGCGTTGTCAACTATGCGGTTCCGGCCGGGGAACTTGATGACAAGCTGCAATGGCTGCTGGGGCGCATTACCGACAAGTCACCAACCGGCATCCGGCTCGGCAAACAGGGGCTGGCGAAAATTCGCGAAATGTCCACCGACGCCGCGCTCGAATATGCACAATTCATGTTGGCCAATATGGCGCGCACCAAGGACGCCGTCGAGGGCTTCCAGGCCTTCAATGAGAAGCGCAGCCCCAAGTGGACCGGGGAATGACAATGGCCGGCAAGGCAGTGCGCATTGGTTGCGGCGCGGGCTTTTGGGGCGATAGCCCTGAAGGTGCTGCGCAAATCGTGCGTTCTGGAAACGTCGATTATCTGGTGATGGACTATCTGGCGGAGATCACCATGTCGATCCTCGCCCGGATGAAGGACAAACGTGCGGACCTTGGCTATGCGATTGATTTCGTCACCGCGGTCATGAAACCGCTTGCCCGGGAGATCGCACAGAAGAATATCCGCGTTGTCACCAATGCCGGCGGCGTCAATCCGCAAGCTTGCCGCGACGCGCTGCTCGCGGTCTTCAAAGAGGTGGGCGTCGACCTCAAAGTCGCGGTCGTGCTGGGCGATGACCTGTCGGACCATGCGCCCCGCTACCGCGAACAGGGCGTGAGGGAAATGTTTTCCGGCGCGCCGATGCCGGATCGGCTTGCCAGCGTCAGCGCCTATCTGGGCGCCTTTCCGATCGCCGCCGCACTCAATGCAGGCGCGGATATCGTCATCACGGGCCGGGCAGTGGATTCAGCCGTTGTCCTGGGGCCACTCATCCATGAATTCGGTTGGACGCCATCCGACTATGACACGCTGTCCGCCGGCAGTCTCGCCGGCCATCTTCTTGAATGTGGGCCACAGGTCACCGGCGGCATCTTCACCGATTGGAATGACGTCAGCGGCTGGGATGATATGGGCTACCCCATCGCAGAGTGTCATGCCGACGGCAGCTTTATCGTCACCAAAGCCGACAACACCGGCGGCCTGGTCACCCAGGCCTCAGTGGCCGAGCAGGTCGTGTATGAGGTCGGAGACCCCGCAAGCTACATCCTCCCGGATGTGATCGCAGACTGGAGCGCGATCCGGCTCGAACACGTCGGGCCAGATCGCGTGAAAGTCAGCGGCGCCAAGGGACGACCGCCGACCGACAGCTACAAGGTCAGCGCCACCTATGCCGACGGTTACCGCGCCTATGTCACCATGGCGATCATCGGTCGCGATGCAGTCGCCAAGGCTCGAGCGACCGGCGAAGCCATTCTCGAACGCGCCAACCGCTTGATCACCAGAGCCGATTTTGCGGAATTTTCTGAAACCTCTGTCGAAATTCTCGGCAGCGAAGCCAATTACGGAGCGCAGGCGCGCCGGGCAGATACGCGGGAGGTTGTCCTGAAGATCGCCGTCAGGCATCCGGTCAAGGACGCGCTGAAAATCTTTGCTCGGGAGATTTTTCAGTCGGCTACATCAATGGCGCAGGGACTGACAGGATTTGCCGGTGGCAGACCAGAGCCGCAACCGGTCATCCGCCTGTTTTCCTTTACCGCCGCCAAACACGATATTCCGATCACTGTCGCATTCGAAGGCCGAACCATTGAAGTGCCCCTTCATGTTCCCGACAAAGTCGATGGAGACGAGGCGCGAGCAATCACTCCCGGCCCGGTCGCGGTTCCGGCGGGTCCCCTTGCCACCGTTCCGCTCATTGCGCTTGCGCATGGCCGCAGCGGCGACAAGGGCGATATCGGCAACATCGGAATTCTGGCGCGAGAACCTGAATATCTGCCCTGGATCCGGCGCAGCGCCACCCCTGACGCCGTGCGCGAATACTTTGCCCATTTTGTCAAAGGCGATGTCGATCGATTTGAATGGCCTGGACTCAACGGCCTTAATTTTCTGCTCCATCAGGGGCTTGGAGGTGGTGGCATCGCCTCACTTCGCCATGACCCGCAAGGCAAGGCACTGGCGGGCATCATGATGGACTTTCCGGTGGAGGTGCCTGCCGAATGGGTGACGCCGGGTGGAGCGTTGGAAGACTGGCAGAAAGAGGCCATCACATGAGCAACCCACTATTCAACAAGGTTCTGGTGGCCAATCGCGGCGAAATCGCCTGTCGCATCATGCGGACACTTTCGCAGATGGGGATTCCCACGGTCGCCATATATCATGCGGCGGAAACCAAGGCACGGCATGTGCAAATGGCGGACAAGGCCGTGGAAATTTACGGCGAAACACCAGTTGCCGCCCATTTGGACATGGGCCAGATTATCGAGATCGCCCGCAATCTCGAGGTTGACGCCATCCATCCGGGCTATGGCTTTCTCTCGGAGAACGCCAACTTTGCAGCCGCTGTGGCGAACGCCGGCATGACTTTTATCGGACCGGACGCCGAGACGATCGCCTTGATGGGCGACAAGATTTCAGCCCGTAATTTTGCGGAAAAGCACAATGTTGCGGTTGCACCCTCTGTCATGCCAACAGATGATCTTGATGACTTCATCGAGAAGGCCGCCGGCATCGGCTATCCGCTTCTGATAAAGGCGGCTGCCGGGGGCGGCGGCAAAGGCATGAGCATCGTTCGCGAGGCGGCAGCGCTTGTCGAGGCCGCCCGCGTCGCTTCCAGCGAGGCCCAACGCTATTTTGGTGACGGAAGGGTCTATGCGGAAACATACGTCGACCATCCCCGCCATATAGAAGTGCAGGTTCTGGGTGACGGCAAGGGCGGCGCCATCCATCTTTTTGAGCGCGAATGTTCCGTACAGCGCCGCTTCCAGAAGATTATCGAAGAAGCCCCTGCGGCAAACCTTTCTGCCGAACTGCGCGATGAGATCTGCACCTCGGCCACACGTCTTGCCGCAGCTGCCAACTACAAGAACGCCGGCACCGTCGAATATATCCTGGGGGCGGATGGGCGCTTCTTCTTCCTTGAAATGAACACCCGGCTACAGGTGGAACACCCGGTCACCGAAATGATCACCGGCATCGATCTGGTGCGTGCGCAAATCGAGATTGCAGCCGGCAAGGGGCTTCCCCTGCCCCAATCCGAAGTGCGCACCTCCGGTCACGCCGTGGAATGCAGGATCTGCGCAGAAAATCCCGAACAGGACTTCATGCCGGAGACCGGCGTCGTGCGGCATCTCGGCGTACCGGAAGCAGAATGGCTGCGTTTCGAAAATGCGTTGACGCACGGGCAAAAGATCACCGCCGATTTCGACCCCATGCTGGCCAAGCTCGTCGCCCATGGCCCCAACCGCGATGCAGCCATCGAGCGCTCGATTGCAGCCCTCGGCGAACTCGCACTTCTGGGCGTGAAAACGAATATCGATTATCTCGCGCGGCTCATCAACCACGATGCGTTCAGGACAGCCGAGCTGCATACCGGTTTCATTGCTCAGCATCTGGACGACCTCGCACCCAAGGCATTGAATGAAACCGAGCGCGCACAGATTCTGGCCGCCGCCTTTCTCGGCTTTCGACAGACACGTGATCTCATCGTCGGCACACCGGAGCCGCATGCTGCAATCGGCGGATGGAGGAACTGACGATGGGTTTCCAATTGATCCTTGATGGTGAGGAACACGACGTCGCCATTGTTCGGCGCAGGCCACATCTGGTCTTGCGCATAGATGGCATCGAACACGAATTCTCCGAGATCGGCGGACCAGGCGACGGCCTGCATGCGTTGAAATCCGGCAAACATCCGATTGATTTCATCCGCGCCTCGGACAATGAGCGCCAGATCATTCGGCTCGGTGGACGGACGTTCGAAGTGGACCATATCGATCCATTCTCAGAAGGCATGGAAAGTGGTGGCAACAAGGATGCCGTGCGTTCGCCAATGCCCGGAACCGTCGTTTCCATCCAGTGCAAGGAAGGCGACACGGTGGTGCGCGGCACACCGCTGGTGACGATTGAAAGCATGAAGCTGCAGACCGTGTTGTCTGCCATGCGCGAAGGCACTGTGGCTGAAATATTGCGGGCCGAGGGCGAAACTTTCGAAAAGGACGCGATCATCGTCATGCTGGAACCAGAGACAGAGAAGGCCTGACAGACATGCGCAAGATCCAATCCATGATCTCTACGGCTTCGCCCGATTTCCGCACCTACGATGCCCACAATCGGCGCATTCTGACGGAATTTCGCGAAAAGCAGGAGGCAGCACGCCATAGCCGCCAGCAACGCGACCTCGACCGACTGGAAAAACAAGGCAAGATGCGTCCACGCGAGCGCATCGAGATGTTGCTCGATCCGGGTACGCCATTCCTCGAGCTGTCATCGCTGGCCGCCAATATGGCTTACGACGGCGGCTCACCCTCGGCCAGTTCCATCGTCGGCATAGGCGTGGTCTCCGGCCGCGAGGTCATGATCCGCGCCGACGATCCGACCATCAAAGGCGGTGCATGGTATCCTCTGACCATCAAGAAGATCGTTCGCGCACTTGATATCGCCATCGAAAACCGCCTGCCTGTGATCCACCTTTGCGATAGCGCCGGCGGTTTCCTGCAACTGCAATCGGATTTGTTTCCTGACAAATTCATGGGCGGACGGATTTTCCGCAATCAATCCATTCTGTCCAAGATGGGCGTAAAACAATTGGCGCTCGTCTTCGGCCATTGCACCGCAGGCGGCGCCTATATTCCGGGCCTTTCGGATTACAATGTCATCGTGCGCGGCACCGGCGCGGTTTTCCTGGGCGGTCCGCCGCTCGTCAAGGCTGCGACCGGCGAGGAGGTGAGCGTTGAGGAACTGGGGGGTGCGGACATGCACACTTCAGTCTCCGGCTCGTGCGATTACCCCGCCTCAAGCGAAGCAGAAGCCATTCACATCGGGCGCGAAATCGTTGCTCAGTGGGAGCGGCCGAAGAAATGGGATTGCCAACGCGAAACGCCGGAAGATCCCGCCTACGACCCCGACGAGCTTTACGGCATCATTCCCGATGACATCAAAAAGCATTTCGACATGCGCGAGGTCATTGCGCGTATGGTCGACGGCAGCCGCTTCCACGAGTATCAGCCGAATTACGGGACGACATTGATTTGCGGTTTCGCTCATATCTGGGGCTACAAGGTCGGCATTCTTGCCAATAATGGCGTGCTCTTCAATGATTCCTCGCTCAAGGGCGCCCATTTCATGGAGCTCTGCAACCAGAACAATACGCCGCTGGTCTTCCTGCAAAACATCACGGGATACATGATCGGGCGCGAATACGAGCGTCGCGGCATTACCAAGGACGGCGCCAAGATGATCATGGCGCAGAGCTGTTCTCACGTGCCAAAATTCACCGTGATGTGTAACGGATCATTCGGCGCGGGCAATTACGGCATGTGCGGCCGCGCCTTTGACGGGCGCTTCATGTTCTGCTGGCCAAATCACCAGATCGGCGTGATGGGCGGTGACCAGGCCGCCAACACGCTCGCCGAGGTCAAGATCAACCAGATGAAACGCAATGGTGGCGTGGTTGATGAGGCAGAAGTCCAGAAACTCTGGGAAGAGACCCGCTCGGCCTATCAGGAGCAGCTTTCAGCCTATTATTCGACATCGCAACTGTGGGATGACGGGATCATTGACCCGGTCGACACCCGCAATGCGCTCGGCGTTTCAATTTCCGCTTCACTCAATGCGCCGCTCGGTGATCCGGGATACGGCGTTTTCAGGTTTTAGCCGATGGCCGAAGCAATCCGTTTCTATTTTGACTTTGCCTCACCCTATGCTTATTTCGCCAGCCGCGAGATTGAGAAAGTCGCTGCGGATTGTGATCGATCCGTCGAATGGAGGCCCGTTTTGCTTTGGGCCGTCCTCAAGGCCCATGCCATTGCGCCGCCGATGGATGCGCCGGTCAAACGCGACTATTTCTTTAAGGATATGGCGCGTTCCGCTCGTTTCTATGGCTTGCCCTACGAACAACCGGCGAAATTTCCTTTGTCGTCACATCTGGCAGCGCGGCTTTTCCACTTCATCGACAGGGATGACTCGCAGGCATCGATCACATTCGCGCGGCGGGTTTTTTCCACCTTTTTCGTCGAGGGCGGTGATATCTCTGATGAAACAGTCATGACGGCGCTTGCAAGCGACGTCGGCTTGCCTTCAGAACTGGCCAAAGAAGGCATGAAGGGACCGCAGGGCCGCGCGCTGCTGGAATCGGCGGTGAGCGAAGCAATTGCAGATGGCGTGATCGGTTCTCCGTTTTTCATCGCCGACGGCGAGAAATATTTCGGTGCAGATCGTTTGTCACACCTTGCCCGGTTTCTGAAGGCGGAACAAAAATGACATCGAGGCCCAAAGGAATTTCACGGGATACACCATTTTCATCGCGTCGATTGGATATGATGCGAGGGTTCACACTGCCCAGGAATGCCTGGCAAAAAGGATTGCATTGATGAGCGAAGACACCCTGAAACCAACGCATTACATCAATTCGGACCACCCCGATATCCAAGGTTTCACGCAGGATCACGCAGGCACGGGGGATGACGTCTCCAAGGCTGTTAATCTCTACTACGCGGTCCGCGATGCGGTTCCGTACAATATCTATGCATTCGCGCTTGATGAACCAAACTTCGTCGCCTCAAACGTTCTAAAGTCGGAAAATGCGTTTTGCGTACCGAAGGCGGTCGCGCTCGCCGCTGTCGCCAGAGCCGCGGGAATTCCGTCCAAGGTTGGTTTTGCAGATGTGCGAAACCACATCACCACCCCACGCGTAACCGAATTGATGGGCAATGACATTTTCCGTTGGCACGCCTATACAGCACTCTATCTGGATGGAAACTGGGTAAAGGCGACGCCGGCATTCGATCTGGAGCTTTGCCAGCGCCATGAGATGATGCCGCTGGATTTCAACGGACGTGATGACTCCATATTTCATCCTCATGATACCAAGGGGCGCCGTCATATGGAGTATCTCGCGTTTCACGGCGAATTCGCCGACATGCCCTTTGAGACATTCGCAGGCGAAATGCGCGCCAGCTATTCGCGGATGCTTGAGGTATTTGCAAAGGACCGTGCCGAAAGGCGTATGTCAAAACACTGACAACAACCCGACAAAGAAGGTCATCATGACACAGGCAGTTCACATTCTTGCAGGTAACCGCACTGCAATCGGCACTTTTGGCGGGTCACTTTCAGCGCAAGAACCCAGCGCACTCGGTGCGTCTGTCGCTGTGGAAGCCATGAAACGCGCCTCGGTCGATCCGGCAGAGATCGGCCACGTGGTCTACGGCAATGTCATCCCGACCGGGCCGCATGACGCCTATTTGGGGCGGGCCGCTGCACTGGGTGCAGGCATTCCTGAAGAAGCGCCCGCAATGACGCTCAACCGCCTGTGCGGCAGTGGGGCTCAAGCCATTGTTTCTGTCGCCCAGAACATCATGCTTGGCGATTGCCAGGTGGGGCTTGCCGGAGGCACGGAAGTGATGAGCCGCGCTCCGCATTATCTCCAGGCCGGGCGGTTCGGTCAGAAGATGGGCGATGTGAAAATGATCGACGGGCTTACCGGTATTTTGACCGACCCTTTCGGCAGCGGCATCATGGGCGTCACTGCCGAAAATGTTTCCGAGAAGTACCATATCTGCCGGGAGGATCAGGATGCCTTTGCGCTTGAAAGCCAGCTACGCGCCGCCCATGCGATCAGGAATGGGCATTTCAAGTCGCAGATTTTGCCCCTTGAAGTAAAGGCCGGACGCACGTCGCATATTTTCGAAACGGATGAACACCCCAAGTCGGATACGACAATGGAAGGGCTTGCGGCGCTTAGGCCCGCCTTCAAAAAGGATGGCACGGTCACGGCTGGAAATTCCTCGGGCATCAATGACGGGGCGGCTGCGGTGGTCCTTGCCTCCGAAGACTACGTCAACCGCAACGGCGCAAAAACGCTCGGTCGTCTTTTAGGCTACGCCCATTCGGGTGTCGAACCCAGGATCATGGGTATCGGACCGGTGCCGGCTGTTCGCATGCTGCTTGAGCGGACAGGCCTGTCGCTTTCCGACATTGATGTCATCGAATCCAATGAAGCCTTTGCAGCGCAGGCGCTTGCCGTCAGTCGCGAACTCAAGTTCGATCCGCAGAAGGTCAATCCTGACGGCGGCGCCGTCGCACTTGGCCATCCGGTCGGAGCAACAGGGGTCATTCTGAGCGTAAAAGCGCTGTACTATCTCGAGCGCACCGGCGGACGCTACGCTATTGTCACCATGTGTATCGGCGGCGGGCAAGGTATCGCTCTGGCGTTTGAACGCGGATAATGGTCAACTCAAAGATAGCTACACTCATCTTTTCTCGAGAACTTTCCATACACCGGTGCAGCTTGCGACGGGCCGATCGTCAACCTTGAAATCGCCACGCATGAACATCAGCGATCGGGTCGCTTTTATGACCTCGGGTACAACCTCGACGACATCGCCACACAGAATGGCGTCGAGAAACCGGCAATCGAACTCGATGGTGAACATGGGCAGATTATCGCGTGACCAGCGGCCTGCGAAGCCAAGCGCTTCATCTGCAAACGACATGACAACGCCACCATGAGCGCGTTCATATGAGTTGTCGTGACGACTGTCTGTCTTCATGCAAAAACGGACGCGCTTGCCAGCGGGCCGATAATAATATGGACCTATGTGACGCGAGAAGCTCGTCCCCTCCAGGACTTTCCAGCCGTCGCCGGGATGCCATTCTCCCGCGCTTTCATTTTCGATCATTTAACCTTCTTTCGCGCAAAAAATGCTGCGATCTGTGCCTTCATTGCCGGCGCGCGGCCCAATTCACCCTGCAGGTCGCGCTCCATATCGAGCTGCTCATCCAGGTTAAGATGATGACTGGCCTCGATCAATCTTTTTGTCGATGCGACCGCATCAGGATCGCGGCTCACAAGAATATCGCAGATTGACCGGCACTCTGCTTCCAACTGAGCATCATCGACAACTTTCCAGATCAGCCCCCATTCGGACGCAATATCTGCAGAAACTTTCTCGCCCAGCAACATCATGGCAGATGCCTTGCCGCGCCCCATGGCATACGTCAGGAAGGCGGTATTGCCCGCATCCGGAACAAGCGCGATGCCGACAAAAGGCTCATAAAAATAGGCTGAACGGGCTGCGACCACGATATCGCAAGCCAACGCGATGCCGACAGAGGCGCCCGCGCAGGGTCCATTGACCGCTGCGACAAATGGCAGGCGCGAGGCACGCATTGCCCGAATAACCGGGTTGAAGTGATTTTCGAGAACATCATCAAGCGCCGGTACATCGTCCGGCGAAATCGTCGAAAGATCATAACCGGCTCCAAACGCCCTGCCTTCTCCGGTCAGCATCACAGCGCGTATGGACGGATCAGCATCGCAGCGTTTGATGGCCGCCAGCAATTCATCCGCTGTCTGATCGCGATAGGCATTGAGGTGCCTGGTCCGGCAAACGGCAATGCGCGCCAACCCGTCTGAAATGGTCAGTTTGATATCCGCGTAATCAGCCATTGCGTCCCTCAAATCCGGCGGCAGCACATTTACACGCCTCATCATATTCGTGTTGAAGTCGTATACATAAATCAGTTGCTGACGGGATATCGGAAATTGCGCCAATTCCCTGACCGGAGGCCCATAAATCGCGCCAGGGCCTGATGTCATCGGTGGTCGACAAATTAAGCTCCGCAGCCGGAGTCAGGTCGTCGGGATCGAGACCCGCTTCGACAAAACTTTCGCGTAGAAAATTGCCGGGAAGGCCGCTCACGCGGGGCGTCAGCACGATGTCTTCTGCTTGCCCGGCAACCATCAATTCCTTGTGGCGCAGGGGAGCAGAGCTTTCTTCTGTGGCTAAAAAGCGGCTGCCCATATAGGCCAGATCTGCACCCATCAATTGTGCCGCGAGAACCTGGTGACCGGTCGCAACCGCGCCGCCCAGCAGAAGCGTTCCATCAAATATGCGACGCAGATCCTGCATGAATGCAAATGGATTGAGCGTGCCGGCATGCCCGCCAGCGCCATAGGTCACGGCGATCAAACCATCAGCCCCGGCTTCGATCGCTTTTTCGGCAAACTTCATGTTGACGACGTCGTGAAAAACAAGGCCACCATAGGCATGAACAGCCCTGATCAGATCACGGTTGAGGCCAAGTGATGTGATGACCAATGGCACCTTGTGATCGATGGTTACAGCGAGATCGGCTTCAAGCCGCGCATTGCTGCGGTGAACGACAATGTTGACGCCGAAGGGCACATCGCAGTCTGCTTCAAACAAGGCGCCTTCAATCTGGTCAAGCCAGGCTACATAGCCGTCGGTTCGCCGCTGGTTCAATACGGGAAAGGTGCCGACAACTCCGGATTTGCAACAGGCGATTACCAGTTCAGTTGTCGACGTCAAAAACATCGGAGACGCAACAACAGGCAGAGAAAGTTTGCCGTCCCAACTCTTCGGTAAAGTCATGAGCTTGCCGCAAGGTTAGAGGAGATGGAGAAGACACGGGCTCCAAAGAGCCCGTGCTGTTTTTCTTGCTGGCGTTCTAGAAGTCCATGAGTTCTGTTACGGCTTTCGAGGCACCGGTCTTGGAATCAATTTCCACAACCAGCGTCTCTGTGGCAGCAATGTGCTTGTCAGCAGAGAACGAGATCGGCTGTGTGATGCCATTGGTTTCGAATTTTTCACCCGAAGCCAACTTCTCGGAGATGCATGCACGTGTCAGGTCTTTTCCGCATGCCTCTGCAGCCTTGAACATGATCAGTGACGCAGCATAGGCCGTCAGTGAATAGCGGCTGAGGCCCTTGAATTCTTCTTCTGTCAGATGCTTCTTCGCCATCGCTTCAAAATGCTCTGCTCCTTTCGAACCGAGCGGAGAGACATAGTCACCGGAAAAATAGGTGAAGCCTGTCGGCTGCATCAATTTGACGATTGGGGTAAGCTGTCCCGTAGGCACCGTGGCGATTTGCAAATCCATCTTGAATTTGGCGGCTTCCTTTGCCATGGCCGGAATTTCCGAAGTCACCCCACCGGCGATCAGAATGTTGACACCAGCGGCACGCATTTTCAAAATTTCCGCACCGAAATCCTTTTGCCCTCGCTTGAAGGTGAGCGGGTCCGCGTAATCGAGATCAAAGTCCTTGATCGAGCGACTGAATGCAGCTTCGACTTGCTTTCCGAAATCATCATCCTGACGAATGACGCCGATTTTGGGCGTCTTTCCATCCATCTTGTTCTCGATAATATATTTGATCTCCCCGAAGAGCAGATCCTCATAGGAAGCGCCGATCATGAAGATGGAGGGCTTGACCGGATTGACGGCCGGTTCGTATGGCGAAAAGTTCACCATCGTCGGAATTGCCTGCTCCTCCAGAATCGGCAATGTCGCGGCAACACCGGCGCCCGCACCGGTCGTCAACATTGCAAAGACACCCTCGTCAATAAGCTTCTGAAGCGCCTGGACGGTATTGGCAGGCACATAGGCATCGTCTTCATCCTTGATGACGATCTTCCTGCCATTGATGCCGCCCTTTTCGTTCCATTCGGCAGCAGCGACGGTGTTTCCGTAAATCACCTGATAGGCAAGCGAGGCCGTGACAGGATGGGTGAGCGGCACGATATTGCCGAAAACGACCTCGGTATCCGTGACACCCTGTTCGGCCATTGCGCCTGTCGCAAGCAAGCTGACGCCTGCCGCAAGTAGTGCTTTCCTGAATAACATTTTCATTTTGTTCTCCTCTCGTTGCATTCTCGTTTCGACCGCACTCAAACGGAAAGCGGCCATCTGCTCCAGTAGCGCTTCATATTGCGCCAAACGCCCATCAGGCCGTCCGGCTCCAGACGAAGCGTCAGGATTATGACAAGGCCAATCAGAAGGCCTTTGATTTCCAATGCGCCACGCGACAGCACATCGCTTATCCCTGCCGGCAACAGGCCAATGGCATCGCCAACGACTTCCGGCAAAAGGATGATAAATACGGCGCCGATAATGGCGCCTGCAACCGAACCGAGGCCACCGACGATGATCATCGCCAGAGCCTCGATCGCCAGCGTGACCGAAAAAATATCGACATTGATAAAACGGAACTGGAAGGCCATGAGACCGCCGGCCAAACCAACAATGAACGAAGAGGCTGCGAAAGCAGTCAATTTGTAGGTCGTCAGGTTGATGCCCATTGCGCGGGCGGCAATATCCTGGTCACGGATTGCATTGAAAGCCCGGCCGACACGTGTACGCATGATGTTGAGAACGCCAAGCGTTACCAGCGCCAGAATGCCGAGACAGAAATAGTACATTGTCGTTGGATCTGCCAGGTCGAAGCCGAAAAGCACCGTATCCTCGATCCGCACGCCGTAGGGGCCGTGGGTGATGGGTTCGGCAAACAGCAGGAACTGGGTGATGATGAAAGAAAAGGCCAGCGTGGTGATCGCCAGATAGAGCCCCTTCAGCCGCAATGACGGTATGCCGACAAGAAAACTCAGTGCCGCAGCCACAATACCTGACATCGGCAATGCAAGCTCGGGCGGCCAGTTGTAGTCCGTGATCAGCAGTCCGGTCGTGTAGCAGCCTGCGGCCAGAAAACCTGACTGTCCAAGCGAAATCTGTCCAGTTGAGCCCGTCAATAGATTAAGCCCGATCGCCCCGACCGCAGCGATCAGAATACGGATTGCCAGACCAAGGACGAAAAGCCCCGAAAACGCCGGAAGAATGATCATCGCTGCCATCAAGGCCACGAGCCAGAACCAGACGACCGGATTGTCTGACAAGGCGATGTGACGGGGATAGGATTCGATATGGTTTCCCGTACGCATCAGACACGCTCCAGTTCTTTTTCACCGAACAGCCCGTAGGGACGAACCATGAGGATGACGATGATGAGGATGAGACCGGAAATCTCCTTGAGTCCATTCCAGACATAACCGGCTGACAGCTCGCCGATCACGCCGATGATAAGGCCGCCGAAACCCGCTCCGATCGGCGAATCCAGACCACCGAGGATTGCTGCAGGGAAAGACTTGAGGCCGAAATGCCACATGTCCGGCGCCCTGGCGAACAGCACTGAAACCATAACGCCCGCCAAACCCGAAACGATCGCTGATATGGCCCAGGCAAAACTGGACATTCGGCGGCTGTCGACGCCCATCAACAGCGCTGCTGTCTCATCCTGAGATGTTGCGCGCATCGCCATACCCACACGCGAGAAGCGGAAAAAGGCCCAGGTCATCAAGGACACCGCAGCAAACAGGATCAGCACGGCCAATTGCTCGGTCAACAGAAAAACTGGCCCGATCTCAACAACGCCGCCCGAAAAGGGCACGCTGAAACCTTCAAATTCGTGTCCCCATACGAGGGTCGTCAGACTGCGAAGCGTGATCGCAATTCCAATGGTCACCATCACGATGGCGAAGATCGGCTGGCCGGTCATCGGCCGAATGAACAATCGTTCGACTGCCATACCGATGAGCGCTGCGAGCACGATGGTGGAGGGAACAAGCAACCAGAAGGGAAACAGCAATGTGTGCGTAAGCGTCCACGCGGTGTAGGCGACCAGCATCATCACCTCACCCTGCGCGAAATTCAGAACGCCGGTGGTGCGAAAAATGATGGCGAAGGACATGCCGATCAGCCCATAGACCGAACCGATCACCAATCCGGACGCAACTAAATTCAGAAACAGGTCCATTCGTGCCTCACCCTTGATACATCGCGTCGACAAGCGATTTGAATTTCTCTTCAATCACGGATCGTCGCACCTTCATCGTGGCGGTCACTTCGCCATCGTCGTGGTCGAGTTCCTTTGAAAGCAGTGTGAACTTGCGGATGTTCTCCACCCGGGAGAACTCCGTGTTGAGTATGTCAATCTCATCGGCGATCAGTTTGCGCACCTCTGCGCGTTCGGAAAGCGATTTGAAATTGGTGTAGGCAAGGCCTTGCTCCTGCGCCCACTTGCCCACGGTTTCGAAATCAACCTGAATCAATGCCGCCAGAAAATTGCGACGTTCGCCGATCAACACACACTCCCTGATGTAGGGACTATCCTTGGCGCGGTTCTCGATCAGAGAGGGCGTGATATTTTTCCCGCCCGACGTGATGATGATGTCCTTCTTGCGGTCGGTGACCGCGATCGAATTGTCTGACCGGATTTCGCCAATATCACCCGTCTTCAGCCAATCTCCATCGAATGTGGACCTGGTTGCTTGCTCATCGTTCAGATAGCCATTGAAGACGGCTGGTGAGCGCACCAGAATTTCGCCGTCCTCGGCAATGCGATGCTCGTAGCCTTCCATCGGCCGACCAGACAGCCCCTTGCCGGTACAACCCCAATATTGGGTGTGGGAGATGCCGGAAAGCTCCGTCATACCGTAGACCTGATAGACCTTGAGCCCGAGCGCCCAGAAAAATTCGAGCACTTCAGGCGATACCGTTGCGCCGCCGCAGAGCATTGTCCTGGCCTTGTTCAAACCGAGATATTTCTGCAGCGGGCGGAAACAGATCAGCCAGAGCACCAGGAACTGGAGCTGATCTGCGATACTGGCAAAACGGCCACCGTTTTCCTGACGCCGTGCGGCGATTTTCAGGCCAAGGGGAATGCTTCTGTCAATCACCCATTGCTGTAGCCGCGTTGCATCTTTCTTCTTCACAATGATGGAGTTCTGCATCTTCTCCCAGATGCGCGGTACACCCAGGAAGAAGCTAGGTGAAATTTCCCGCAGATTTTCGGCGACCGTATCGATACTCTCGCCAAAATTGACCGCAGAGCCATGGACAAGCTGCTGAACAGAAGAACAAAGCCGTTCAGCCACGTGGCACAGGGGCAAATAGCAGACGACCTCAATTCCTTTGCCGGCGATGTCATGCCTCTGACCAAGTTTGACCGCACCGAAAATCAGCCCCCGATGAGAAAGCATCGCACCTTTCGGCATACCGGTGGTTCCGGACGTGTAGACGATCACTGCGGTATCTTCAGGTTTGACCTCCGCGATGCATCTTTCGAATTCATCGCCGTATTCATCCCGTTTCGACCGGCCGAGTTCGAGAACCTCATCGAAGCTCATGAGCATGTCGCGCGGATATTTGCGCATGCCCTTCATGTCGACGCAGATGATCTTGCGCAAATTTGGCAGCGCACCGCCCTTTTCGATTGCGTCGAAGACCTTGTCGGTCTGTTCCTGATCGCCGCAGACTGCAATTGAAGAACCGGAATGATCGAGGATGTAGCGCAGTTCTATCCACGGATTGGTTGGGTAGATCCCGATGCAGGCCCCACCCAACGCCTGCATGGCAAGATCGGAATACATCCATTCCGGGGTGTTTTCGCCTGCCACGGCCAGGAAATCGCCTTTCTTGACACCAAGAGCAATCAGGCCGTAGGCGAAGTCTTTGGTTTTCTCGTAATAGTCCCGGAACGTCATGCGCTCCCAGATACCGAAATCCTTTTCCCGGAAAGCCAGCCTGTCAGGGGTGGTGTCTGACCAGTGCTTGAGAAGTCCGGGCAAAGTCGCTTTGTCGTAGAAACTGGGATCGAGCATCATTTCTTCCCCAAATACGCATTGATGACATCGGGGTTCTGTGAGACCTCCCCCGGTTCACCAACACATATGAGCTGACCACGATCCAGGACCGCAATACGGTCAGAAATATCCATGACCACCCCCATGTCGTGCTCAACCATCATCACGGTGATTCCGAACTCATCCCTGATATCCAGAATAAAGCGCGCGATATCCTCGGTTTCTTCCGCGTTCATGCCCGACACCATCTCGTCGAGCAGCAAAAGCCGAGGCGCAATCGCAAGCGCCCGACCCAGTTCGACCCGCTTTTGCAGTCCATAGGAGAGCTGACCGACCGGCAGGTCGCGCAAATGCTCGATCTCCAGGAAATCAATGATCTCTTCGACCCGGCGGCGCGCTTTGATTTCCTCATCGCGTGGGCTACCCCAGAAAAACGGCGCCGTCAGAATATTGGCCTTCAATTGATGGTGCAGTCCCACCAGCAGGTTTTGAACCACTGTGGCATGATGAAAGACGGCCAGATTCTGAAATGTCCGGCCGATCCCAAATTCAGCGAGTTGATGGGTATGCGCCTTATGCAGCGCCCGCTCGCCGAACATGATCTTGCCTTCGCTCGGGGGAAAGATGGCCGACACAAGGTTGAACAGCGTGGTCTTGCCCGCGCCGTTCGGCCCGATAAGCGAAAAGATCGAACCCTCTTCGACAACCAGCGAAACATTGTCGACCGCGACAAGCCCGCCGAACCGCTGCGTGAGATTTTCAACGGTCAACAAAACAGTCACGACAACCACCTCTTGCGCCGTTTGTAGTGCTTTATGTCGCGGAAACTTTTCTTCGCGCCATGATCTCCAAAGCCAAGATAGAACTCCTTGACATCAGCGTTCTTCCCAATCTCGGAAGCGGTTCCATCCAGCACGATCCGCCCGTTTTCCATGATGTAGGCATAGTCCGCAATCTCCAGGGCGAGTGCCGCATTCTGCTCCACCAGCAGGATCGATATGCCTTCCTCATTGCGCAACCGCGTGATCGCTTCGAAAATCTCCTCGATAATCTGAGGCGCAAGCCCGAGACTGGGCTCATCAAGCAGCAGCAGTTTGGGCTGGCCGATCAGCGCCCGCCCGACAGCAACCATCTGCTGCTCGCCGCCCGACAGATAACCGGCTTCCCCTTTGCGCCGCTCCTTGAGCCTCGGAAACATTGTATAGACCCTATCCAACGCATCATGAAGCGCCGCCGTCGAGGATGTATAGCCACCCATCAGAAGGTTTTCCTCCACCGTCATCAGAGGAAACAGGCGCCGCCCCTCGGGGACATGGATTATACCCGCGCGGACGATTTCGTTGGCCGAGGTCTTGGCGATATCCCGGCCGCGGAACATGATCTGGCCGTGAAGAACTTCACCTTTTTCAGGGAAAAGGACGTTGGAAATTGCCTTGAGCAAGGTCGACTTGCCCGCACCGTTCGAACCGAGTAGCGCAACCAGGCGTCCCTCCGGCACTTCCAGCGATACATCACGCACCGCTTCGATGACGCGGTCATAGACGATCTGCATGTTGGTCAAAGAAAGCATGCTTATTGAAAACCCGATGAATATAGTGAACGCATTTCATCTCGCAAATATGACAATGGGCTCAAGGATGCCTGAAGGCCACGATGACCGTTCAGGATATTGGCGCATGCGCCCGCATATCGCATACAAGGACTTCTGCTGATTTTCACCGTGCCCCCCTCTTTGGCCGCAAGCTGTGAGCATTCTTCCGCGCTCATTCACTAGAAATGAATTTTGCTCATTAGTGGCTGTTACAAACTATTTGTCAATGGAAAAAACGCCTGCATTTTCCGAAATCGGGCGCAAAAAACTAGCCTCATCAATGATGATCAAACAACCCGATCTGCCTGAAATCAGGCGCAAATCGACTTCTACGGGGCCTTTTACCCATGAGAGCAGGTATTGACGCTCAGGTAAAATCGAAATTGATGCGGCAACTCAAGTGCAGGTTCTTCGTCATTAAAAAGCCCCACACCATATGAAGAGACCGCATCCTGCATCGCAACCAAGACTCCCTTAGTGAATGCAGTTCATCCTCTACCGCCTAGCCTCATTTCGACTTGCCCGCTGCAGGGTGATCCTTTTTGAGGCTCGGCTTGTGAGCCTTAATAAGACATGAAATGGCGCTGGTACCAATCACCGGCGTTCAGCAAAAAAAACTCCGCTGGCCAACCCATTCGGCTTGCGGAAGAGACGGACAGAAGAGAAGAGTTTGTCGGATACAAGCTTGTGGAAAGGGGACGCCGGAAGACCGTCTGGACGAAATCACACGGATCGCCGGCAATGTGCCACTGGGCCATATCGTCCACCCCGAACAGATCGCGCAGACGGTGCTGTTTGTGGCCTCAGAGGCCACCGCCTCTATCACCGGCACTGACAATGCGGTGGATGGGGGAACCAGCATGCCCCGGCGAATTGATGCCGATTGAAACGAAGCCTTGTGCCAGCAAAAAGGGAGCGCGAATGATTTCGCGCTCCCTTTTCAATTTGCACTCACATGATGTGATCGCATGTTCAGTCCAGGCCTTTGCCAAGCCTGTCAGCTATTTGCCTTTAGGTGAGGCGAATTTCCAGATGGCGGGCATCAGCAGCGCCGCCAGCGCGATCTTGAATGCTGCGCCGGGTAGGAAGGGGTAAAGACCGAACTGCAGGACAGGCTTGTCCCAACCGATGATAGCGCCGAGCCAGGCATTGCCGAAGGCAAGAATGATGGCCGTGCCGATGGTCATGGCAGCAAGCGTCAGGCCAACATTGCGGCCCCAGCCCTTTTCTGCAAGCCAGCCAACCGTTGCGGCTGCGACCAGAAAGCCGAGCAGATAACCGCCTGTTGGTCCGACCATATAGGCAAGGCCCAGCCCCTTTTCCGGTGTTCCGGCGAAGACCGGCAGGCCCATGGCGCCCTCAGCGATGTAGAGCGCGAGTGTTGCCGCACCCAGACGCCAGCCAAAGGCCATGCCAATCACCAGCACGACAAATGTCTGCATGGTCATGGGGACCGGGTAGAATGGAACCTGGATTTTTGCAGAAATCCACAATGCAATGCTGCCGACAACAGCCAGTGTCACATGACGCAGCAGCGAACTGTCATTCGACCACAATGTGTCTGCCAAAGTTTTATGTGCGTGGGTAATGGTACTCATTTGTATCCCTCTTGTTTGTCGTCGCTGACAATCAGCGCAATGTGTCACGGATGCTCTGAATCAGAGATGCCCGGTCGCGCCGCGCTGACAGAGCGGTATGCATGTTGACCTTGATAAATTTGGTTAGCGTATGCGGTTGCAATTGTCCAATGAGATCCATATCAGCGGAAATCACCGTTCCCATCATGAAATAGCCGCCACCGGAGACCGCATCGCGGTGCAGGACGATGGGTTCTGTGCCGCCCGGAATCTGAATGGAGCCATAGGGGTAACAGGCATCCGTGATATTGGACGGATCAGAGCCCGCGCCAAAGGGCGGTTCGCGATCCACGAATTCGACCGGCGTTCCACCCTGGAAACGATAGCCCATCCTGTCTGCTTCGAGAGCAACCTTCCAGGTATCCTTGAAAAACTGCTCGCCTGCCGCTTCCGTCATGCGGTGCCAGTAAAGGCCCGGCAGAACGCGCAATTCCGCCGGCTTGCCCGGGGCTCTGCGCATTGCCTCAGGAACGCTTGCTCCCTCTTTCACAGACCCGCTGTGCGCACCGATGGGCAATGAATCGCCTGCCATGATGGCCCGTCCATCAACCCCGCCCAGGGCGCCGATGGCATAGGTTGATCGGCTTCCCAGTGCCAGCGGCGTGTCGATACCGCCGGCAACGGCGATATAGGCGCGGGCACCGGATCGGATATAGTCGAATGTCAGGGTCTGGCCCTTTTTGATCTTCAGGGCTGTCCAGGTCTCCTGAACCTCCCCGTCAATCATCGGCGGCAGTTCACCGCCGGTGACGGCAATCCATGTATCCTGTGTGAATTCAAGCGCCGGGCCCATGAAGACGGCTTCCAGACAGGCAGCCCCTTCATCGTTGCCGACAAGAAGATTGGCAGCACGCAGAGCCAATCGATCCATGGCGCCGCCCATGGGAATGCCGAGATGATAATATCCGGGACGGCCAAGGTCTTGGATGGTGGTCGCAAGACCTGCTGATTTTACATTAATCGGCATTGAGAACCTCCAGAATTTTGGCATTGGTGCCATCAATGTCTTTGTTGAAATCATCGAGCGAAAAGACGACATCGCGAATGCGTGGCTCATAGGTGCCCGCCTCCACCTCGGCGAGGTTTCTGTCGTATTCTTCCCGGTCAATCGGCTTCCATTTGACAATGTCACCGGGCCGGAAAAACACCATGAAGTCCTTCAGATAGGGGGTCTGCTGCGTCGGATCATAGATCGGCATGGGCGTTACGCCAAACATCTGGTAGCCACCGGCGCCGCGAACCGAATAGACGCAGGAAAAGCAGCCGCCGTAGCCGACGGTCAGTTTCGGTGTATCCGTGCGCGGTCGCAGATATTTGGGCACCTGAATTTGTCGCGGCCGATCGACCATCTGGTAGAGAAATGGCAGACCCGACACAAAACCCACCATCGATACGAACCATGGAGAGCCGGAATGGGCTTCGATGAAATCCTCGACGCTGGCGTAATTGTTGATCCGCGCTGCATATTCGATATCGGTTGAGTCCGGATCCTGGTGGCGTTCACGGAACCGCATCAATGTCTCATGCGTCCAGGGATCCTGATAGTAGACAGGTATTTCGATGACCCGCGTATTGAGGACCGGCTCCGACTTGTCGGCAACCTCCTGCATGCGCTTCAGTTCGGCCATGAGGTCATCAGGATGAACAAGATCAGGATTGAACTTGATCTGGAATGAGGCGTTCGCCGGACAAATCTCCGTCACGCCCCTGATATCGGCATCACGAACGGCATTGGTCATGGAAAGCGCCATGAAGAATGCCTCAAGAGACATTTCTTCGCTGACTTCCACAAAGATATGCTCGTCCCCACCAAAAGTGTATCTCAAGCTCATTATGCACCTCCCTGTTGGATTGCGAGTTTGTCGGCATTGGCTTCAAGCCATGGCTCCAGCCATTTCGTGTGAACGGCACCGGCCTGGACTTCCGACGCATTGGCCAGAGCCGTGAAGAGCGGTGTCGTCGTTTTCAAATCGCCCATATGCAGTTCAGCAAGGGCCCGCTTCAAACGGATAATCGCCTTTTCACGTGTGTCGGCAGTAACAATCAGCTTGCCGAGCAGCGAGTCATAAAACGGTGGGATCTGGTAACCCTGATAGACCATATGATCAAAACGCACGCCTGGCCCGCCGGGAATGCGCAGATCGCCCACGATGCCCGGGAACGGCATGAAATTGTTTGCAGGATCCTCGGCATTGATACGCACCTCGATGGCGTGGCCGCGTATCTTGATGTCGTCCTGCTTGATGGCCAGCGGTTCACCACCGGCAATCCTGATCATTTCAGCCAGAAGGTCGATGCCGACGATGCTTTCGGTGACCGGATGTTCGACCTGGATGCGGGTGTTCATCTCGATGAAATAATAATCGCCAGTCTGATCGTCATAGAGATATTCGATCGTGCCTGCGCCCTTGTATTTCACCGCCGCAGCCAGGGCGACAGCCGATGCGCAGAGCTTTTCGCGAACAGCCGGTGTCAGCGCTGAAGATGGCGCTTCCTCCCAGACCTTCTGGCGACGACGCTGCAGGGAACATTCACGCTCATAACAATGGATGAAGTTTTCACCGTCACCCAGAATCTGAACCTCAATGTGACGGGCCCGCTCAATGACCTTTTCCAGATAAAGCCCGCCATCGCCAAAGGCGGCCTCCGCTTCGGCCGCGGCCTGAGGTGCAAGGCTCATGAACTCCGCTGCATTTGCAGCAATCCGGATGCCCCGGCCGCCGCCGCCTGCGGTGGCCTTGATCATGATCGGGTAGCCAATTTCATCGGCCAGTTTTTCGGCCTTGGCAAGGTCGTCGATCAGCCCATCACTGCCCGGTACGGTGGGCACGCCTGCCTGTTTGGCCGCCTGGCGCGCCGACGCCTTGTCGCCCATGCGACGGATGACATCGCCGGAAGGCCCGACAAATGCCATGCCGGCAGCCGCGACTGCATCGGCAAATTCTGCGTTCTCGGCCAAAAACCCATAGCCGGGGTGAATCGAATCGCAGCCGGTCTCTTTTGCTGCATTGAGCACTGCCTCGACATTCAAATAGGATTTTTTTGCGGGCGGCGGACCGATTTCAATGGACTCATCGGCCATTTCCACGGCGAGGGAATTGGCATCCGCAGTGCTGTAGACCTGAACCGTCCTGACACCCAGTTCCCTGGCTGCACGAATGATGCGGACGGCAATTTCACCGCGATTGGCGATCAGAATTTTGGAAAGTGCCATTATGATTCCGATCAGGTTTCGATTTCGACCAAAGTCACGCCAGGCGCGATGGCCTCTTCATTGTCCACCGTGAAGGCGATGATCTTGCCATCGGCATCGCTGGCCACCGGATGAAATGACTTCATCACCTCGATCAGTCCAATGACATCGCCTTTGGCCACGCTGTCACCCACTTCCTTGTAATTGGGTTCGGAAGGAGACGGTTTGCGGTAAAAGACACCGGGCAGCATCGCTTTGACTTCATGTTTGCTCATCATTTTCTCCATCAAGTTGCAGGTGTATGCAGGTCATCAGGCGGCCTTCATATAGGCATCCAGCGAGGCCTTGACGGTCTGCGCTATGGCGATGACATTGGGTGTGTCGGAATGAATGCAGATCGTATTGGCCTCGACGGCCACTTCAGTTCCCGCCGTGGTGACCACGATGCCGTCGCGCACTGCGCGCAACGCCTTTTGTCCCACAGCCTGCGGATCAAGAGCCGGATGCTCACGTGTGATCAGCAGTTTTCCGGTCTCATCATAGTCGAGATCGGCAAAAAACTCGGAGACAAATTCAAGCCCGCGTGCCGTGTAGATCTCCTCATGCAAAGTGCCACTCAGTCCGAAAATGGGCACCTGGAATGTTTCGCAGGCATCGCATATGGCCTGCGCGATATGCTCGTCGCGCGCTGACATGCCATAGAGTGCACCATGCGGCTTCATGTGGGAAAGACTGACGCCCGCCACGTCGAGAAAACCTTTCAGGGCGCCGATCTGATAGATGACGATATTGGCCAGTTCATCGCGCTCGATCTTCATTTCCCGTCGCCCGAAACCAGGCAGATCAGGAAGCGAGAAATGGGCACCGACCTTGACATTGTGCTGCTTGGCCAGTTCCACGGTCTTGCGCATGTGGTTGGGGTCTGAACCATGAAACCCGCAGGCCACATTGGCCTCCGTAATATAGGGCATGACGCCTTCGTCATCACCCATCACATAGAGGCCGAAACTTTCTCCCATGTCGCAATTGATATTGATAGTCATGGCAAATTCCTCAGTCTTTCAAAGAAGCAACGTAACGCAGGCGGATCTGATCGGCGATGACGGCCAGAATAAGCAAACCGCCCAGGACAACCGTCTGCAGATAGGATTCAATGCGGGCGAGATTCATGCCGTTCTGGACAAGTCCGATGAACAAGGCACCCAGAACAACATTTTCCATCCGCCCGACACCACCGCGCAAACTGACGCCTGCAATGACACAGGCGGCGATGGATTGCAGCGGCATGGAGGCGCCGATATTGGCCTCGCCGGTATCAAGACGCGCCGTCAGCAACATACCGGCCACCGCCGCCAGGGCGGCACAGAGAATATAGGTCCACAGCAATGTGGATCTGGTGTTGATACCGGAGAGTTGCGCCGCCTTGAGGTTTCCGCCCACAGCATAGATATAGCGTCCAAAACGGGTTCGGTAGAGAAACACGAAGAGCAGCACGGCGATGATGGCCGCGACATAGATCGGTGAGTGGATCCCGAACAGCGTTCCAAATCCGAAAATGTCACCAAAGGCCTGCGGCATACCGTAAACCGGTGTGCCGCCTGTCAGGAACAGCGCAACACCAAAGCCCACGGAGGTCATTCCCAGGGACATCATGAAAGGGGAAACACCAAAGAATGCCACGCCAATGCCATTGCACACACCAATGAGCGTTCCGGCAGCAACGCCGGCGATGCAGCCGAGCGCAATGGCCAGCCAGATGGCATCAGGCATGGCGGCATATACGCTGGCCATGACCAGGGCGCCGACCACTGAAGTCAGTGCGAGGATCGTGCCCACCGACAGGTCAAATCCGCCCGTCAGCAGCGCCAGCATCTGCCCCATCGAGACGATCATCAGATAGACAGACTGTCGCAACACATTCATCAGATTTCGACCGGTCAGGAAGTTATCCGACATGGATGCAAAAACGATAACGGCAATGACCAGCAGGAAAGGCAGAATGCCCAGTTTGACAAAAAGTCTCTTGGACATTTCCGCCAACCGTCCCGGCGAAATGGATGAAGATGGATTTTGGTCAGTCACTTACGCGGCCTCCCTTTCAAAAAAGTGCGACAGCAGATTGCTTTCGGTGATTTCGTCATCTGCCAGCTCGGCCTGAATCTTGCCGCGGTAGAAAACGTAAGCACGGTTGGTCAGATGCAATATCTCGGGCAGATCCGATGAAATCAGAACGATGGCCACACCTTGCTCACACAGTTCAGCGATGAAGGCGTAGATGGCAGCTCTGGTGCCGACGTCCACACCAACCGTCGGCTCATCAAAGACGATGAGATCAAAGGTGCGTGTCAGGCTGCGCGCCAACATGAGTTTTTGCTGATTGCCACCGGAGAATTGACCCGCCTCGCGTTCGATCTTGCGCGGCGACAGGTTAAGCTGATCGGCCAGATCACTGGTGATTTTCTTCTCGGCGCGTCTGTTGAGAAAGATGCCATTTGAAAATGGCGGGACATCCAGCGAAGCCGTGCTGATATTCTCGCGCGCCGGGCGCATCATCATCAGCCCGTCGGAGCGGCGATCCGACGGCAGATACATGAAACCGCGCCTTAACATGTCACGGGTCTTTGGTTTTGCCACCGCTTCACCCTTGAAGCGGATTTTTCCGCTTTCGATGGCCAGCGAGCCAAAACAGGCCTGGGCAAATTTTGATTTCCCCGAGCCCACCAGCCCGGCAAATCCGACAATCTCGCCTCGCCTGACCGTCACGGAAGCACCATTGACGCCGCCGGCTCCCGGTGTGTGCAAGTCATCGACCTGGAGTATGATCTCGCCGGGATTGAATTTGACCTTCGGAAAGATCTGTCCAACAACGCGGCCTGTCATCAAGGTTACAAGATCATCATCGCTGGTGATTTTTGCATCGACCGTGTCGATATATTTTCCGTCTCTCAAAATGGTGATGCGATCACCGATCTCGCGAATCTCGGCCATGCGGTGGGTGATGTAGATTATCCCGACCCCGCGCTCCTTCAGCCTGTTGACCAGCCGGAACAATTGTTCGGTCTCGTGGTTGGTCAAAGAGGCGGTTGGCTCATCCAGAATCAATACGGAGGGTTCGGTGCGAAAGGCCTTGGCGATTTCCACCATCTGCTGTTCCGCCCGGGTCAGATGATCGACGCGGCGCCCTGGCGCCAGATGAAAATCGAGGTCCTTCAGAATGGCCTCGGCCTTGGCCCTTTGTTGCCCCGGCTGAAGCAATCCACCTCTGGTGGGTTCAGCGCCAAGGAACATGTTTTCGGCAATTGTCATTTGCGGGATCAGCGAGAATTCCTGAAAGACCGCGCTAATGCCCAACTCACGCGCCTCGTGCACGCTGGCCAGATGAACCTCCTGGCCGTTATACAGAATTTTGCCACTGGTCGGCGTATTGGCGCCGGCGAGCATCGAAATCAAGGTTGATTTTCCGGCGCCATTTTCGCCGAAAAGAACGTGAACCTCGCCGTGCCGAAGCTCGAAATTCATATTGTCCAGGGCGCGAACCCCGGGATAGTCCTTTGTCAGGTTCACGGTCTGGAGGAGTGGATGCGCATTGCTTGAATGCGCATCCCCTTCAAGCCGCTGGGCGGGAGAAACCCTGGCTTTGTCCGTCATTTTCAGTCAACCCGGAAAACAGGTTTGAAACCGTCTGGTGCCAATGTGGAAGAGGCATCAAAGTCTTTCAGGTTATCTGCATTGACGACGTAAAGTGCCGGACCCACATGTTTCTCATAGGTTTCGCCTTCGAGTGCACGCACCGCAATATCAACGGCAATGCGCCCCTGCAGAACCGTCGAGTCGGTTGGTGCCGCAACGATCTGTCCACGGCTCAGCCCTTGGGCAACACCCGGGGTGAAGTAGTAGGATGCCACTTTGACCTGATCGGTCAGGCCACGGGAGCGCAAGATCGGAACAGCGGCTTCGGCTGTAACCGCCGTGCCGACGACATAGGCAAGATCGGGATGGGCTTCCAGTGTATCTTCAACCAGCTTGGCCTGCACTTCCTTGCCGGTGTCACCATATTTGGTTTCGACCAGATCAATGTCACTGCCTTCGATGGCACCGATAAACCCGGCATTTCCAGCTTCAACCCAGCCTGCACCGGATGGTCCAGGGAACCAGGCAACCTTTACCTTGCCGCTGCCTGCGGGATGCAGCTTTGCCAGATATTCACCGGTTTTTGCGCCCATCTCACCAAATGAAACAAGCGATTTGGCGGTGATTTCCGGAGAGGAGATGCCGTTGATGACATCGATAACCGGAATATTCTTGGCGCGTACTTCACTGATCACATTGTTCAGACCATCGGCAGAAATGGCACCAATGATGACGGCCTGCGCACCCGCTGCAACACAATCTTCAATCTGCGATATCTGTTTGTTGAGTTCGGTATATCCGCCAGCCTCGACAACCTGCATCTTCACACCGAGGCGTTTGGCTTCTTCGGTCACACCATAATCAACGCCGAGCCAATAGGCGTCTTTCATATGGGGAAACGAGACGCAGATTTCCCAAGGCTTGGATGCCTTGGCCAACGGTGTGTAGTCAATGTCACGGCGCGGGCTGTTCATGTCAAATGCCGGTTCCCAAACCTGGACCGGGGCGGGAAACCAATCCGCTGCCGAAGCACCCGGAGCAGCAACAGCAAGAATTGCTGCTGTGGCCATAAGGCCTGTGATGAGCTTTTTCATGAGATATTCCTTCACTTTTGGTTGAACGAATTCGTTGAGTTGCACTTATTCACCATGCTGCGACCCGCTTAAGGGCCGTTTGTCCTCGCCTTGATGGTAGTCAGGTCCATGCCATATTGTAAAATATGAATTACAATGCCACTATTTCTGAAAATCAGAGACATCCTAGAGGAAGCGAAACAAGGTGAGACTCAAAACCACAGGCAAAAAACCCGAGAAAAAGTCTCAAGCAACTGTAATTTATGGATATTATTATAAATATTTACCAGTTGCACAAAATTTCATCTTCGACTGATGGTTGCTCACAATTCGTTCTTTATCTGAAATTTTTATATCTGCATTGGAATAATTGATGGAACCTTCGCTCCGCCAGATACGCTACTTCCTTGCAACGGCCAATGCCGGACAGGTCTCCAGGGCGGCTATGGATATGAATGTATCACAGTCGGCCATCACCACGGCAATCAAGACTTTGGAAGAAATCATCGGCACCTCGCTGTTTGATCGCCATTCCAGTGGTGTCACCCTGACCTATGAGGGAAATCTGTTTCTGGAACATGCAATGCACATCGTTGAATCGGTGGAAGAGGCCGTACGCATTCCCAGGCGCATAAGGGAAGATGTCAAGGGATCGATCAACATCGTCGTCACCTACACCATCTCGGGCTATTTCCTGCCGCCATTCCTCTCGCGCTTTTCCCGAGCCTTCCCGAACATCAAAATCAATCTGTCGGAGGCTGATCGCGCCACCATCGAAGAGGGCCTGATCACCAGCGGCTTTGACCTGGCGGTGATGCTGACATCCAATATCGTCAATCATGAGGAATTGTCCCATGATACCTTGTGGCGATCGCGGCGGCGCCTGTGGGTGGACGCCCACCACAAATTTCTGAAAGTCCCGTCCCTGACGTTGCAGGATATTGCGGCAGAGCCCTACATCATGCTGACGGTTGATGAGGCAAGCAATACCGCACAACGCTACTGGAACCGAACCCCGCACAAACCCAATACGATTTTTCGAACGTCATCCGTCGAGGCCGTCCGCAGTCTCGTCGCCAACGGTATGGGCGTCTCCATCCTGTCCGACATGGTGCATCGCCCCTGGTCGCTGGAAGGCCGACGGGTCGAGGTCATTGAAGTTGCCGACAAGATTCCAACCATGGATGTAGGCATGGCCTGGCATCATACAAAGGAACACAGCGAAGCGGCGAAAGCCTTTATCGAATTCATGCATCTGGGCATGGGCGCCAGCCACTCCCACAGCTTCATCGGAAGTGAAGGCCGGATGCGGCTTTAAGACTATCCAATTCAACCCATGAAAGGCGAGATCGAACATGTGCAATGCAAACACCCCTGGAACGGCCGTGCCGACGGTTTTTATCGAAAATGAACGCACGCGCGTAACCGAATGGCGGTTCAAGGCGAAAGGCGACAATACCGGTTGGCACCGGCACCAATACGATTATGTCGTTGTTCCACTGTTTGATGGAATTCTGGAAATTGACACTGCAGATGGTGAGCGGATCACCGCGCAGCTTAAAAACGGTGTACCCTATTACCGGGAACTTGGCGTCGAGCATGATGTCATCAATGGCAATGACTTCGAATGTGCCTTCGTCGAGATCGAGTTTCTGCAGCAGAAATAACTGGGGTGCAGACCCCACATCTTAAGGATTTCCTGCCGGCGGCGAAAGCGCCGCCGCACAATAGTCTACAAAATCCTGCGCTGAACGCGTTGTTGCGAAATCAGCGGGCAGCCTGGCCTTGGCGCCCTGCGACAAATAGGGCGCGCGTGCTGTCGCATTGTCAGCCAGCAGGGCGCTGCTGCGCCATTTCCGATCCAAGGCCTTTAGCGCATCCAGGCTTTGCGCCAGGGCAGCATTGCGATCCAGAGCGTATCCAAGTTCTGGAAAGACCTGTCTATCGCCATTCCAGCGATAGCGGCCCTGTTCATCTTCAGGCAAATCCTCGAATGAGCGAACAATTTTGCCATTTCGATCCGCAAACAACGGGCCGCTGCCGTCGAGCGATTGAAAGCGGGCCCAGACACCCGGCGCAATCTGAGTGTTCTGCAGCCAGTTCGCCGCGCGTTCCGCAGCATCACGATACTTCCTGTCCTGTGTTGCAATATAGAGATCAAGCAGCGCATTGATTGAAAATCCCGTCTCCAGGGAGGCCCATGCCGCCGGTTCGAATTTTCTGGCAGCAGCCGGTTGATCCAGATGATCATATTGCTGAGCGAATGCGCCATCTGCAGACTGGACACGCAGGAGAAAGTCACCGCCCCTGGTCGCCGCATCCAGCAATGCCCGCTGCGGTTCCTGCGCATGCACTCTCAGCAAAAGCCGAATCAAACCGGGCGTCACATCGTCGTTCAATGTGGCCAGACCATTGAATTTTTTCGACCCCACGTCCTGCGGCCACCCACCGGTATCAAATTGGGCTGAAACAACAAAGCCCAGTGCGGATTCAATCGTGTGTGTCAGCCATGCGGGTGGTTCGGCCCCGCCTTTTGTCAACGCTTGCTGCAAATCCATGGAAAACTGCAGAGCCGCCCCGAACAGTCCGTCGTCAAAGCTGATGGTTGTTTTTTTTGTGCGCTGCGTTCTGCAACCAGGCGACAGGTGTCCTATCCGTGGCCAACCTCCCTGCGGGGTTTGAGCACAGGAGATAGCCTCCCCAAAGCGGGTCGCCTCCGCCAGCAAAGTTGGACTGTCGTAGGCCCGGGATGATGCAAGCAGGCAGGCCCCGAGCTCGGGAGCGGAGCCTGGCGGCCTGATGACCAAACTGCCTGGCGCGAGGGGCTCGCTGTCACCTGCGCGGGCGAGATGGAATCCATTTTTCCAGACCCCTCCGACAATCGTGTCTGATCGCAGCAATTCAAGGTGCCTGCGCAAATCGATGGCTGACGCGGGCTCCTCTCCCGATGAGCGGCGAATTTGCTTTAAATAACCGGCCGGTAATGTAAACGCAGCGGGACTCGTTTTGCGGAGCGCAGCGACCTTTTCCATAAAACCCGCACTATATTCAAAGCGACTCAGCAGAACCAGAGCATCAGGTGCATTTACGATCTCTGTATAGATTTGATCCTCAGTAAGATTTCCAGTCACCATCCGTTTTGTGGACCACACGGCAAGCGCTGGTGGCGTGCTGAGACCCGCGCGGTAGGCATGAAGCGGTCGGTCCGTTACAGCCCGCGTACTTTCTTGTCGATTCAGTTCAAACCAGATGGCGGCACTTTGTGCCTGCAAAACAGGTTGGCTGGAAATTTCATTGTGGGTCTTTTCAATGCCCTTCAACGTCCTGGCCCCAATCAGCCCGATGAGGATGATGGCGCTGCCGGTTGTGATGGCACGGCCCGTCAACAGATGCTGGAAACGATGTACACGCGCGTCCGAGATCTGGAGCCGTATAACGGGCGCCACCCAGGAGGAAACCAGCCAGGCCAAGGGCGGCATCAGGATCAGCGCATGGTGATACCACAGTGGACGGTGGAACGAGAAGGCGGTCCCGGCCACGATTATCCATGCGAGCGCGGGACTTATCTGCCGCCAGGCCGGCCGCCTGACGATTGCAAAGGGTAGAAACAGAATGGAGCCCCAAAAAAGCAGGATTGCCTGTTGTTCGATCAGGCCCATCAGTGCCCGCGGACCGCTTTTGAAGTTACCGAACTCACCGGTAAGAGCAGTGGTATGGGGGGCCACCAATTGTGAGAAGGAAAAGTCGGTAGCCTGACCAAGGATCAACGCCAATGTTGCGGCCAATACAAAGAAAAAGACCAGCAACGATCGCAATATCAATGGCCCCGCCGACTGGGCGATGGCAATGGCGACGGCCGGCAGGATGAGGGCTGCGGACATCTTGGTGCTGATTGCCAGCGCCATTATGAAACCGCTCAGTGCGGCAGTCAGCAGCCGCTGTTTGGAAGATTGCCCAAAAACCAGCGCCACAGTTGCCAGGGCAATGGACGGCAACCCGATCATCACCGACACGCTCAGCGTTAAAAACAAAGGGCTGGATATCAGGAGAATAACACTCAGCCAGCCAGCCAACCGCCCCGATGCGTTTCGCACTGCCACATAAAGGGCCACGACGAGCATCAGTGCGAAGACCAGAACCGTGGCGCGACCGGCTATGACAGAAAAAGGGAAAATCATGCTCACAAGGCCAAGGACCATGGTGAAAAAAGGCGGTTGATCGCTCCAGATTTCAGAATAGAGCGAATAACCCTGGTTCAGCAGATATGCCTTTTGGAGATTGATGCCCTCATCACCATCAAACTGATAGACATTCCACCAGGGCGCGATCAGCAGCATCAGGACGAGAAACCCGGAGCCAATAATGAACGGATCGGCTCGCCGCGGCACCTTGCTCGCCAAGCTGAACATATACTTCAACAAATTATCCATGCGCAAAGATTATTAATCCTTACGCATGGTGATTGCCAGTAATTTTGGTCCACTGACGGCTGTGCATCTTTTGCCGGAATGAAACCAGCATCCAACAAGAATCATTGTATCGCCAGGACAACAACCCGTTGTGATGGAGATCCCGACGTACCGCCTGCAGTAAAACACTTAAAGCAAAGGCTGGCGGCGGATGATTCCGTCGCATCGCCGCATCAAGAATGCGGTCAGTCAGCAGGCCGTGCTGCGGTCTTCAGGTATTCGATGATGCCGGAAAAATCCTTGCCTGAACCGCCCTCTTCCAGAAACCTCTGGTAGAGCTGCATGGCGTGTTCGCCCATCGGGGTCGCCTGGCCCGTGCCGGACGCCGCCTGCTGCGACAGGCCGAGATCCTTGAGCATGAGTTCGGCGGCAAAGCCCGGTTTGAAGTCATGATCGGCCGGACTGTCGGGGCCGATGCCCGGAACCGGGCAATAATTGTTCACCGACCAGCAAAAACCTGATGACGTGGAAATCACGTCAAAGGCCGCCTGAGCGGAAAGCCCCAGCTTTTCTGCCAGCGCGAAGGATTCACAGGCGCCGATCATTGAAATTCCCAGCAGCATGTTGTTGCAAATCTTGGCGGCCTGCCCTGCGCCGCTTGCGCCGCAATGGACCAGTTTGCCACCCATGATGTCGAGGATCGGCGAGGCCTTGTCGAAGGCTTGCTTCTCGCCGCCGACCATGAAGGTCAATGTGCCGGCCTGAGCGCCGCCGGTGCCACCCGATACCGGTGCGTCGAGCAGTCGAAGACCGGATTTTTCCGCCATTGCACTTGCCGAGCGCGCACTCTCGACGTCGATGGTCGAGCAATCGATGATGACAGCGCCGCTGGCCGCTGCCGGTACGATTTCGGCCATGACCGCCAGGACAATGGGACCATTGGGCAGCATGGTGACGACAAATTCGGCGTCGCTAACCGCCTCGATGGCACTCGCCGACGCTGTCATTCCCTCACGGGCAGCCGCCTCCATGGCAGTTGCCACCCGGTCGAAGGCGTGCACATCATGGCCCGCTTTTTTCAAATTGACAGCCATTGGCAGGCCCATATTGCCAAGTCCGATAAATGCGATTTTGCTCATGCCACGATATCCTGTTTCAAATTCACTTCATCCGCGCCGGGCGATGCCATCCTGACATCCGTCCGCCCTGCGCAAGGTCTTTCATCCGCCCCATCCGCTCGGTGGAATCGCGGCGTCCATTGCTCCTCAACGCTCCTCAAGCATATGGCGGGCAACAATGACCCGCATGATTTCATTGGTCCCTTCAAGGATCTGGTGCACTCTGAGGTCACGCACGATCTTTTCCAGGCCGAAGTCGGCGAGATAGCCGTAACCACCGTGAATCTGCAGCGCATCATTTGCCACCTTGAAGGCGGCATCCGTGACGAAGCGCTTGGCCATGGCACAATGTTTGCTCGCGTCCGGAGCGCCCGCATCCAACTTCGATGCGGCCTGATAGAGGAAGATGCGCGCGGCCTGAAGTTCGGTTTCCATGTCCGCCAGCTTGAATTGCAACGACTGAAAATCAGCAATGGGTCGTCCGAAGGCCTTGCGTTCGCGGGCATAGGCAACAGCCTTGTCGAGTGCCGATTGCGCCGCGCCAAGGGCGCTGGCTGCAATATTGAGACGGCCACCGTCGAGACCTGCCATGGCGTAGCGAAAGCCTTTGCCTTCTTCGCCGAGCAAATGGTCTGCTGTGACGCAACAATCATCGAAACGCACCTCGGATGTCGGTTGCGCCTTCCAGCCCATCTTGCGTTCATTGGCACCGAAGGAAAGCCCTGGTGTGCCGTTTTCGACCAGGACTGCCGATACACCCTTAGGCCCGCTATCCCCGGTGCGCACCATAGTAAGATAGAGATCGGACCGTCCGCCCCCCGATATGAACGATTTCGTGCCGTTGAGCTTCCAGCCGTTGCCGTCGCGCTCTGCGCGTGTCTGCAACGATGCGGCATCAGAGCCCGATCCCGGCTCAGTCAGGCAATAGGAGCAGATCAATTCCATGGCACACATTTTCGGCAGCCAATGCGTGCGTTGTTGCTGCGTGCCGTAATTGTCGATCATCCAGGCGCACATATTGTGAATGGAGATGAATGAGCCGATGGACGGACAGCCGGTGCCAAGCGCTTCGAAAATCAGCACGGCGTCCATTCGGCCAAGGCCTGAACCGCCCACATCCTCGCGAACATAAATGCCACCGAGCCCGAGTTCACCCACCGAGCGGATAACGTCTTCGGGAAAATGTCCCGTTTCGTCCCATTCGATGGCCTTCGGCGCGAGTTTATCCGCAGCCAGTGAAAGCGCCATATCGCGGATTGCGCCCTGTTCCTCGCTCAGTTCAAAATTCATTGCCGGTCCTCATTGCTTTGGCTGCATGGCGCCTATCAGTTCCTTAAAGGATTTGCCATCAGATGTGCCTGGGCGCAATGGCAGCGTCTTGCGGCAAATGCGCAAGACATCTGCTGCGTGCGGATCCAGATCACACAAGCCGGAACTGCGCCAGATTGGCCAACCTCCTGATACTCTCCTCCAAAGAGCCATGAATTTCATGCACCATAGGCGGTTGGTTGCGCAAATCAACACGCGTGTCTGCGCATCCATTGTGCGCTTATGCTCATGCCACGATGTTTCAGTGAAAGTGACTTGCGGTTCTTTAACGCAATGGCCGGCAAGGATATGCCCTGCGGCAAATCCGTCAGTAAAACAGATAAGTACCGGCAATCATCCACAGACCGGCAATCGTCAGTGCCACGCCGGAGCCTGTCGTTACCCATTTCTTTCCGGCAGAGACCTTTTCCAGGATCACGTAGAGCGCAAGGGCGGCGATCCATAGAAGGTTCATGATTCCGCCGACAAACAGCAGGGTCATCAGGAACCAGCAACACCCGAGGCAATTGCCGCCATGCTGGACGCCCATCACCAAGGCGCCGCGCGCACCCGGCTTCCAATGATGCATGAGAAAGAAAACCGGGTGTTGGCAATGGCGAAGGCAGGCTTCCTTCAGGGATGTGAGCTGGTAGGCGCCCGCAGCGATCAGCACAAGGCCAGCGATCACGGGACTTGCGATCTCCATCATGCCGGTGACCACGCCGACGGTTTCAAGCCCCCATTGCACCGCCGTGGCAAAAGCACTGAAAGCCGCCCACGCAGCCAGATAACCCATCAGAAAGCATGCCGTCGCCGCTAACGGCCGATCCGCAGACTTCTGCTTGCGGGCAATGCCGGCATAGATCAGCACCGCCGGGGCGGCGCTCGGCACCATCATGGCGATCATCATGACCCACCACATGAGAAAGACAAGCAGCGCGTAGGTGCCGGACCAGACGGCGGGTTGCATCATCATGCCGGGCATTTCGATGGCCATCCGGGTCATGGTGAGCGCCGACATGTTCATTCCGACGCCCCACACCGTATAGGCAACGGCCAGCACAACGACCAGTGCAAGCCCGCCCATCACGACCAGACGGTCGTGTCTGAGCACGGCTTCCAACGGGTTTGCCGAGATCATGTGGCCAACATCCAGTGCTCCAGCGTCAGGCCGCCCAGTCAAAGGGTGCAAAGTGACCGTTGCGACGGCCGCTCGTATCATCCCATTGAATACCGAAGACATTGAAGCGGCTGCGGGTCGCTTTGGCCAATGCCAGACGCGCATTGGCCGGATGGGCCGCATTGTCCAGGTAGATTGCCTCTCCCTCTTTCACAAGGCTGGGCACGCCTTCAATCGCCTGGTCGACCAGATCACCGGCTGTCACGACACGGTTCAATCCATCCATCTCGAAGGATATCGCTCGCCGCTCTACACCGGCGAATGTGCTGACGAGAGACCCCAGGACAGCCATCGGTCCGCCAATCGTGCCGGAGGTGATGTCGCCAATGGCTTCAACCTGTGCGTCCGATGCATCTTCATCGATGATCAGGCCTGCCGTGAAGTTGCCCTGGTCCATCGGCCCGGGAGACAGCAACATCATGATGAATTTGACGCCGCCAAGCGAAACGCCGTCTTTTTCGCCCCGGTCGATGCGCATGGCGATCGCCACCTTGCAGTCTCCTTCAGTCGGCACGGCTGCGCTGTTGGTGATGATGCACGGACAAAGAAAGTCGCAATTGCACGTCTCCATATACTCGCCTTCGATACGCCATTTTGACATCTGCTGCACCTTTTGCCCGCGTGAATTTCATATGTCACCCAAACCGGCGACCGGATTCGACGTCGCGATATCCTCTTCCCGGTCGCGTGGCATGAGAGCAATTTAACGCAAGGCGACCGATTGTCAAAATTCGCAACACCCGTTTTACCGGTCCGCAAAGCTGATCCTGGCTGTGTTCAACCTCTCAAGGCGCGGTCAGTTCACGCAGTCGCGGTCGCCATGTGGCGCAAAGAGCGCCGGCCCTGCGATTGCGCATCTTTGCAACCTCCCGTGCCAATTGGCAGCGGATAACGATTACGCCAATCAACATGCCGGGTGCAGCGGCCACCGGCAGTCCTCTTGAGCGAAATCAACGCTCAGGATCGCTCAGCGCCTAAACGGGATAACAAACGTGCCATCCAACCATTTGGTGCACGTCCTTTTCCGGACGCATGATTCAACACGAAGCGGGGTTTGGCATGAAAGGCGCGATATTCTTCTCAAGCAAGTACGGCAGCACAGCGCAATACGCAGAATGGATACGTGAGGCCACGGAATTGCCAGCCTTTGATGTGGACAAGGCAAACGCCGATCTCTCGCAGTATGATTTCCTGGTTCTTGGCAGCCCGGTCCTCTATCACAAGTTGATGTTTCACAAATGGGTGAAAAGCAATCTTGAAGGCATCAAAGCCAGGCCGACAATCCTGTTCAGTGTTTCGGGCGCCGGGGCCGGAGCGAAACTGGATGCCTGGCTTGCCGGGCACCTGCCGGCAGAGCTGATTTCTCATGTGCAGCATGTTGCCTTGCGCGGGCGGCAAGATCCGAAAGACCTGTCCTGGCTGGACCGGATGATGCTGATCATCGGCGGATTGACAAACGCCGACCCGGTCGCCAGCAAGGAAGAACTGAAGGGGTTTGACTTCATGGACAAATCCAGCATCAAGCCCATCGTCGAGAAGGTCCGGCATTTGCAGGGGAAGGCTTTGCCAAGTCAAAAGGGAACATAGCCAGCGGCAAATCAGTGCCGCGTTTTTGGAGCGGGTGAAGGGAATCGAACCCTCGTATTCAGCTTGGGAAGCTGCTGCTCTACCATTGAGCTACACCCGCATTCCTATCGAATAGCGCGCCGGAGATTGAAGTGCAAGAGCACTGATTGCGCTTGAACCAGCGACGCAATTCCCTGGCCAGGCCTGAACACCATTGCTGAAGTCCTGTTAGAGTTCGGCCTCTCTATCAATATCGGCGCACGCTCATACTTGTCGGCCTCGTCATGCCAACGCTTAACCCGATTTCAATGCGCTCAAGCGCCGGATAAGTCCAATCGGAAAGGGCTCACGCCCTGTCATGCCGGTAAAGCCGCGAGGCCAGCCCTGCGGCGTATCTCCGGATTGTCGGCCCGGAACTCCTCGCCGGCAAGATCGGTTGGCCGCTCCCGGCACAGCCAGGTGACGATCGCAGCCGGATCGCCGGGCGGCAACAAATTCTCGCGCGCAATGCCACTCACCGGATTGACGCCTGACGCGCGAATCCGCGACTGCATCTGCGTATCAACCAGTCCAGGCTGAAGCCCGTAGGCAAGGCATGTATCCGACGCTTCCAGCGCCAATGATCTGGTTACCATTGCAAGCGCGGCCTTGGATGCGCAATAGGTACTCCAGCCCTCCATCGCCTTCTCACTCGCCCCGGACGAAATGTTGACGACACACGCCTTGCTGGACACGAACAGGGGCGCGAAGGCACGGATACAGTGAAAAGCGCCAAAGAGATTGATCTCGACGGTCCTGATCCATTCGCCCATGTCGGTCTCGAGAATGTGTCCGATCGGACCGAGCGTACCGGCATTGTTTACCAGACCGTGCAACAGGATGCCCTCCGCGTGAAGCCGGGTGGCGACCGCCTCGATATCCTGCGGGCGGGACACATCCATGGGCATGGGAAGGCATTGACCGCCTTTGCGCTGTGCTGATTCAGCCACTCTTTCGGTATCGGATCGGTTGCGCCCGGTCGCCACGACAGCGAAACCTGCGGCAACAAGATCATGTGTGATTGCTTCGCCGATCCCGCGGGATGCGCCGGTCACGAGAATCCATTGGGGGCCTGGGTTCGTCACAGATGTCCTCCTCCGGTCACCAGCACTTCCGTACCGGTGACAAAACTGGAATCATCGCTCAGAAGAAAGGCCACCGCCTTGGCAACGTCTGCCGGGGAGCCGATGCGTCCAACCGGTATCGACCTGATACGCTCCACCCCGATCTGGCTGGCATCCCCCCCACGTAACGATGCAAGTTCGCGGTTGGTCACGTCAGTCAGGCCCGTATCGATCAGCCCCGGTGCAACCACATTGATGCGAATTCCACGCGGCGCAAACTCCTTTGCGAGTGACTTCGCAGCATTATGCAGTGCGGCCTTTGACGCACCGTAGAGCAAATTGCTGGGCGAGGCGCGCAGTCCGGCAAGAGACCCCACGAAGACAACGCTGGCTCCGTCCTGCAGCCGGTCATGGAGGGCCGAAAACAGCTTGAGCGGTGCATAGACATTGGCCCGGAAGATGACATCGAAATCATTGATTTCGATGTCTGTCGCGCGGTGCGTACGAATGACTCCCGCCACATGGACAAGCCCGCCGACAGAACCCGGCAGCGTCGAGACCAATTTGTCGATGTCCTCCGGCAAATCGGCGCGAAAGAATTTGGTATCGGGTGGGATTGCTTGGTTTTCGGGCGCGTTGCGATCAGTCGCAACGATGCCGAGCCCCTGTTGGAGAAGGTGGGTGATGACGGCGCTTCCAATACCACCACAGGCGCCCGTGACAAGAATCGGGGCACTCATAGGATGCCGGCCTTCTTCTGATTTTTACTCAGATAGGCAATCATTTCATCGCCGGCATTGCTGATATGTCGTCGGCATGCCTGTTCGGCTTCGTCTGCCATGCCTTTGCGCACTGCCTGGATTATCTCTTCATGTTCCTTGACGGCAGCCTCATCGCGTCCGGGAATCAGGCGGAAGCCAGCCCGATAGCGATGGCATTTGGACCAGATGTCTTCAAGTTGCCGTCTGAGGTGGTGATTGTGCGCACGGTCGAGAACGAAACGGTGGAACTCCCAGTTAAGGGCGTTGACCTCGGAAAAGGCCTTCTCATGGCTTGCAAGCGCGAAGTCGCGGTTGATCTGTTCGAGGTGTTCTGCAATTTTCTGCCCTTCGTTCTGCATGGCCAGACGTATAGCGAGCCCTTCGAGGACAGCGCGAACCTCGAAAAGCTCCGTGATATCTGTCATGGACATGGAGGCAATGCGCACGTCTCGATAGGGGGTGGCGTCAACAAGACCGTCCCTTTCGAGGCGCATGAGGGCTTCGCGGACCGGGACCATGGATGTACCCAGCCGTTTTGAAAGAGCGGCAAGTGTCACGCGTTCGCCTGGTTCGAGAGCGCCCGAGAGTATCTCCTCGCGAAGTATCTCATAGGCCGCATCCGCCTTGGTGTGATGCCGGATCGGCTTGCTGTCTTTGTCAGGATCTCGGGTCATGGTGCTTCCAACGTTCTCAAATTCTGCACGTGCCAGCCGCCGTCCGGTACGCACACGACCGACACTGGCGCAGGCGACGGCTCGTGTACAGGCAGGAAAGCCGCGTTCCTTGCAGCAAATGTCCTGACCATTGCAAACCAGCCGCTGGCATCCTCTGCGGCGCCAAGCGCGATCTGCCGTTCGAGATTGGCTGCCGTGAACACCGGATCGGCAATCACCACGCGTCCTGCCACGGTCTCAATCTCCACAGCGGCCGATGCGGGATGGTGGATGCCGACCTCGTGAAAGCGAAGGCCCGGCAAAAGGCACTCTTGCCCACTGACAGGTGTGGCCTGATCGAGACGGGCACAGATTTCCCCCGGTAGCGTGTGAACGAATTGCGGTTCTTCCGGGCGACGCAGATCAGCCATTCCGCGTGCGGAAACGTAGACCGGGGTATCTGGACGCAAGCGATCGAGTCCACCAGCTGCATAGGGGCCGAAGCTTGTCAGCATGACCGCCAGCACGTCTGTGCCGAGATAGCTCCCGGCTCGCGATTCAGTCCTTTCAAACCCCGCCTTTGGCCCCTTGTTGCGGCGCATTGCAGCATTGAGAGGTTCAAGATCGGCGATCAGTCCGGTATCCACAAGAACGATACCGAGATCGCTCCTGAGTACGAACATATGGATGGCGATATTGACCCAGGATTCAAAGTCGCGCTGGAAAAACACCTCCGGTCCGGGGGTCAAAGCACGGGCAACAGTCATGGTCTCGATGCTCCAAATCATGCTGCACCGGCTCCACGCGCTTCGGCAATCCAGTCGGCGATGCCAGCCTCGAGATCGTATTGTGGTGCGTAGCCAAAATCGCGCCGCGCGCGCGCTATCACATTGGCTCCGCGAAGGTGCCGTGCGGGATCGACACCCGGAGAAAGAGCAATCTGCGCGTGGGGGAAATGCTTCATGACAATGGCAGCGAGTTCACCTCTTGTCCGCGACACACCTCCAGAGAGATTATAAACGGATTCGGGAAGATTGCCGCACTCTGCGGCCTGGACAAGCCCAAGCGCCAGATCCTTCACGTAGGTGAAGTCGCAGGGATGGTCACGCCCTGCGTCCTGGATCACAGTCTCTCCTTGCATGAGCCTGCCGACAAAGTAGTCGCCGGTGGAATGACGCGGCCCGTAGACGAAGCCAGTTCTGAAAGACGCCACAGATACGGAGAAACTCTTGCGATAGGCGTCGCACAGCGTTTCTGACATCATCTTGGTTGCATCATAGATGCCGACCGGATTGACCGGATCGGATTCATCCAGCGGTCCGGCTTTCTCGATACGCCCATAGAGCGTCGCTGTTGAGAGGTTGACGACCCGCAGATTTGCGCCCCGTGCTGCCTCCAGCACGCTGAGCGTGCCCAGAACATTGACCTGCGTCGCCATCACCGGATCGGCAGAGGCCGGCGCGGGGCCGACCACCGCTGCGCAATGTATGATGCCATCGCATTCCCGGGCGATACGGGCCATGCTTTCGCGGTCGGTTACATCGGCAAGATGGAATGCGTAATTTATGTCTGATGAAGCCGGACGTTGGTCGAGGCCAATGATCGAATGCCCGCGCGCGAGGGCCTGCCTGCACACTTCGGCCCCAACGAAACCGGCTGCGCCAGTGATACAAAACCGGCTCATTGGTCCAGTTCCGTCGTTGTCACTGACTGTCCGTCATAGAGCAGCACGACGTTCACAAAGCGCAATGGCATTTCGCCGGTGTTGACCAATCCGTGCGGCGTACCCGGCGGCGTCGCGATCATATCGCCGGGTCCAACATCAAATTTCCGTTCACCGACATGCGACACGCCGGTTCCCTGAATCACGAGCCAGGTCTCGAATTTGCCCTCGTGAACATGGCGCGTGCATTGATCGCCAGAAGCGATTTCGTACCAGGATATGCGCTGCGAGGACATGGTCTCATCGTTGATGACACGTGCCGGCAGACGCTGCGCGCCGCCATGAAGCTTTTCGTTTCCGGTCATTTATTTGTCCCTGGGTTCGGGTTCGTGCAGGTCGGGTTCATTGGCTGACACCGTAAGCCAGGTCAGGCAGGAACAGCACAACCTGGGGAACGAAGGTAATCAGTACGAGTACAAGAATCAGCGCGACCACATAGGGCACGCTTTCGCGCGCAACCGCCGCAGCACTCACATCAGCAATGCTGGCGGTGACGAAAAGAGCCATCCCTACGGGAGGCGTGATCAGCCCGATCATCATGTTGACGATCATGACAATGCCGAAATGCACCGGATCGATCCCCATTGCTGTGACCACGGGCACCATCACCGGCGCGACCAGGATCAGAATTGCCGTCGTGTCGAGAAGCATGCCGAGGACCAGAAGCACAACGTTGATAAGGATCAGAAACATCCAGCGGTCGAGATTGAGCGAGCCGACGAGTTCGGCGAGATGCTGGGGAATCTGTTCGTGCGCCAATGCCCAGGCAAAGACGTGTGCGGCGGCAACAATGAGCAGGATCGCTCCCGAATGAAGCGCAGCGCTGCGGCAGGCGCGATAGAAGGAAGCAGCCCCCATCTGCCTATAGGCAAAACCCAGAAGTGCAGAATAGAGCACACCGACCGCAGCCAGTTCCGTGGCGGTGAAGATGCCGGTACGCATGCCGCCTATCAGCACCACGGGTACGAACAGGGCAGGCAGTGCCAGCCAGAACTCATGGGCGCGCCGCGCACCGCTCACCTTCGGGGCCTTGGGTAGATTCTGGGTGCCTGCTCTGAGGTGTATGGTGACCATCAGCACGAAGGTCATCAACAGAGCGGGAAGAATGCCCGCCAGAAACATGCGCCCAACCGACACATCGGCGATGAAGGCGTAGAGGATGGACGCGATCGAAGGGGGCATGATCGGTCCGATTGTGGCGCTTGCGGCCGTGACCGCTGCGGCGTAGGCAGGCTTGTAACCGGCCTTGCGCATGGCTTCGACTTCTATGGCGCCCAGGCCGGCCGCATCAGCGAGGGCAGAGCCGGACATTCCTGAAAAAATGATGGAACTCAGGACGTTGACCTGCGCCAACCCTGCCCGCCAATGGCCAACAAGCGATCCGGCAAAAGCAAAAATCCGGTTCGTGATGCCCGAAGCATTCATCAGATTGCCCATCAGCAGAAAGAGCGGGATTGCGATAAGCAGAAAGCTGTCGAGCCCGAAAATCATCCGCTCCGCGATGATGGACGGCGGCACACCCGCAATGACGACAGCAAGAATGCCGACGAGCAGGATGGAAACCGCGACCGGCAATCCGATGGCCAGAAAGGCGAGCAGGCCAAGTCCATAGAAGAAAATCATGAGCGTATCACCTCAGTTTCCTCGGAAGGGTTGACCGCGTCGGCCGGGATCATTCCAATTCCGGAGAGCGCCAACAATAGCGAATGAAAGGCAATCAGCAGGCAACCGGCCATTGTGGGCCAGACCATGACTTCCATTGACCAACGCGTCGCAGCCAAGGGTAGCCCGGACACCTTGAAGGCCAACACCATCGCCAGATATGCAAGCCATGCGAACAGAAGGGCAGTGACTGAATGCACCAGAACATTCGCCGCCCTGCGCCAGGCAGGGTTCA
>TARA_R110000751_G_scaffold189187_1_pt1 | contig 43347 bp, 38 predicted proteins | sample TARA_R110000751 | Tara Oceans TARA_R110000751 (sample SAMEA4398001) | marine metagenome | biome: Polar Biome; feature: [MES] marine water layer (ENVO:01000295) within the mesopelagic zone...; material: water (ENVO:00002006), including particulate matter (ENVO:01000060) such... | reverse complement strand
AAGCCGCAACGATGATTGCGGCTTGAGGTGTTTTATACTGGCAATGTTGCCCGGATAATCTTCACGATCCGATTTAGTTGCGCTCTTTGTCAACCAATGCGCCGGACTTGATCCACGGCATCATGGCGCGCAGCTTTTCTCCGACTTCTTCGATCTGATGGGCATCATTGTTGCGGCGAATGCTCTTGAACCGGGCTGCACCGGCACGGTATTCCTGCATCCATTCAGAGGTGAATTTTCCTGTCTGAATATCATTGAGAATACGCTTCATTTCAGCTTTCGTATCCGCTGTGATGATGCGTGGACCGGATACATATTCACCCCATTCTGCCGTATTGGAGATGGAGTAGTTCATGTTGGCGATACCGCCTTCATAAATCAGATCCACAATCAATTTGACTTCATGAAGACACTCGAAATAGGCCATTTCCGGTGCATAGCCACCCTCGACCAGGGTTTCAAATCCGGCACGGATCAACTCGACAAGACCACCGCACAGAACCGCCTGCTCGCCGAACAGATCGGTTTCGCATTCTTCCTTGAAGGTTGTTTCGATAATGCCCGAACGGCCACCACCAACACCGCAAGCATAGGAAAGACCAAGGTCATGGGCATTGCCGGAAGCATCCTGATCAACAGCGATCAGACAAGGCACGCCGCCGCCCTTCTGGTATTCACCGCGAACCGTATGGCCAGGGCCCTTTGGTGCGATCATCAGAACATCAACGGTTGATTTGGCTTCGATCAGGCCGAAGTGGACATTCAGGCCATGGGCAAAGGCAATCGCTGCGCCGTCACGGATGTTTGCAGCAATATGGTCGCGGTAGATATCGGCCTGCAACTCATCGGGCGCAGCCATCATCATAAGGTCAGCCCACGCAGCAGCATCGGCAACGGATTTGACTTCAAAACCGTCAGCTTCAGCCTTCTTTGCTGTTGCCGAACCGTCACGCAATGCAATGGCGACGTTCTTCGCGCCTGAATCCTTCAGGTTCAGCGCGTGGGCGCGTCCCTGGCTGCCATAGCCGATAATGGCAACATTCTTTGACTTGATCAGATTGAGATCGGCGTCGCGATCATAATAAACACGCATGGTGGTATCCTTCCTTTGGTGTTGTTTTGGAATTGGTCGTGGTCAGGAACGGGCATTTGTTGCATGCGCCGTCGTACCCGTTCCGTATAGTTTGAAGAACTGCCCGATCGCCACATGGGCGCGGGCCTGGAAATCTTTCTCCTGAGAACTGAGTTCGTCGCCCAGCAACTGCCTCACATGAAAATCGCCAATGATAAGCCCGTAGAGCGTGCGATAGGCTTCGTTCGCATCGTCATAGGCAAGAAAGCCCCGTCTGCGCCCCGTCTCCAGCAAAGCGCCGGCTCTCAGCTCAATCATCCGCCTGCCGCGTTCGAGAACCAGATGCCCCAGCTTCGCATCGGCACGGCTTGCCTGTCCGATCGCCAGCCGATTGAGAGCAAGAGAGGCCTCGCCAGACAGAACAGCAAGAAGGTCGTCGGCAAAACGGGTCAGATGATCGCGAAAACTGGACAATGATCCCGGCATCTCGCCGGGTCCCAGAACCCTGACCTTGCTTGCCTGATAGCCAACGACGGCGGCCAGAACCCCGTCGCGGTCGCCGAACCATTTGTAAAGGCTTTCCTTCGAGCAATTCGCCGCCCGGGCAATGCCAGCCGTCGTCAAGGCACGGTCGCCACCCTCGACCAGCAGATGCAGCGCCGATTCCAGCACAGCATTCTGGCGAGGCGTGAAAACCTCGAAGACCTCTGGGCCACTATCCCTTGCCGCTGCCTGTGCCAATGATCACTCTGCCTTACATAGTACCGTACGGTACGGTTCGGCGATTTCTATGGCAAACCTGTCAAAGGGTCAAGCGATATATTCAGGTTGGCCCCCTGCTTCAGACCTTTGTCGAGGCATCAAATCGGCTCAAACGTCATGACCACAGACACGCAGATAGCGTTTGACGGTTTCAGTCATGCCGAATTGCAGCGCATCGGCGGTCAATCCATGACCAATCGAGACTTCACGCAAAAAGGGAATGCGCTTTTTCAATGCCGGCAGATTGTCCAGCGTCAGGTCATGGCCGGCATTGATTTCCAGTCCAAGAGCCCTTGCTGCATCCGCGGCCCCGCCCAGAAGTTCGAGCTCGGTGGCCTGTTGGCGCGGATCATCATAAGAGCCGCCATAGGGTCCGGTATAGAGCTCAACGCGGTCAGCACCCGTTTGCGCTGCCAGCGGCATATGCTCCGCATTCGCATCCGCAAACAGCGCCACACGCATGCCCTGTTTTTTCAGCCGTGCAACAATCGGTTTAAGCAGGGCGCCATCTCGGTGAAAATCCCACCCATGATCAGAGGTTGCCTGTCTGGGATCATCCGGCACCAGCGTTGCCTGCTCGGGCTGCATGCGTTCAAGCAATTGCAAAAAAGCCTCGCTCGGATAGCCTTCAATGTTGAACTCCGCATCAGGAAATCCGTCATCCATCAGGGCACGTATTTCCGGCAAATCGGAAAACCGGATATGGCGCTCATCCGGGCGGGGGTGAACCGTCAGCCCATGCGCACCGGCCGCCAATGCCTGTTGGCCAATGCCGGTGACACTGGGCCATGGCAGATCACGGCGATTGCGCAGCAAGGCAATGGCATTGAGATTGACAGACAATTTGGTTGCGATGGAGTCCGACATGGCAGCAGCTTTCCAATCAATGAACGGGTTGCACCTGGTGCCAACCGGACATAAGCACATTTCCGGCCAGCCTGAATTATTGCAACAGCAAAAAGGCGTACCTACATATGGCATGGAGATCAAGAAACTTTGGAGATCCCACATGACAGGCAAGCTGAGACATCCAGCCTTTTCAAGGATTGAAACCAGGCGCGACGACGTCTTTGCCTTCGAGATTGACGGTCATATTTCCATGTCGGAGATCGACGAAATCTACAAAACCCTTGATGAAGGTTACAGGAAATTCGACCGGATCGATCTTCTGGTCCGCATGGGCAGATATGACGGTTTTGAGTGGAACGCCCTGTTCTCGCAAACCACCTATCTTGGAAAACTGCATGCACTAAAACACTTGCGTCGCTATGCACTGGTCGGTGGCCCGGCCTGGTTCGCAACGGCCATAAAGTTCTTCAATCCATTGTTTCGGGTGGATATCCGCCATTTCGAACTGGATGAGGAGGCAGACGCCTGGAACTGGATTTATGACAATCTGGCCGAGACCTCGGCGACCCGTTGATAGGCTTTCCAGCCTCTAGTCCAAGCGGCCTCTTGCGCGTGAAGCGCTCTAACGCACGATGGTCAAGCGTTCAGCAGCACGCGTGATCGCCGTGTAAAGCCAGCGCGCACGCGTTTCGCGGAAAGCATAGCTCTCGTCGAAAAGCACAACATTGTCCCATTGTGATCCCTGCGCCTTGTGCACCGTCAGCGCATATCCATAATCGAAATCATCATAGCGTTTTTTCGTCTGCCAGGGGATTTCCGTATTGGGATCTTCAAAGGCGACTTTCAGCAATTTGATTTTTGCACTGCCGCGCCCCATGTCGTCATCTTCCGGTTTGATCAGCAGATTGATGCCGGGTTTGACCGTTTCGCGTGACGATGTCATCACCTGCCACAGGGAGCCGTTCAACAGGCCCTTGGCCGGATCATTGCGCAGGCATACGAGCTTGTCGCCCGCCTGAGGATGCATGGCCTCAAAGCCCTTCAATTGCCGCAGGCGCTGATTGTAGCGCCGACGGGTCCGGTTGACTCCCAACAGAACCTGATCGGCCTCCAGCACCAGATCGCTGTCGACCTCGTCCTTGCCGATGACCTTTGCCAGTCCCCAGTCGCCATAGCCGAATTCAATGCCCTCGCGGACCTTCATGGCCAATTCGATGATCGGATTGTCCCGGGCCTGACGATGGATATCGGTCAAAAGGCAATCGGGTTCATGGTCGGTAAAAAAACCGCCGCCGCTGACCGGCGGCAACTGGCCCGGATCGCCCAGCACCAGAATGGGTGTACCGAAACTCATCAGGTCACGCCCAAGTTCCTCGTCAACCATTGAGCATTCATCAACAATCACCAGAGCAGCCTTGGAAATGGGGCTTTGCCGGTTGATGGAAAACATCGGGGCAATCGATGTCTTACCGGTTTCCTCATTCTCCACGGCTTCTTCGCCTCTGGGGCGGTAGATCAGCGAGTGGATGGTTTTTGCATTGCTCGCCCCCTTGGAGCGCAGCACCTGTGCGGCCTTGCCGGTGAAGGCTGCAAACTGCACATCGCCATCCACCTCTTCGGCGAAATGCCGCGCCAGCGTCGTCTTTCCCGTACCCGCATAGCCAAACAGCCGGAAAAGCGGGCTTTGCCCGCCTTTCAGCCATTTTGAAACAGCCTTGAGGGCTTCATCCTGTTGACTGGAAAATTCCATGGCTTGAACTGGCAGGATTCGGGTGCCGGGAGCAAGTCTGAATCGCCCTGTTGCAACCAAATTTTGTCGTTTTACGCCTTGCGGTCATACCAGACCATCTGCTGCGAGGCTGCCAGCAGCCGCCCATCGGCCGCTTGGAAATTGGAGTGTTGATCATAAAAACCGCCAACCGAGCGCTCACAGCGCGATTCCGCCAGAATATAGGCATCGCCAATTTCGCGCAGTTCGGCCATTGATGCATGAAAATAGGTTGTCATGGTTATGGTGGAAATATTGGACGGCGTGCCCGTGGCCAGAAACAAGCGGGGAAACGGACTGTCGCAAATGGCCGTCAGGGACAGGTGATCCAATGGTCTGCGCTCGGCATCACGGATCCAGGCCTGTGAACGCGCCTCCGGGTTCGTTGCACCCAGATGCCCTGAAACGACCCGTGTTTCATAAAGATGCGCCCATTTGATCGGCAACATGCGGGAATTGGAAAGCTCGAAAGATGCGGGATCCGATATATCCGAGTCCCGACGTGCCGAAAACTCCAGGGTTTCCCGATAGGGTGCAAGCGTCAGCATGGCACGGGCGCACAGCTTACCATCCGGCGTTTCCATATCAATGCGCCAGAAGGCAGCCGTCCTTCCCTGGCGGTCACAGGTGCGCCGGATCACCAGCGCGCCCTCGCCGGGCGCCTTCATGAAATCGACCGTCAGGGCAACCGGCTCGAAACCGCCCTCCTCAATGTCCTGCATGACGCTTTTCAGCATCAGTGCGGCAATCCACCCGCCAAAGGGACCAATCATGTTCCAGTAGCGCTGATCCGTGTGCCCGACAAAGCAATTGTCGCCACGGCTTGTCAGCCCGAGAGTTTCGTCGAATGTAAATGTCATGATGTCTCTTGTTTCGAGCTGCCCGGGGCAGCGTTGCAAATGGAAGACGGGTTGCACAATGCTGCGCTGTCAGACAGGTTCCGGATCATTTTCAAGGCAGATCGGCTGACCGTGTGGTGTCGCATGGGCCGCCCTTGACCAGGAAGCGGCGAGTGCATCAAGGTTGTGGCCCGAAGCTATATTTTTCCCAATCAGCAGGCGTTCCAGCGCCCGCAGCCAGCAATCGTAATAATCACTGCCATCCCTGGAAGCACCGGATGATTTCAGCTCGCCAGACAGGGCATCGGCCCACTCGTTCCAACTGAAGACATCCTTTTCATGCAAGCTGATCACCAGCGCAAAGGCCTGCGCCTGCCAGGGTTGGGCAAAAACGTTCGGCTCTGCAATTTCCAACGGCAGGCTCTGGTCGGACAAAGGTTTTTCAGGCGGGCTCAAGGTATCCCTCCCATGCGTCAATGGAGACCGTCAGCAGGGGATCGGCCTCTTCCCCCCAAAGCGCCCTGCCCTCCAGAACGACCCGATAGAGCCACTGCGGGTTTTCACCTTTGCCATGGGCATTGTCGTCGGGAAAGACAAAGGTACCGGCAATCTCTTCAATGACGCCGACATGGCCCTTTGCATAGCCGGGGATCCGCGTGTGTCCCGCCGGATGCACATTGCGAATGCGGACCCGCTGACCCACGCCATAACGTGCCGGCCCCTGGTCGGGCCTGTCACAGGGCGCCCCTTTGGCAAGGACCGCAGCAACATTCTGCGGTTTCAGGATCGGCCTTTCGCCAGAACCTGCGCTCTTCGCTTGCCCCGCAATCAGCTCCGCTGGGGATACACAGCCATGGCGCACCAAAAGGGCTTCCAGTGCCTTGATCCAGATTTCGTAATAACTTGAAGAATAGTAATCTGCCGGATGCAGGCTTTCACGCGCATGGCGGCTTTCATCGATGGTCCACAGTCCCAGCGCACCGCTGCACAGGGTCACCCCCAATGCCCGTTCTTCCCAATGCGCATGGAAAAGCGGTTCATTTGCCTGCGGCGCAACCGGACCGAAGCCCATGTGCCCACCCAGATCATGCGGACCATTCATGTGCCGATGTCCACAAGACCGGTGCCGATCATGGAATCCCGCGTCACCAGAGCTGCCAGGGCCTCCTCGCTATAGTCCTCGGTCCCGGCCGGACGCATCGGCACCACAAGGTAGCGCATTTCAGCTGTTGAATCCCATACGCGTATGCGCACATTTTCTTTCAGGCTGACGCCAAATTCGCTCAGCACACCACGCGGATCAATGACTGCCCTGGAGCGATAGGGTGGTGATTTGTACCAGACGGGGGGCAGTCCCAGCACGCTCCACGGATAACAGGAGCACAGGGTACACACCACCAGATTATGCGTCTGCGGCTCATTGAATACAGCCTTCATATGTTCGCCCTGCCGCCCGGTAAACCCCAGTGAGGCGATGGCAGCCGTTGCATCCCGTTTCAACCAGTCTGCAAAGGCCGGATCATGCCAGGCCTTTGCGACAACGCGGGCGCCATTTTGCGGGCCGATCCTGTTTTGATAAGTATCAACGATCACGTCGATGGCAGCCGGATCAATCAGCCCCTTTTCGCAGAGAATCGTCTCCAGCGCCCGGACCCGTGCGTCCATCGGGTCCAGATGGTTGTCATGATCATGGTCATCGCGATGCGTCATGGCAGAATCTTACCGCGTCTTACGTGCAAGTAAACAGAATTCGCACAGACACTACATGCCTTCAGAGCCGCGATTGAGAGCTGCAACGCCTGTGCGGCAGACCTCAACCAGACCCAGGGGACCCATGATGGCAATGAACTGCTCGATTTTTGATACCCGACCGGTAATCTCGAAAATGAAGTGTTCGGTATTGGCATCGATGACCCTGGCGCGAAATGCATCGGCAAGGCGCAGCGCTTCCACACGATTGTCGCCAACACCCTTTACCTTGATCAAGGCCAGTTCCCGTTCCAGCGGTTTGCCATTCCCCGCTTCGCGGGCACGGACGGACAGATCCACCACACGATGAACCGGAATGATTCGTTCCAGTTGATGCTTGATCTGCTCCAGCACGTGGGCGGTGCCGGTGGTCACGATGGTGATGCGCGACAGATGCGCCTCATGCTCGGTTTCCGAAACCGTCAGACTGTCGATATTGTAGCCGCGGCCTGAAAAAAGGCCGATCACCCGGGCAAGAACACCCGGTTCATTGCTGACCAGGACCGATAGCGTTCTGGTTTCGCTCTGCTGCGTTTCCTGGGTCAGAAAATAGGCCGAACCCGTTGGCTGATGTTGTGCGTTCATGAGGTGCTTTCCCCGCTTGGCTGAAAAATGGGTTTGAGTCGCATGCGTGCAACAGCAACGCCCGACAGGATGATGGCAAGAGCGATGAATGCATTCAATGAAAGGCGTTCACCGAGAAAAACCGCGCCCCAAAGGACACCGGCAACGGGCACGAGCAGATTGATCTGCCCAAAAAAGCTCGCTCCCTGGCGGGCAATGATGCGAAACATCATGAGGGAGGCAATGGCGGTTGGAAATATGCCCAGCAGGACAATCGCCATCCAGACCTTCCCGGACGGGTTGATCGGCACAATCGGCTCCAGGATGAATGCAGCCACAGCAACGATCAGGAAAGACCAGGCAATGTTCACGGCAAACATTGGTCTGGGCTTGAGATGCAGCAAACGCCGGGTAACCAGAGCATTGACCGCATAGGAGACTGCGGCAGCCATGATGGCAATCTGGTGCCAGAATTCGCCGTCTGTACCATTGACGATATCCGACCAGAAAAGAACAAAAAGCCCCGCCAGACCGAAGGATACTCCAAGCACTTTCGCCAGGTTCATTTTTTCGTCCTGCGTCACCATATGGGCAAGCACGATGGTCACCAACGGCATCAGACCCATCAGAATCGACGCGAAACCCGCGCTGATTTCTTCAACACCCCAGGTGATCAAGGCGAAAGGCAACGCCGTTCCGAAAAATGCCGATATGAAAATCATCACATGGTCCGACCAGTTGGCCTTCAACTGCTGCCTGGCGGCCAGAGCGACTGCGACAAGGATAATTGCCCCTATGCCCTGCCGCATGGCCGTCAGCGTTATCGGCGCCACCTCGACCACCGCCACCCGGGACAGCATGAAACTGCCTCCCCAGATGATGGCGAGCAATGACAGCAGACCATAATCCACCCATCCCGGCCGACCGTTCTGGTTCAAGCTCTTGACCATTGTACCATCAACGGTCCCTTCGCTGGCAGGACCAAAGGTTGTCACACCAAAGCCTTGCCTTTTGAATCAATGGCGTTGGCAACAACCTCATCTGTTGCCTCATCCGGCAGCAGCATCTCGTTATGCGCCTTGCCCGACGGGATCATCGGGAAACAATTGGCAAGGTCGGCGACACGGCAATCAAACAGCACCGGCTTGTCGACATTGATCATTTCCTTGATGGCATCATCAAGATCACCCGGCTTGTTGGTCCTGATGCCGACACAGCCATAGGCTTCCGCCAGTTTGACGAAATCCGGCATCGCCTCCGTATAGGAGTGGGACAGACGGTTGCCGTGCAGCAATTGCTGCCACTGGCGCACCATGCCCATATGCTGATTGTTGAGAATGAAGATCTTGATCGGCGCCTCATATTGAACAGCCGTCGACATCTCCTGGATGGTCATCTGCACCGAGGCGTCGCCCGCGATGTCAATGACAAGGCTGTCCGGGTGGGCAATCTGGACACCCAGAGCCGCCGGCAGGCCATAGCCCATCGTACCCAGTCCACCGGATGTCATCCAGCGATTGGGCGCCTCAAATCCATAGAATTGCGCCGCCCACATCTGATGCTGGCCGACCTCCGTGGTGATATAAGTGTCGCGGTCCTTGGTCAGTTCATACAAACGCTGAATGGCGTATTGCGGCATGATGACGTCTTTGTTGGGCGTATAGGCAAGCGAATTGCGTGACCGCCATCCGTTGATTTGCGACCACCATTGCGCCATTGCCTTGCTTTCGACTTTTGCCGAAGACGCCCGCCAAAGCCGAACCATATCTTCCAGAACATGCCCCACATCACCGACAATCGGCACATCGACATGCACGATCTTGTTGATCGACGAAGGATCAATATCAATGTGGATTTTTTTCGAATGGGGGGAAAACCCATCAAGACGACCGGTGATCCGATCGTCAAATCGTGCCCCGATACACACCATGAGATCACAATCATGCATGGTCATGTTGGCTTCATAGGTTCCATGCATGCCCAGCATGCCAAGCCAGTTTTCGCCCGAAGCCGGATAGGCGCCAAGCCCCATCAGGGTTGATGTGATTGGAAAGCCCGTCAGTTGAACGAGCTCGCGCAACAGATGACTGGCTTCCGGTCCCGCGTTGATAACGCCGCCGCCCGAATAGATGATTGGTTTGCGGGCATTCTTCATCATCTCAACCGCAGCACGGATTGCATCCAGATCACCATGGACCTTTGGCTGATAACTTTTCTGCTCGGTGATCGGCGATGGAGCAACATAGTCACCCAGCGCGAACTGTACGTCTTTGGGGATATCGACAACAACCGGCCCCGGGCGCCCGGTCTGGGCGATGCGGAAGGCTTCATGCAGAACCCGCGGCAAGTCCTGAACGTCGCGCACAAGCCAATTGTGCTTTGTGCAGGGCCGTGTAATGCCAACAGTGTCACATTCCTGAAATGCATCTGATCCGATCAGGCTGGTCGGCACCTGGCCGGTGATGCAGACCATCGGGATGGAGTCCATCAGCGCGTCCTGCAGGGCCGTCACGATGTTCGTGGCCCCCGGACCAGATGTCACCAGCGCAACACCAACCCGGTTTGTCGAGCGGGCATAGCCTTCTGCGGCATGGCCGGCGCCCTGTTCATGGCGCACAAGAATGTGCACAATATCATCCTGTTGATAAAGTTCGTCGTAGATAGGCAGAACTGCCCCACCGGGATAACCGAATATATCCTTGACGCCGTTATCCTTCAGCGCCCGAATGACCATCTCCGCGCCAGTGATCTGTGTATTGCTGCCAGTCATAACTCTATCCCGTTTTGCGTATTTTCCATTTCCTGTACCGGATGGAAAGCCGATTACCTAACAAGCCCGTAAAAGCCATAAAAAAAGGCTCCTGTCGGAGCCTCGTGTCGCGCATGGGTGGCTAACGCCGGATGGTTACACCACCCTGCCCATGCGCGTTCCCACCACAATAAGTTCGATCTTGATCATGCGCCGAACGTTAGCGGCAAAGCACCAATGCGTCAATGGCAGGTTTGTCGATTCGCCAACACATCCGCGCATCAGGAAATTATTGCGGTTTTTTGAAACTGCAAACGCCACGCCAACGCGATTCATTAACAAATTGCTATTACAGGTAGCAATCACAAGGACGTTTGTTCTTGGCCCGATTCATATATTGTGACGACATACCAGGCAGAACGACATGACCATTGAACAGAAAACCGAAGAAAGGCGCAACCGCACTTTCAATTCGCGCATATTGGGTCATGTGGTTAGCTGCAATGGAGCAATGGCAACCATATCAGCGACCGAGTTCTCCGGTGAAACCTCGCTGGCGGCAGAATTATCCGTCGGGCGGCTGATTTCCATCAAGGTTGGTGATAACCGGATTGTCGCACTGGTCTACGCCATCCACAGCCCGACCCGCACCTGGACCGAAAATGCCATCAACGTGATGCATTTCGAGGTCGAACTTGTCGGTGAAATTCGCGACGGCGGTCAGCAGATAAGCTTCAGCGCCGGCATTTCCAACTATCCCACACTGGGTGCCATAGCCCATCCCATCCGCCTCAAGGACCTGAACGAAGTCTATGCCGTCAATGGCACCAATCCGGTCACAATCGGTCATCTGACCCAGAACGCCGATATTGCTGCCAGCATTTCAGCCGATGCGCTGCTCGATCGCCACTTTGCCATTGTCGGAACAACCGGTGTCGGCAAATCAACCGCTGTTTCGCTGCTAATCAACCGCATTGTTGATGCCTGTCCGGATCTGCGTGTCCTCATCCTTGATCCGCACAACGAATATGCCGCCGCATTCAAATCGCGGGCGCACCTGATCGAAGCCGACAGCCTGGATTTGCCCTTCTGGATGTTTCGCCTTGAAGAATTATCCGAAGTCATTTTTCGCGGTCAGCCAACCATTCCAGATGAGGTCGACCTCCTTCGCGATCTCGTTGCCGAGGCAAAACGAAACTTCAAGGGCGACACGTCCAGCCCATCCTTTTCAAAACAGGCCGAGAAATCCTCCATTACCTCCGATACGCCGGTCCCCTATCGCATGGCCGATCTGCTGGCCTTGATCGATGAACGCATCGGACATCTGGACGGGCGACAGGAAAAACCACACCTGCGTGCGCTGAAGGTACGTATCGCATCGGCAATCAATGATCCGCGCTTTCATTTCATGTTCTCCAGCAAAACGATCAACGACACGTTTGCAACGGTCATCAGCGACATTTTCCGCATTCCCGGCAAGGGAAAGCCGATAACCTCCTTCCAGCTTTCAGGCATTCCGTCGGAAGTCGTCAATTCCGTTGCTTCGGTCCTGTGCCGCATCGCTTTCGAAATTGCTCTTTGGAGCGATGGCGCAATCCGCATTCTGGTTCTTTGCGAAGAAGCGCATCGCTACGTTCCCTCCGACCCCAAACAGGGTTTCCTGCCAACACGGCAAGCCGTCGCACGCATTGCAAAAGAAGGCCGCAAATACGGGGTCAGCCTGGGCATAGTCACCCAGAGGCCCGGCGAACTGGATCCGACAATCCTGTCACAATGCTCAACCGTCTTCGCCATGCGGCTGGCCAACGAACATGACCAGGATATCATTCGGTCTGCCCTGTCCAACTCATCCAGTTCCACAGTCAGCTTCCTGTCCTCCATCGGCAATGGCGAGGCCATTGCCTTTGGCGAGGCGGTCGCTGTACCGATGCGCATGTGCTTCGATCGCATTTCCGAGGCTGATCTGCCAAAAACGGCAAGCGGACACAGTATTGACGCCTCCAGAAGCAACAAACCAGGCGGTTCGCCGGATATTCGCCAGATCATCCAGAACATGAGACATATGCGTGAAGTCTTCACACCCGGTGTGAAAGCACCACTTGAGCCGGAAGACTACCTTTCTCAGCAGGAGCCGCAGGCCAATCCGCTGCATCATCATGCCGGCCAGGCCAATTCTGTCACGGCCTATGCATCTTCGGCCGGCCTCGCAGCAGACGGCGCCAGGCCGCCGAAGGCCTCCCTGGGTTCGGTGCACTCACCCGATGGACGCGGTTCCCTGTTCAAGGACTCGCTGATGAACAAGAAAAAACCACTCTAGCGAAAATCCGGATCTGTGCGCACCCAGGTGTCGTCCAGTTGGTTGCGAAACCAGGTCATCTGTCGCTTGGCATATTGCCGTGTTGCAATGCTGGCCCGTTCCACAGCCTGCGCCCGCGTCATGGAGCCGGTCAACAGTGCTGAAATTTCGCGCACCCCAATGGCCTTCATGGCCGGAAGATCCGGCGAAAGCCCCAGGGCGAGCAACCCGCGCACCTCTTCCACGGCTCCCGTTTCCATCATCTTTTCGAAGCGCTGATTGATCCGCACTTTCAGCTTCGCGCGGTCCGGCGTCAAAACGATCTTCTGCGCACTGGCCACGTCGATCAGAGCTTTTCCGCCTTTGCCCTGAAAATCTGAAATCGATTGCCCCGATGCCTCGAAAACCTCCAAAGCCCGCACAATGCGCTGACTGTCATTGACGTTCAGGAGCGCGGCACTTTTGGGGTCTCGCGATTTCAATTCCCCGTGCAGTGCTTCTGCGCCCCTTTGCCTGAGGGCCTCGCGCCAGTAAAGCCTGAGAGCTTCCGGAATGTCGGGCATGGCGGACAGGCCACCCGTCAGCGCCTTGAAATAGAGCCCCGTCCCCCCGACAAAGATGGCCGTACGGCCATCCATTGATGGGGCTGACAAAATTGCGCGAACATCGCCACACCAGGCACCGACAGAGTAGTTTTGCACTGCCCCGACATGACCGTAGAGCACATGCGGCACACCATCCATCTCCTCGCGCGATGGGCGGGCAGTCAACAAGCGCAAGACATCATAAACCTGCATCGAATCGGCATTGATGACCACCCCGTCCGCCTTGCGCGCCAATTCAAGCGCCAGAGCGGACTTGCCGCTGGCTGTCGGTCCGGCTATCAGAATTGCATTCATCGTTTCTCCAGACAAAGGTTTCCAATGTCACTCGTTGCCACGCTTATTGCCAATCCGTCAAACCCTGTCCTGAGCGCCGCCCTCGGCCAGCAGGCAGCAAGACATGTTTCTGCCGTGTCACACGAATGGCTGGCGCAAGGCATTGCCTGCGATCTGTCACTTGAGCCGGGTGCCAGCGCAAGTGAAGCCAGATCCATCATCGAAGGCGCACTGGATGGCGCACCGGTCGACATTGTCATCCAGGACCTGCAATCGAGGCGAAAAAAACTCCTCATCGCCGATATGGATTCCACCATGATCGAGCAGGAATGCGTCGATGAACTGGCCGCGGAGGCTGGTGTATACGAAGAGGTTGCGGCCATAACAAGACGCGCAATGAATGGCGAGATTGCATTTGAACCAGCGCTTCGTGAGCGTGTTGCATTGCTCGGCGGGCTGGATCTCTCCGTGGTCAAGGCCGTGCTGGCACGGCGCATTACATTGACCCCCGGCGGGCGTGAACTCGTGGCCACAATGAAGGCAAATGGCGCCTATACGGCATTGGTATCAGGTGGTTTTACACTCTTTACCAGCGTAGTTGCCCAATGGCTCGGCTTCGAGGAAAACCGGGCAAACATTCTGCATCTTGAAAACGACAAATTGACCGGCACGCTTGCCGACCCCATTTTGGGGCTACAGGCCAAGGTCGATGCCCTGATGGAACTGACCAGCGCGCGCGGCCTCTCGGTTGAAGACGCCCTTGCCGTCGGCGATGGCGCCAATGATCTGGGCATGTTGCGCCTTGCCGGCAGCGGCACTGCCCTGCACGCCAAGCCGATTGTCGCCGCTGAGGCGAAAATCCGCATCGATCATGGTGACCTGACAGCTCTTCTGTACCTGCAGGGCTATTGTCAAAGCGACTTTGTGAAGGTCGCGTAATGATCGCCGAAACGCCACGATTGATTATCCGAAAATGGCGCACCGATGATCTGGACCTGTTTCACCTAATCAATTCCGATGAACGGGTCATGGATTTTTTTCCCTTTCGATTGAATCGCATCGAAGCACAGGAAAAAATGCAGACCCAGTGCCGCATCATTGACGATACGGGTTTCGGCTTTTTTGCTGTTGAACGTAAATCTGACTGCCAGCCCATTGGCTTTGCCGGTCTGGCACAAGCCAATGTCTATCCTTGCTTGCCGCAGAACGCAGTCGAAATCGGTTGGCGCCTTGCGCACGAATATTGGGGCAACGGCTATGCCAGCGAAGCGGCCCATGCGTTGCTGGCAACAGGTTTCGACGAGCGGGGACTTGACGAGATCGTATCCTTTGCCGTTACGGACAATGCCCGCTCCACGGCTGTCATGAAACGATTGGGAATGCTGCCGGACCCGCAACGCGACTTTGATCACCCGCGCGTTCCCGATACCCATCCCCAATTGAAACGACACGTCCTTTATTCCATGTCAGCCGATGATTGGAAAAAGCAGAAGGACAATGCCATCAGCCCTGGAACTTCAGCCAGCTAAAAAATATGGCGCACACGGCGCCATATTTTATTTGCAGATATGCAAGAGCGTCTCGGTTTAGCGCATCGGAACAGTGACGAAGCGCAGTTCACCGGTTTTATTGGCAATCATCAGCAAGGCATTGCGCCGACCATCTTCCTTGAGCTCTTTGATACGATCCCTGACGTCCTGAGGCGTGCGAACCATTTCCTGAGCGATTTCGACAATCACATCACCGGCCGCAATGCGTTTTTCTGCAGCTGAAGATTCCTCGTCGACCGTGACGATCACAACACCCTCGACATCATCGGATATCTCGAACTGCTCGCGAAACACGTCGTCCAGTTCAGCTATATCCATGCCAAGAACTGTGACCGTTTCGGGTTTTTCATCCTTCTTCTCATCCTGTGCGATCAATTGCTCGCCATCTTCAAGACGACCAAGCATGACAGGAACTGTAATTTCCTTGCCCTTCCTGACCACAACGACATCGACTTCCTTGCCAATGGGACTTTCCGCAACGATTCTGGGCAGATCGCGCATTTCCTTGACGTCCTGACCATCAAAACTGATGATCACGTCGCCCGGCTCGATCGAACCATCATCCACGGGCCCACCCTTGATTATCCCGGCGACGAGAGCACCCTTCGCATCGTCCATGCCGAGGCTCTCGGCGATATCGTCGGTCACTGGCTGAATGCGTACTCCCAGCCAGCCGCGCCGTGTCTCGCCGAATTCGACAAGTTGCGCGACAACCGAATTCACCAGATTTGACGGCACGGAAAAACCGATACCAATCGATCCCCCCGAAGGAGAAATAATGGCGGTGTTGACGCCAATCACTTCACCCTGCTGGTTGAACAGCGGGCCGCCGGAATTACCGCGGTTGATCGCAGCATCGGTTTGAATGAAATTGTCATAGGGCCCGGAGTTGATGTCGCGTCCACGCGCCGAAATGATACCGGTGGTCACTGTACCACCCAACCCGAAAGGATTGCCAATGGCCATGACCCAGTCGCCGATGCGCATCTTGTCGGATTCGCCGAGGGAGACGGCTGTCAGAGGCGAAACCGGCTTGACCCGCAAGACCGCAATATCCGTCTTGGGATCCGCGCCGACGACCTCAGCTGGCAACTTTGAACCATCGGCAAAATTGACTTCAATGTCATCCGCATCCGCGATGACATGATTGTTTGTGACGATCAGGCCGTCCTTGTCGATCACAAACCCTGAACCAAGCGAATTGACCCGGCGCGAACGCGGCTGCTGTTGTTGCTTGCCGTCCTTCTCACCAAAAAATTCGTCAAAGAAATCCTGAAAGGGAGAACCGTCAGGAATCCGCGGGCGCGGAATGCGCGTGTTGCTGTCACTGACGCGCTGTGACGTCGAAATATTGACAACCGCATCCAGTAAGGTCTCCGCAAGGTCCGCAACGGAATCAGGTCCCTGAGCCGCATGGGACGTTTGAATGCCGCCAAAGCCGACCGGCACGATTGCGGCACCCAGGGCTGCGACAAAAGCGATCGTACGGAACGGTTTGAGGATTGTATTCAGCACCATTTCAGTGTCTCTCCCGATTTCATTTTCTGTTTCGCCATATTCGGCATAGATATGTCTAAATTCCGGCGCGTCCATACAAATTATCGTATGTGATGGCCAGTTGGACTTTTGTGACAAGCCACAGAGCCTATTTTCGGTATGAAGGCTCGTAAAACAGGCACTTGCATCAAAGTGTCAATTCCCTGACATGATCAGGCTCCGGTTTGCCGGACGGATCCGTTGCCAAGGGGCAGCCCGCAACGACCGTAACCGTTGGACAAGCAAACCCGCAGGATCAGCCCCGCACCATCCAGACAAAGAGAACACCCAGACCGATCGCCGCCAATCCGGCGGCGCGCATTTGCTGGTCGGAAATAAGCGGCAATTGCTCCGCCATCTTCCGAATGAAAGAAGGGGCCAGTGCATAGACCAGCCCCTCAATCACAAAAAACAGGCCAAAGGCCACAAACAGATCGCTCATCCCTTGAGCGACTACTGTTCGTTCGATGCGGCGGTTCCTGCGGAAACCGAACCCCCGGCATCGCGGAAGAACCTGAAGAATTCAGAGTTCGGGGAAACGACCATCGTTGTGTCCGAATTCGTCAGAGCAGCACGATAGGCTTCCATGGAACGATAAAAATCAAAGAAGTCTTCGTCCTTGGAAAAGGCTTCAGCGAATATCTTGTTTCGTTCCGCATCACCCAGACCACGCGTGATTTCCGAATCACGGCTGGCCTTTGATTCAAGTTCCACAACCTGTCTGTCCGCAATGGCGCGAATGCGTTGACCACCCTCACGACCACGGGCACGGATGAGTTCGGCTTCGGCAAGACGCTCGGCCTTCATCCGTTCATAGGTTTGCTGTGAGACCTCTTTGGTCAGGTCTGTACGGCGAATGCGAACATCCTCGATGGTCAGACCAAGCGATTCGGCATCGGGGCGCAACTGATCACGCACATCCGTCATCATCGCAGCGCGCGATTCAGACAAAGCAGCCTCAAAACCCCGAAGACCATAGACCCGACGCAGGGCTGAATCGAGACGGGTTCTAAGCCGTGCTTCAGCCGAAACCACATCGCCCGATACGGTCTCGCGGAAGCGTTCCGCATTGGTGATCTTGTAGACGACAAAGGCGTCCACTTCATAGAATTTACCACCAGAGACCTGCACACGAATATCATCCAGATCAAAACGAATGGCGCGTTTCTGAACCACCTGAATATTGTCCGCTTCAATGAAAGCGAACGGCAGTTTGAAATAGAGACCAGGTTCTGTCTTGACCGATTGGATCTGGCCAAATCTGAGAACGATGGCCTGTTCACCTGCCTGCACGACAAAGAATGAAGAGTAGGCAAGTCCGGCGAGAATAACGAGTGCAATAACAATTGCAGGAAGACGATTACCCATTACTTGGTTCCTCCCTGAGTGTTGTTCTTGTTCAATTCATTTAACGGCAGGTAAGGCACGACACCCTGGCCCTGTCCTTGTTCCACAATGAATTTGTTGGATGATTTGAAGACTTCTTCCATGGTTTCCAGAAACAGTCGCTTGCGGGTCACTTCAGGAGCCTTTGCATATTCATCATAGATGGAGGTAAAGCGCTGCGCCTCACCTTCAGCTTCATTGACCACGCGATCCTTGTAGGCCGACGCCTCTTCACGAATCTGCGCTGCTTCACCGCGTGCCTGACCCAGCTTCTGGTTGGAATACTGATTGGCTTCTTCAACAAAACGGTCTTCGTCCTGTTCTGCACGCTGCACTTCATCAAATGCATCGGCCACTTCACGAGGTGGCGCTGCATCCTCGATAGACACTGTGTTGATCGCCATGCCGGAACCATAGGAATCCATGGTCGACTGGATCGTGGTTTTCACATCTTCAGCAATGACCTGACGGTTATCGCGGAAAATATCCTGCGCCGGACGTCTGCCGACGACCTCACGCATGGCGCTTTCAGCCACCTGGCGCAACGTATCCTGCGGCAATTCCAGATTGAACAGATAATCCTGCGGATTGGTAATCGAATAGAGCACCGAGAATTGAACATCCACGATGTTCTGATCACCCGAAAGCATCAAACCCTGTGTGGCGCCGCTGCGCGAATTGCCACCGATATTGATCTGCCGTTCGACGATACTGACCTTCTCGACCTTTTCGACAGGCCACCAGAGAAAATGAAGACCGGACTGTGAAACTTCGGCTTTGGGTTTACCAAACAACATCACGACGCCACGTTCGTCCGGCTGCACCGTGTAAACCGCTTGGAACAACCAGAGCGCAATGAGACCAATGGCGATCAAACCAATAAAAATCGGGCTGCCGCCGCCGCCGCCAGGAAGAGCGTTTTTCAGTTGATCCTGTCCTCGGCGAATGATCTCCTCAAGATCCGGCGGCGTACCACCGCCTCCAGGGCGGCGTGGCCCACGTGGCCCTTGACCCCAGGGGCCCTGCTTGTCTCCGCCGTCACCGTTTTGATTACTCCAGGGCATACAATCCTCATTCTTTCGTCAGCGTCATCGTGCGGATGCCCGCAAAGGCGTCCAGCGATATAGGGCTGATCCTTGTCATTTTCTCATTCAGGCACTTCGATACGCATGGTGACCATTGATGGTCAAGACATATTCTCGTGCACGCAAATGCGCATATATGTGGTTATAGGTATGTGGAGGTCCGCTTTCAACGCGTGGAGGACTATAAGCGTCGAAAATCAGGCCGCTTTTCGCCGATAGATGACAAAACGGGTTGCAACATCGTCGTTTGCACCGGCCGCATGGGCGCTCTCCTCTTCGATCACCCAAATATTTTCGTCAATCTGTGGAAAATACGTGTCACCATCGGACTCACATTCGACGCGGGTCAAATAGACGCGATCCGCAACGGGCAGCGCCTGACGATAGATCTCGCCGCCGCCGATCACGCATATCTCATTGACGTCACACGTCAAAGCATGGTTGCGGCCAAGCGACAGTGCAGCTTCGATACTGCCAACGGCCTCCACATCGGGAGCCGAAAAATTGGCGTCGCGGGTGATCACGATATTCTTGCGCCCGGGCAAGGCCTTGCCGATGGACTGGAAGGTCTTGCGCCCCATGATGATGGGCTTTCCCATGGTGAGTGCCTTGAAGCGCTTCAAATCCGTCGACAAGCGCCATGGCATTGCCCCATCGGAGCCGATAACACCATTGCGTGCCGCAGCAACAACCAGCACGATAAGCGGATCACCCGATGATGCAAGGCGGGTCATACGGCGACCTTTGCCGCAATGTGCGGATGCGGATCGTAGTTTTCCAGAGTGAAGTCTTCCAGACCAAAGGCAAAAATATCCTCGACATCCGGATTGATGTGCATTTGGGGCAGCGGGCGCAATGCGCGCTGCAACTGCAGTTCTGCCTGTTCCCTATGATTGGAATAAAGATGCGCATCCCCCAGCGTATGAATGAATTCACCGGGCTTGAGACCGGTCACCTGCGCCATCATCATCGTCAGCAGGGCATAGGATGCGATATTGAAGGGCACGCCAAGGAAGATATCGGCCGAACGTTGATAGAGTTGGCAGGACAACCGTCCATCAGCCACATAGAATTGAAACAGGCAATGACATGGCGGCAGCGCCATTTCATCAACCAGGGCGGGGTTCCAGGCGGACACGATCAGCCGGCGTGACGTCGGATTTGTCCTGATCGCATGCATCACGTCACTGATCTGGTCCACGGATTTTCCATCCAGACCGGGCCAGGATCGCCATTGATATCCATAGACAGGACCAAGATCACCCTTTTCGTCCGCCCAATCATCCCAGATGGAGACACCATTTTCCTTCAACCAGGCAATATTGGTGTCGCCCTTCAAAAACCAGAGCAATTCGATGATGATGGAACGCAGATGCAACTTCTTGGTCGTCAGAACCGGAAATCCGTCGCCAAGATCAAAGCGCATCTGGTGACCGAAAACGGACCGCGTTCCGGTACCGGTGCGATCGTCGCGGTCGGTGCCGGTTTCAAGAACAAGCCTGAGAAGATCATGGTATTGTCGCATGCTGTGCTCCGGTGCGATTCGTATCGGCGGATACTAAAGCGCTTCCGGAAAAGTGGGAACCGGTTTTCCGATGAGACAGCGCGCCAATAAATGCGCGTCCTGAAAAGTCGGAACCGGTTTTGCGACCGAACGCCTCCAGTCAACCTTTCCCTTGCATCACATTACCTGGACACAAGCCAATGCCCCGTCGATACGACGAGGCAATCTTTCAGGGCGATCCAATGCGCCCGGATCAAAAAACATACGGCCTCAGAAACAGCACAAGGGCCGTCACTGATCGTCGAATGGTCAGAGATCTGCGAGTTTTCCGAGTTCTTTGGCACAAAGATAATAAAAGGTTACCCGGTTCTTTGCCCGGTCACCGCTCATCGCTTCGCAGGTATTGGCAACGGCCTCATCAGCGGCATCACCGCTTACACCCAGTTTCTTGCCGCACCAGCTTGCCTTCACCCGGTCCAGTTCTTTTGGATCGGAACAGGAAACAAGAGATGAATCGCGATTTCGCAAAGCAATTCCCAGATGTCTCACAATTTTCTTGACGATCGCTTCATCGGCTCCGGCATCATATCGCTGCACATCGGCCAGATAATCACTCATGGGGGCATATCCTCTGTTTTTTCAAGCGTCCGGGCAGTTTGAACGACACTGCACAGGAGTCAATCCCTTGTTGGCCGCAGTTCTCACAATCAACATTGCCAATACTGCTTTCGACAAGTATTCCACAGTGCAACGTATGCTCGGTCAGCGGATTACATCCTTTATTCAGTACGTTGGGAATAATGAAAACATGGCGGCACAGGCTTCAACAGAGTCGCCCCGTCCAGCGATGAGACGGCCACAGGAAAAATGGGCAAAAAACTCTACAACAGAATTTCATTCAGCCTCTTTCAAATCAATAGCCAAAGCCCTATATCAATATTGCTGCTTAGGCAGCTATGGCGATAAACGGAAGATGCAATAAACCATTCGGACCCGGGGGCGGTACCCGGCGCCTCCACCAAAAACGGTTGGAGTTTCAATATCAGGTTTTGAAAGAAGAACCGGTTTTGATGGGGGCGAAACAGGATCGACGAGGGTGTAAAGATCAACTTTTTGCTCGGCATGGTACCGCCGTTATCGGGCCGTACAGTAGTTGCAAATGACAACTATGCGGAGGCACGTCTCGCTGCTTAAGGCAGTGTGACCGCTTCAAATTAAGTCCCGACCGGTCGCACGGTCAGGCGGGGTTCGGAGGCACCTGGCAACAGAAGCCTCCACTTTCCATTTATATTGACCGATATTTTTGTTTAGATTGTTGAACGTTAAACCCAGGATGTGTATCACGGTATCACAACAACAGGCGGACAGCGGCAGTGCAGGACCACATCAGATACGATATTCTCGCTCAGGATGCCTTGCGAGGCGTCATTCGCAAAGTGCTGTCGGAAGTTGCTGCCACGGGCTCCCTGCCCGGTGAGCACCACTTTTTCATCACCTTTCTGACAAACGCGCCCGGCGTTCGCATTTCGGCCCAGCTCCGGGAGAAATATGCAGAACAGATGACGATTGTTGTCCAGCATCAATTCTGGGATATGAAAGTCACCGAAAGCTATTTTGAAATCACCCTGTCATTCTCCGACAAGGCTGAAAAACTGCATGTCCCCTTTGCCGCTATTCGCGGTTTTTATGACCCATCGGTCAATTTCGAGCTCGAATTTGACGCAGCGATTGCCGACAATGAAGATGTGGCGCCCGCCGAGATTGCAGAAATCGTTCCAGAGGATGCGACGACCGGTGAGACAAACAGCAACACGGCTGCCGGGAAAACCAGGTCGACACCAAAGATCAGAAAAGCTGATGAGCCCGATGCCACCGAGCAGGACGTAGCGACCAGCGATACGGATGAGGATGACAAGTCCGGTGCTCAGGTTGTCTCGCTGGATGCCTTTCGGAAGAAAAGCTGAATGTGTGCCGAACCGGTCAATTTGCGCCAGTTCCGCAAACGCGCTGTTCGGCAGGAAAAGGACAAGTTGGCACAGGCGAACCGCATTGCCTATGGTCGCACCAAGGCGGAAAAATCGCTGACTGATGCCCTCAATCTGAAAGACGCAAAAGCCCACGAGCAGCAGCGTCTGGACAATGGCGAGCCTGACCATAAAAGCGACCCGGCGTCACGCACTCCAAAATGATCTCCAAACATTCCATCACGATTCGCGGTCACCGAACCAGCTTTTCGCTGGAGGACGCCTTTTGGCAGGAATTGCGCACCATCGCACAGGCGCAGAAAAAACCGCTGGCTTCACTCGTCACTGAAATCGATGAACACCGCGATCCCGACGACAATCTGTCGTCTGCGGTCCGTCTCTATATTTTGCGCTGGCTGAAAAGCAGGTAGCGCTTTATCGGCAATGTTTGCAGCTGCTCTTGATCATACCGCGTGTACGATCAATACCTTGCCTGCGATCCCGTTTCCATCAGACAAAGACACCTTGACAATTATATGGACGTGTTGAGATCCTTTCCGGACAGGGACAGCTTCAGCAATCCACCCCCATTTTCCCATCCCAGACAATTGCGATTCCGGCTGCTTTCACCGCAAGGCGGCGCTGCACTGGACATTGGACCACACGACAACTAGCATCTGGGTGAAAGATCGGACCAAACTGATCATACGCAACAGGCCGATTTGCTTTTGAAGTCTTTTGGGAATTCGGATGCTTTCACCACTTCGTTTTTGCGTTCCTTTCGCGGCAATTTTGCTGCTGACATTCTTCGGGGTGGCTATTGCGCGCGCTCAAGCAGATATCCCCACACCGGAAGAGATCGTAAGCCGCTTGCTGCCGGATGAAAAAGCGGAGGGGATTTTCAAATCCTGGAAAGGAATTGGCGTTGAACGGTCTGAAAAAGCCGACAACAAGGATATCCCATCATTCACGCTTTATGTCACCTTTGAATTCAATTCCTCGGAACTGACAACAGATGGTGAGCTCCTGCTTTCCCAGGCCGGTCTGGCCCTGGTCGATCGCAAGCTGAACAAATACACATTCTTTCTTGGCGGGCACACCGATGCCGTCGGTGGTGATGCCTATAACGTCGAACTGTCTCAGCGGCGCGCCGAACGGGTGCGCAATTATCTGATTGATCATTTCAACATCAAGGCAAACCGGCTCATTGCCCGCGGATACGGGGAATCACGTTTGTTGATCTCCGACGACCCCGAAGCCGACGCAAACAGACGTGTCGAAATCAAGAACATTGGCCCGGAGGACAAACCATGACAGGGGCCGGGCGAAAAAAATGGGTCGGATACAAAGCATGGGCGCTTTCGATTACGCTGCTGAACGCAACGCTGCTGACGATGGTGACAGCAATCTCGACGCAAGCACAGCTACAGAACGCGATGGGTTACATTCCTTCAGATCCGGCTGAACTGGAGGCCGTCAAGACCGTGCGCCGATACCGTGCCTTTACACCTGCGCGGGTCGACCTTTCCAAATTCACACCGCTACCGGGTGATCAGAAGCAAATGGGCTCCTGTGTCGGCTGGGCTGTCGCCTATGCCGCCAGAACGATGCAGTTCGTTTGGGACAACAATACCAGTCGCGACAACAAGATGAATATTGCAAGCCCGGCGGCGCTCTACAATTCGGTATATCGTCGTGAAAATTGCGAGAATGGCACTCAGATTATCGATGCACTCGATTACATGAAAGTCATCGGTGTCCCGAGCATTGCAGAGTTTCCTTCCAATCCGCCAGGCCAATGTTTCAGGCAAATCACGCCGCAGGAAATCGCAAGCGCCGAAAGATTCAAGATCCGTCAATTCTACAGGATATCACCGCCGGGAGACATAAATCGGATCAGGGAGCAACTGGCCCAATACAAGCCGGTCATCATCGGATTCAATGTGCCACGGTCCTTTCACGACAGGCAGGACAAGGGGATTTTCAGGGATACCAGAGTGGAACCGGAAAGAAAGGGGCATGCCATAGTGGTTGTGGGCTATGATGACGCAAAACCCGGTGGCGGCGCATTCAAGATAATCAACTCCTGGGGTCGAAATTGGGGCAATGGGGGTTATCGTTGGTTTTCCTACGACGCCTATTCGAAACTGGTGGATTCAGCCTTCGTGATCGAGACCCGTCGTCTGAAAGAAAATATTCCGAAGCCCTCTCCCGAACCTGAACCGCAAAACCAAACCGGCAGCCCCTCAGAAATCGCAGATCAGATCACGGCCGGGTTCGAATGCGCGGGTATCAAGCGGCTGGACCAGACAGGAAAGTCGATACTGGCATTCGCCGGTTCAGAAAAAGACAGCCAATTGCTTCACAGCCAACTGGGTGAAAAACTCCCCGACTACGAGACCAGTGTCGAGATTGCGCCGTGGCCGCAATGCGAAGCCCTTCTGACCTTTGAACCTTATCTTTCGAACACGCGTGGGCTGACACTGACAATAAATGGTGACTCACAACCAAAACAGGCCCCGATCCTGTTCGAGGGTGATCCGCTGGTCTTGAAGATCACAACACCTGATTTTCCCGCCTATATCTATGCCGCCTATCTGGAAACCGATGACGACGGTCATCATGCCGCCGTCCATCTCATTCACTCCGTCAGTCCTTTGGAGCAATATGGACCAGGCACACAGATATGGCTCGGCGATGGCCGTGATGGAGGCCCGAAATTTACCATAACAGGACCCAATTTTGGTAAGGAAATGATCGCCCTGATCGCCTCGGCCAGCCCGCTTTATGATAGCGTGCGCCCCTGGGAGGAAATTGAACGGGATTATCTTTCCGGTATTCGCGATGCATTGATGAAGGCCAATGATGGAGACCGCAAACGGCTGGTTGCGGTAAAATTTCAACCCCTGATTACCAAGCGCCAGGAGGATTGACATGCGGTTTTGGACAGGTGTTCCGATACTTCTATCGGCTGCCGTGCTCTTCGTAATTTCTATGGGAGGCATTTCGAATGCCCGCGAAAAACATGCGTTGATTATTGCAAACGAGGCTTATCTCTACGGCAGTGAATTGACGAATCCGGTCCGCGACTCAGAGGCTGTTGGCCGTGTTCTGAAAAATTCCGGCTTCAAGGTCAGGATCAAACGCAATCTTGATTTTACACAAATGCGCAAGACAATCAGCGAATTCGGTCTTGAGCAGTCGGAAACCGACAATGTCGCCATTGTCTATTATTCCGGCCATGGGGCGGAGTTCAATGGCCAGAACTATCTGATTCCCGTGGACGCCCGCTTCGAGGACGCTCGTAAAGCCCGACAGGAAGCGCTCACGCTCAGCGATGTACAGAATTTCCTCTATCGGGAGGTCACGGACGAGGAACGCGCATCCGGCAAGAATGCCAAGGGCCTGAACATCATTATTCTGGATGCATGCCGAAACAATCCCTATCCCGCCCGGGCAAAATCAGCCAGTCGCGGCCTTGGCAAGGAAGAAGGCGCTTCGGGGACGATGATCTGGTATGCGGCCCAGCCGGGTGCCCGGGCCGACGATGGCGATGAAACCGGCCTCAGCCCGTTTGCCAATGCCTTTGTCGAGGCCGTGGACAATTCGGTGGGCGAGACAGTCGAGGCCACCTTCAAGAAGGTAGCGAGCCTGACCCTCAAGGCGACCGAGGGTCGCCAGGAACCCTGGCAGGCGGGCAATATCCTGGGACGTTTCGGTTTCCGCTCTCTGGTGGGAAATAACCAGGGCCAAAGCTTACTGACCAAATTCAATCCGGAACAGCTCGACCAGTTTGTCGAACCATTTGCGCCGGAAAACCCGACCAGGGTGAGCATCCGGAAATTCGGAAACTGGAACCATGGCTACTATGCCGAAAACGGAAAGGAGGATGGTTCAAAGGGAGATTGGGGTTTTGACGCAGCCGAGTTCTACAAATCTCTCAGCAACAAAGGACCCTTGTTCGGATCGTATGGCGACGCCATCAATCCAGAATATTGGCAAGAGTTGCCAAACGGATTTATTGCAACATTTTTCACGTCCATTCGAGGACCAGATGATTTTGATATCCGGCTCATGGTTTTTTCGGGCAATATCACCAAGGTGTTTGAAAATGAGCCGAGGGACTCACTTGGCAGACTTGCGGTCACGATCAAAGGATCGGATGGATCGATTATTGCGAACGGAAAACCCTTTCGGATAATGACAATTGTTTGCTGGCCGGCAAGATGTGCCGGGATAAAAAATTATGAAACGGCAGGGACGCGACCCGCTGAATTCTCCGAAGCGGACATGAGTGCGCTCAGGCAGGGTGACCACTTGTCTGTGGAGTTTACCAATTCAGGCGACCTCGGCGTCCGAAAAGGCCGTGAAACCTTCAACATCTCGCTGGCCGGGATGGTTGAGGCCATAGAGCATGATCTGGAGGAATTCCGCCGGAAGCAGGAACGCGAAAAATCCCAAACCAGGCTTGGTCCGACGGTGGGTATCATAGGCGGTATGATACTGGATAGCGGGCTATCAGATGAAATCGGCCAACATCTTGGCGGAATGGATGTGGGTGCGCGCAAGCTTGGGATCAGCGCCAATCCGGGAAGCCCGGAGGAGGCATATTTCGCGGCGTATTATCTCACTTCGTCAGAATTCATCGATGCATTTGGTGAAAAGGAGGCTGAAAAATTCGCGCGATTTTTTGGCTCTCTGGAACAGGCGTATCTCAATCCGGACCTGTGTGCGACGCCATCCTGCCTGGGCAATGAAGTTGTATCATTTGCACATTGGGCAAAGGCTTTTCGAAAGCGTGTGCCCGTCACACCGGCAAGCAGCGCGGCCCACAAGGTCGCGATCCGGTTCTACCGGATGTACTATGCTGCGAAATCTTTTCCGACACCCGATGAATTGAGTTTTTCAAGAGATCCCGAGGGCTATTTCAAGAAAAAATTCTCTCGCTTCGGGGATATTACTTTGTCTGGCAGGACGTTTGTGAACAGTTTGAAAAAGTATGTTGATTTCCATCCCGATGGCAATGGCTTCGTCGGCTATCACCAGTTCAAGTCATGGCTGGATGGATTGATTATCGACGATGCTGATACTTTGAACAAACTGACAGCTTATGCAGACACGTTGCGCGCGCTCGAATATTCCAGGCTGCATGACGGAGCATGGACGATCTGCCTCGACAAAGAGGAGGAGGCTGTGGCCAGCCCGGTTCAATGCTTCCGCGAGTTTGTTGAAATGTTCCCGGCGTCTTCCCACGCCGAAGAGGCTGGCCAGCATATAAAACGACTGGCCCTGTTGAAAGGCTGCGCCACTGCGGCCGATACGTGGAAATTTCTTTCCCTGAGCGATGAGGTGTCTATTTTGCAGAGCTTCGCCGCACAATACCCCTCCTGCCCACAAGCGGGCGAGGCCCGTGATAAGATCAAAACGTTGTCCAGGGATTGAGATGGTGATTAACCCCATGACTTTGCCCGCAGGAATGGTCTGTTCCATGAAAAGAACAGCATTCATTTTTATCGTTTTTTCATCAGTATTCTTGCATCCGGCTTATGCGGATCAACGTATCATGACCCGTGAAGATCTCGGCGTCACCAGCGCCAATCAAATGGGAGGAGCCTCATTTTGCGCTGTGGAGGATTCGGTCGCTCTGGAAAATGCGAGCAAGTTTTTTGCTCTTAATGGAATGGATTTATCATTGGAGCTTGTGAAAAATGATGAACTTTTGTCCAAGCTGACCGTTGGTCGCTGCGACATGATCAGCGATGAACTGCAGATCCTCGAATCCTACAGAGCAAAAATGAAAAATCCGGAGGAATACGTCATACTTCCTGAGACAATATTCAAGTGATGCTGCCCTTTGCAAAAAATTGTAAAGTCATCTTGTGACGATCGGGAAAGACCGGCGCAAAGCAAACCGCAGACGCGGGCTCGATTGAACGACATGGTCACCGGCAAGTTTGACCAGTTGCGGACCGAACAGCAGGACCAGCTCGCAGTCATGGTGTTCCACCCGGTCGTACGCGTCTTATACGAAATGATGGAACCAGTGTTGGAGGGAGAGGTTGTTTCGGTATTTATTATCTTTGACACTCGCATTGACCATGTGCTGGTTTTCCGAAGCCAGTGCACAGGAAAGTCTCAAATGCGACAATGAGCAGTGCTGCAAGGAACTCAATGAATTCTGGAAGGACACAACCTATCGCAGAGAGAGGAGCGCCGATCCAAAGGATTTCCTGCTCCTTGATGGTGACCGGGCCTGGCCTGAGGGATTTGAGTGCCCCAGCTCCGGGAGCCGATTTGCAAGTGCCCTCAAGCTGCTGCACGATTTCAGCCAAACCGATGCCGCATCCATCAACTATTATGATTGGGTTCGTGAAACGATGGATGGCACGGATCCCAAGACCGGATTTGTCCAACTGTATGGCCACGGATATTTCACAAGGCCAAACCGTTTGTTTTCGGCAATCGAGTTTTCACTATTCTATGGTTTGCCGACACTCGCGCTTGCCAGCGCCATAGTACATGAAGCACTTCACCTGCCCCATTCCGATGGTGAGAACCCTTATAACCATGTGCCATGCGCTGATGGGCCCTGGGAAGGCTATGAGGGCTTCGTCGAGTGTGATGAAGCATTGGGAACCGAGCCTGATTTTCAAGCAGGGGCCTATTCTATGCAAATGCGTTTTCTACACGAGTATCGACAGGGCAACGCGACGCCTGAAAACAAGGAAATGGCAAAGATTTGGATGGAACTGCTGTTTGACAATGCTTTCAACACGGTTCCCGAATTCGGCCCTGACGGGGTGATGCCGATCCGCAAATATTACGACATCGATTGAAGGCAGGAGAATCCGCATACACAGCATTTAGAGAAGAAAACCTTCCTGGGTTTCCTGGCTGTTACCCACAGTAAAATTCAGCTGATTGCCAAGAGTTGGTAACATATAGAGTTAGATTTCAAACGGAAAAGGGCAATTCGCAACGGCATTGTTATCACAGCCATTATGCACGCCTGCTGCTCGATGCCTAATTGTTCAAAGCATCGAAATTGATCGTCGGCAATGTATCGCCGGTTTGCGTGCCGCGCTCCTTTGGAAGCGGCAATCTGATGACGCTGCCGTTGGAACCTGTATTGCCATTGGGTGCGATTGGCGGGGTTGCATTCGGTTGTTCCACCTGATCTTGTTCGCCTGCCCTGCTTACAGCCTCCTCGAGCTGGCGTAGAAAATCATCTTCATCACCCGGCCTGCGCGGCCTCTGGCGGACAAGTGAGTTGGCATAGGCCTGTGCAGCGCGCTGCTGGTCCGCAATCAGGCGTTTCATTCTATTTTCTTCTCTGGCTTTTCGTTCGGCTTCCCGAGCCTCTAGAGCTGCTTCTTCAGCAGCCAGTCTTGCGGCCCGTTGCGCCTCCGCGCGGGCAGCCATTTCCTGCTGAAGACGCAGTTTTTCATAGGCGGCCCGCTCTTCTTCCTGACGTTTTCGTTCCGCCGCGGCCTCGCGGCGGGTGTGATCCTGCTGGACCGCCAGTGAAGCCTCACGGCGCATACGCTGATTTTCAAGCACGATGGCCTGCAGGATCTCGACACGCCGCCGCTCCCTTTCATAGGCCCTCATGGACAGGTAGTTGTTCAATTCCGTCACATCCAGCGTGCGCGCCGGTTCGGCAATCGGACCCAGAAATATCAACCCGAGCGCAGGAGCCGACCCGCTCAAAGCATCTTCTTCCGCATCAAACTCGAGGTCAAAACGTGCATTGACGGCTTCATCCACCAGATCGATACGCACGCCTCCGCGAACCGAGGCACCAGCATCTTCAAGCACAATATTGGGCATCCGGATGGTTCCGGCCGCCATGGTAAAGGGTACGGTAAGCGCATCGGCATAAAAACTGCCATTTGACAAAATGCGTGCCGTCATTTCCGATACGCTGTCATTATTCAGAGCAAAGCTTTCATCATCTGAAGCGCTCAGTATTTGTGGCAGGGATTCATTCTCCAGCCCTTCGATCTCCAATCCCCTGGTCTCCAGTATGCCCGACCCGGTCAGCGAAGCGATGATTGCGCGCATCGATTTTCCGGCACCCTCGAATGAGGCGGAAAGATCAAGATCACCTGCAGCAATGGCAAAGCCATCCCGCTTCCAGACCATGGTTTGCAGGTCGGCATCCTTGAGCTGGAATTGCCCCGACCAAAGCGCCGTTGCATCACGGTTTGCCAGTGCAATATGCCCCGCAAGATCACCGCCGAACCATTCTGCCACAAGGTTTCGCCATTGCAGTTCATTGTCTTTCAAGACCAGTTTGCCGGACAGGTTTCGTGCATCCGGAGCGACATGGAACCGCGCGCTGCTGGCTTTGACATCGACATCCAGTTCCAGACCGCCCTGCAGCGGCTGCAAAAACTCCACCTCACTCCAGCCCGTTTGCGATGACAGCACTGTGCCGGCCCCCAGCATTGTTTCACCCAGCCACGCCATATCGACCTGGGAAACGTCGATGGAGCCACTGATCGCGGCAATATCGGAACCGCGCGCCAGAGAAAGGTCTCCCGAGAACGTAACATCACCCGCATAACCGCGCATGCCGCTCAATGTGTAGTGTTCGGCATCGGTTGAGATGTCAGCTTCGAATTTCGCCGGAAGCCCGAACCCGAGATCGATGAGATTGATGCCGTTCATGGACAGATAGGGTGAAAGGTCCTGAGACTCCAGTTCCAGCTTGAAATGTCCCTGCAGTGCCCGGTTTTCATCCTGACGACCGGAGCCACGTGCAGAAAACTCTGTATCCGGCGCTTTGTAGACGATCGAAAATCCGACGTCTTCGGCCGGAATGCCTTCAATATTGACGTCAAGCTTAGCCGGTCCGCTCAGGTCAACCGGCAGGCTTTTGATACCCATCTGTTCGAGCAGGTCGCCGGGTGAATTGTTGGTGACATCACCTTTCAGAGAAATCGTGGATGTATCGAGCGGCGCCAGCGCATCGGGTCGTTCCAGAGTCAGCGAAAATCGACTGCCGCCGGTTCGTCCCTTGACTGTTGCGTTCAGTTTTGTCTGGCCTTGCTTGCCGGGCGAAAACCGTGATTTGATGTCCATATTCGTTTCATCAAACAGGACGGCATTGTCACGCAATTGGTTGAGCAAAGGATGATCACCAGCCAATTCTGACAAAAGTGCCAGCGCCGGACCGCTGCGTTCACTCATGACCGTGATGTCGACATCGCCGCGAGGCCCGTCAAAAATGCTTTCAAGATGGCCCACACTGGTAATCGACGCACCGCTCAGGTCGTTTACCGTGAACTGATCAATATCCAGCGTTCCACCCTTGAGCCGCACATTCAGTTTCGCATCCCGCGCTGTGACACCCAAACCCGAGAACCGCCCGGCACTCAGGCGCGCATCCACATCATGCCCGGCCAGCCTGTTTGCCTGTCCGTCACCGATCACCAGACCGACAAATGCTTTCAACGCATCCGCATCAACCTCCGCACCCTCAAGTTCAACAAACAATGACGGCCTGCCCTGAATAGGCACACTGCGTTCCAGACGGCCTTTCAAAAAGGCCGTACCCACGGCAATTTCAAGCGCGTCAAACCGTTGCAGCCGGGTCGAAAGGTCAACCTGGGCCGACATGCCGGCCGCTTCCAGCCTGCGAATGGCCGGATCAACGCTGCTGGTCAGCCAGGAGGCGAATCCCGAAGGCTGCCTGGAGGCAACCGTCACCGTTCCTGAAAAACCGAATTCGGCGCCCACACCCAGAAGGCCCTGTGCCTCAAACAGGGTTCGGCCGGGAAGTTTGGCTTCCAGTCGCTTGATCTCCCATGCCGGGCCCTTCGGCTGCGCATCAATCACCACATCGCGTACCGTCGTATCCCCGGTAACAATTGCCGGCAGCCCGATGGCCACCTTTCCGGGCATTTGCGGTACCGGCAGGGCCGACAGCAACCTGCGGACCGAAGCCAGGCGTTGTTCCAGCGACTGATATCTGCCATCTATCTGCCCGCCGTCTTCATCCGAATCCATGCGGCTCATGTTCAGCTGCTGGCCGTCTGCAATCAGCAGGAATTCCGGGTTCCGGCCCGTATCAAAGGTCGCTTCACCGGAGATAATATACGGGTCATTCGCCGAGCCGGTTTCAAGCCGGTAGTCGTCAATCCGCAACCGCTCATTATCAACTTCAAACACACCCTGGGCTTTAACGTAGGTTGCCGGTTTGCGTCGGCTGCCCTTGATGACAGTTCCGCTTTTGGGTGGAGAGGGGTTGAGCGCCTGTACGGTAAAATTGCCCCTGTATTGGGGTTTCAGCTTTTCGATGCGGGCATCGCCATCCATTTCAATGGAAAATGGCAGTGAGTCGGGCTGAAGGCGCGCTCTCAGACGAATGCTGCCATCGTCATGCGGCGCACCGGCGGTGATCGAAAAACCGCCCTTGTGGTCATTCAGGTCAGCCGTTCCCTCCATATGCCAGGGTCCCAGAATGGACTTGGCTGACATATTCATATCAAGAGACTTCAAAAGGTGCTCGCGGCCATTTTGATCATCGACAATCAACACCTGACCGTCAGTAACCGTGATGTTTTCAAGAACCAGCGGCGTTTCGCTCAAGACCTTGTCATTTCTCAACGCCCAATCGAGCGCGCCATCCGTTGAGAGGCGAACTGTGACCGTCGGTTTTTCGATGCGCATATCGAAAATTAGAATTTCGCCACTGAGAAAGGGCGCAAGTTCCGCATCCATTGAAAACCGTTCAATGGCCATCATGGGTTCGCCATGGCGTCCCTCACCGACCACCACATCTTCGAATGTCACGGAAGGGAAAGGCAGCAATCGCGCGTCTGCGCGCCCCATAACGCTGACCTTCTGCCCGAGGATTCGGCCCGCTTCCCGTTCGAAATCATGTCGATAACTCGACCAGTCGACAAAATACGGCCCTATCAGTGCGGCAAAAAGCACCAATACCAGCAGCCCACCAAAAAAAACGAACAACCGAACCAGGGTTCAAACCTCTTAAATACACATGACCTTTTAACGTTGCACAGCATCCCCGGAATGGCCGATGGCACTCCCCGGCTGATGCAACAATATGCACACTATACAGCTATTGAGGCATCGTCATGACAAATCCCCGCGAGCAGGGCAATTGGTAGCATATAGGCAAGGCACCTCAGATCTCATGTCATGGAGAATATCTTGCCGGGGTTCATGATATTGTCGGGATCAAAGGCACGCTTGATTGAACGCATAAGATCGATCTCGCAGCCATATTCCTCCTGCAACGTCGACTGTTTGCCCTGTCCGATACCATGTTCACCGCTGCAGGTGCCTTCCATGGCAAGGGCGCGTGAACTCAAGCGCCTTGTAAATGCTTCAGCCTGTTCGATCTCCTGCTTGCTGCTCTCATCAAACAACATGGTAACATGGAAATTGCCGTCGCCGACATGGCCGACAATGGGTGCCAGGAAACCATGTTCAGCAATGTCTTCCTGCGTTTCATGAATACATTCGGCCAGCCGCGATATCGGTACGCAAACATCCGTTGCAAAACAGGATGCGCCCGGCCTGAGGGTAAATCCGGCCCAATAGGCATCATGACGGGCTTTCCACAATTTGTTGCGCTCTTCCTGTTCTGTCGCCCAGATAAAGTCTCCTCCGCCCAATTCACCGGCAATTTCGCCAAACAGGCCCGCCTGCTCGGCGGCAAAATCGTCCGTGCCGTGAAACTCGACAAACAAGGCCGGCCCTTCAGGATAATTCAGTCCGGAATATTGATTGGTTGCCTTCATGGCCAAGGCGTCGAGCAACTCTATCCGCGCCACCGGAATACCCATCTGAATGGTCATGATGACAGCATTGACAGCGGCATCGACACTTGGAAAAGGACACACACCCGCTGCAATGCATGCGGGGATCCCATAGAGTTTCAAAGTAATGGAGGTGAGAATGCCCAGCGTGCCTTCCGAACCGACAAACAGACGCGTCAGATCATAACCTGTGGACGATTTTCGTGCTCTTGTTCCGGTATTGATCTGCCGTCCATCGGCCGTAACGGCTGTCAGCGACAGGACATTGTCTTTCATCGTACCATAGCGCACTGCGTTGGTGCCTGATGCACGTGTCGCAGTCATGCCGCCGATGGACGCATTGGCGCCTGGATCAATGGGAAAGAACAGGCCCGTGTCACGCAGGTATTTGTTGAGATCTTCACGTGTCACGCCCGGTTCGACGACGCAATCGAGATCTTCTGCATTGACCTTCAAAATGCGGTTCATGCGGGATGTATCGACGCTGATCCCGCCATTCGGCGCATTGACATGGCCCTCCAGTGAAGTGCCTGTTCCAAACGCAATCATCGGAACCTTGTGCGCGGCGCAGACCTGGACAATTTCCTGAACCTCGTCAGCACTTTCCGGAAAGACCACAGCGTCCGGAATCTGCGACGGAATATAGGTTGTTGTATGGGCGTGTTGTTCACGCAACGCTGTTCCGGTACTGAAACGTTCACCGAACCTTTGTTTCAAAATACCGATGGCTGCGCCAATACCCTCTTCATTACGCGCACCAGCGACAACATCAGACAATGCCATTTATCACAAACTCCCATTTTGATTCCCGGCAGGATGCCCCTTGTCGCGACGGATTGAAAGGGTAATGTGTCGCAGAATGCCGGGTGAATATATTTACAGTTTTATAGCCAGCCAGACGGAGATCGCAATGCCCCATACAGCGCCTTTCATGGCGCCACCAGCAGATATAGAATCGGCATGGATTGATTATAATGGTCATTTGAATATGGCCTATTACAACGTCCTTTTCGACCGTGGCGCTGATCGGGCATTCGAAACCTTTGGCCTGACGGAAAACTACGTGAAAGAACAGGGTTTGAGTTTTTTCGTGGCCGAGGTTCATGTTTGCTATCTGCGTGAATTGCATCTGGGCGACAAGGTTCAGGCCAGCTTTCAATTGCTCGACTTCGATGAAAAGCGGTTGCATGTCTATCACGAATTGCTGCATTCAGACGGCTGGGTCGCCGCCACATGCGAAACATTATATCTCCACATTGATGCTTCCGGTCCAAAGGTTGCTGCTATTCCACCGCCCATGGCTGACATGATCAAGACCATGTATAATTCCCATAAGACCCTGGCCTGGCCTGAAAGGGCCGGTCGACAGATCAAGATCAAGGGAAACAAAAAACCAGCGCCATGATCCCTGATTTCATCCGCACCCTGCCAACCAATATCCGTTTGTGGGTTGCTCCGAACATCCGGGCCTTTCTGGGTGATCAACAGCCACGCCTTTGGCTGTTGTCCCTGTTTGTCGGAATCGCTGTAACGATCGCGGCAATCCTGTTTCGCGAACTCATTGGCCTGGTGCAGATGCCTTGGCTGAAAGACAGCAGCGAGCGCATCATTTCAGCTGCCCGCGACACCCACTGGCTCTATATCTTCCTTGCTCCCGTTTGCGGTGGGCTGGTGGTCGGCATCATGCTGCAGACGCTGATGCCGCAAAGACGCACGCTGGCCGTTGCGGACGTCATTGAAGCACGCGCACTGACGGGCCGCAAACTGGGTTTGCGCGAGGGTTTTACCTCTCTCATCGTCACAGCCATATCGCTGGGATCGGGAGCCAGTGCCGGGCGTGAAGGACCGATCATTCATTTTGGCGCCACTCTTGCCAGCAGCGCGGCCAATTTTTCCGGACTGCCTGAATGGTCAAAGCGCACGTTGCTGGGCGCCGGTGTCGCTGCCGCCATTTCAGCCAGCTTCAACGCGCCTCTGGCCGGCGTTCTTTTTGCACATGAAGTGATACTAGGGCATTTTGCTCTGCGGGCATTCGTGCCCATTGTCATAGCCTCCAGCGGTGCCGCCATCATCTCACGCGCCTGGTTCGGAGAGGCTGCAGCCTTTCTCGTGCCCGAATACAGCATTGCGTCCTATTGGGAATTTCCAGCCTTCGCGCTGCTTGGTCTTGTTTCAGCCATCGTCGCCATTGCCTTTCAGTTTTCGCTGTTTTCAGCCGATTTTCTATCCCGCAAGATCACCATGCCGCTTTGGCTGCGTCCGGTCCTCGGCGGCGTGGCCGTCGGCGGCATCGGCGTTTTTCTACCCCAGGTGCTGGGTGTGGGATATGAAGCAACCGATCTGGCGCTTTGGGGCAGCCTGCCGCTCTCACTGATGCTTATCCTGATTGTCGCCAAGACCCTTGCAACAGCCATCACATTGGCATCGCGATTTGGCGGCGGTGTATTTTCTCCCGCCCTGTATCTCGGCGCGATGACCGGTGGCGCCTTCGGCATCATGGCAGCGGCCGTTTTACCGGCACTCGCCTCCAGCCAGGCGCTCTATTCGATCCTCGGCATGGGGGCAGTTGCCGGCGCAGTTCTTGGCGCGCCGATTTCGACCACGCTCATTGTCTTTGAGCTGACCGGTGGCTATGAACTGTCCATCGCCCTGCTGCTGACGGTTGCCATAGCCTATGGTGTCAACCAGGCGATCCATGGCCACTCCTATTTCCATTGGCAATTGGAAATGCGCGGAATATTTGTGCAGGCAGGCCCGCATCGCGCTGTCGTCCGGAATACCAGAGTCATGGATTTCATGACGCCACGCGACCCGCAAAGCGAACCGGAAGCCTTTGAACCGGAACCTGGAAATTCCAGCCTGCGACCGACCGACACACTGGATACGGCATTGAGGACCTTTGATGCAGGCGGGCACACGCGTTTACCGGTAATTGATGAGGTCGACGGCACGAAAATCATCGCCTGGGCTGAACAGGTCAAGGCTCTTGCCTATTTCAACAAGCGCCTTATTGATGCCTCGGAAGAAGAGCACCGATAAAACCATCCCGAACAAAGCCCCTTCGCACTCCTGGACTGCCTGCCCGCTGCACCGCCCTGCTCCGCGCAATGCATGCAGTCAAGTGATCAGGTCCAGATGCATAGGGCGATATCAGCCGGTTTTGCGCCATCAAATGGTTCCATTTGGTTTGAAAACGCTCTAACAGAGGGAAAACGAGGATACGATGGCAGAATTCATTTCCGATACAGTGTTCAAGCGCGATGTTTTTTCTGAAACACGTGCCGGCCACTTTGACGACAACCCGGAAACCCGGGTGGCGCGACGCATTGTTACAGCGTCCCCCCTGTGGTCACGGCCACTCGCCTGGATTCTCGCGAAAAGAGAAATTCGCGCCCTGCATGCTGTCGCCGGAATTGAGGGAACGCCGCTCATCATCAAGGTCGATGCAGATGGTTTGTTTCGCAGTTGGACAGATGGAACTCCCCTGCATCTGGCTCGGCCGGACAAGGTCGAATGGTATAAGGACGCGCGGCGCATTCTACGCGACATGCGTCGGCGCGGCATTACCCACAATGATCTGGCCAAGCCGCAAAACTGGCTGATGTTGCCCGACGGCAAAGCTGCTGTCATCGATTTCCAGCTTGCGACCTGCCATCGCCGCAGGGGCCGTCTCTTCACCCTGATGGCCTATGAAGACCTGCGCCATTGCCTCAAACAGAAACGCGCCTTTGCACCTGACCTGATGACCGCCACGGAAACGCGCGTTCTGGCACGTAAATCACTGCCTTCCCGCATTTGGATGGCCACCGGCAAGAAGGTCTACAATCTGATTACCCGTGGCCTGTTTTCCTGGTCCGACGGCGAAGGAACCGGAGACCGGATCGACCGCGAAGGACCGGCAATTGTGAAAGCCCTGCATTCGGAACCGGGCATTCGTGACATTGCCCTGGCGCTCTATCCGCTGCCGCGCAAAGGGGTCGGCATCTACGCTTTTGTCGAAACCGACCGGACGACACTCGACATCGCGCAACTCAATGATGCCGTCCATGCCTATGATCCGGACGCCCAAATTGATCTGGCGCAGCCGGTTCACGCCATTCCCCGCAGGCAAAACGGTGACGTGCGTGACGATATACTTCGGCTGATCGCCATGAACCAGATTACCGAACTTGATGATGTTCTCAGGCGAGAGCCGGAGCTTGCACCAACCATACGCGCCATTGTTGACGGGCGGTTGAACTGGACGGACCGACGCATTTCCAGTCTGGAAAAATAAACAACCTTCTGTAATCCCGGCTTGAAGTCCAGACTTGCAAACCCACAGTATATCCATGAAGATACCTGTGGATATTGATCTGGATGAATACAGACAATCCATCGGCGGCGACGATCATGGCCCATGCGGCATTTGCCCAACGGGTCATATCATGCACAGGATTGACCACGCCATGTACAATTTTGCCAGACTTCGCGAACAAATGGTTTTACAACAGATCCTCGCGCGGGGCGTGCGGGATCAACGTGTTCTTGACGCCATGGGAAAAGTGCCGCGGGAAAAATTCGTTCCCAACCATCTGCAGCTATCTGCCTATGACGACCGTCCCCTGCCGATTGCCGAAGGACAGACATTCTCGCAACCCTATGTGATTGCCTACATGATCGAAGCGCTGGCGCTTCAAGGTGGCGAACGGGTTCTCGTCATCGGCGTCGGATCCGGATACGCAACGGCCGTGCTCGCCGAGATTGCCGGCGAAGTCTATGCCATGGAGCATATCGGCCAACTGGCTGAAATTGCAGCATCACATCTGATGGATGCGGGTTATGAAAATGCCCATATCATGCATGCCGACGGCACCAGAGGATGGCTGGATGAAGCGCCCTTCGAAGCCATCCTGGTTGCCGATGCCGTGCCATCCATTCCTGAATCCCTCAAGAGCCAGCTTTCCACGGGAGGGCGGATGATCGTGCCTGTCGGGAGCAACATGCGGGCGCAGGAACTTGTCCGCCTGACCCGTCAGGAAAAAGGGCAATTTCTACGCGAAGACGTGGCGGACATGCGTTTTGTGCCACCCATCGGCGAACACGGATGGGAAGAAGATACAAGCGGAATGGCAACATCGCGCGCGCGCGTGATCTTGAAAAAACCGGAAATCGATCAATCCCTGCCAGAGTTGATATCAAAATACGCAGAAGAATTCGACACCGTGGAGAACGCCGATTTGCAGCCGCTGCTGGATCGCATAGGGGAACGCCGGCTGGTGCTGATTGGTGAAGCAAGCCATGGCACATCGGAATTCTACCGCATGCGGGCGCGCATCACCCAACGCCTTGTCGAAGAAAAGGGCTTTAACGTCATCGCGGTCGAGGCTGACTGGCCCGATGCGGCCCGCATAGACAGCCATGTCCGCCACCGTGAAACGGACACATCCGGGTGGGAGGCTTTTGGACGGTTCCCGACGTGGATGTGGCGCAATGAGGAGGTGGGCGCATTTGTCGACTGGCTGTATGCCCATAACAGCAGCAAACCCTATGAACTCAGAACCGCCTATTACGGCCTTGATCTTTACAGTCTCTACCAGTCGACCCGCGCAATCATCACATATCTGGAAGATGTAGACCCGGAAATGGCAGCTGTTGCACGGCAGCGCTACGGTTGTCTCAGTCCATGGGAGGCCGATCCTGCGGCCTATGGACATGCGGCATTGAAAGGCAGCTATCGCAACTGCGAAAATGATGTCGCCCACATGTTGATTGAACTGCACAATAACCGGCAGGACTATCTGCAGCATGACGGCGAGCGGTTCCTGGACGCAACCCAGAACGCCCGGATCATTGCCAATGCCGAGCGCTATTACCGCATCATGTACTATGGATCGCGCGCCTCGTGGAATCTGCGCGACAGCCATATGTTCCAGACGCTGCAGAACATCATGGAGTTTCATGGCCCCTCTGCAAAAGCAGTGATCTGGGCGCATAATTCCCATATCGGCGATGCTTCCGCGACAGAAATGTCGGCGCGAGGAGAACACAATATCGGTGAACTGTGCCGCCAGACCTATGGGGGGCAATCCTATCGCATTGGATTTGGGACCGATCACGGAACCGTCGCAGCGGCATCCTCCTGGGATAGCCCGATGGAAATCAAGCAGGTACGGCCAGCCCATCCGCAGAGCTATGAGAAACTTTTTCACATGACCAACAAAAAGGGCCTGATCCTGCCGCTCAGGGCCGGTCACGAAGTGGACCTGACCGCAGGCCTTTCAAGACCGCGGCTGGAACGCGCCATTGGCGTGGTCTACCGTCCGGAAACTGAAATTTCCAGCCATTATTTCGAGGCTGATTTGCCGGGGCAATTCAACGAATACATCTGGATCGACGAAACCAGCGCAATTGCGCCGCTGCCTGCCGGACAGATAGAGGGCATGCCGGACACTTATCCGTTTGGCATCTGAGCGACTCCGTTTGGCATCTGAACGACCGGCACCGATCTTTGTTTGCGGACTATACCTCCCGCTCGATCTCGGTGATAAAGCGTTTTGCGTCTGCTTGCGTTGCAAATAGGCGTCCATCGGCAAAGCAATGACCATCACTCGCCACAAGAATTTCCGTTTCATGATAGTTCAGCGTGACCAGATCCGTGGACTTGGCAAGCTGATCACTTTTGTAATGTGCCTGAAGGTCATCTGCATGATCGGAAACACCATGCACATGAACATCCTGCCCGCTATGGCGTGACAGAATCTCCACAGCCCGCTTTTCATGCTCTGCATCACGGGTACGCACCCAAAGCAGAAGTCCACCATGTTCCAGCTGATCGTTGAGATAATCTGCATGTTTCTTGCCAAGGAGACCGGCGAAGATACTGCCGATCGCAGCGCCGCCGCCGCCGCCCAGAACAGCCGCCAGAATGGCCGCGCCGATGGCACCGCCTGATGCAACGACGGGCGCGAATCCGATAAAGGCCCCCAGGTACATCAAACCACCGATTACCGCGCCCTCGCCTTCAACGATGGATTCCTTTGCGACATAAGCGGTGACAGGTACTGTCGGATCATCCTCAAGGTCGCGGGTCGATGTGAAAGAGTGCCCCAGTTTCTGCTCTACGGCCTCAGTACCGGCCAGCAGGCTGATTTCTGCGCGGGCAAAACCCGATGACAGCAATTCCTCAATTGCCCCTTCCAGATCTTCAGACTTCGAGAAGGCGGCCACTGCCTCACGCACTTGTTGCATCGTATTCATCGGCATCTCCAATCTTGCTTGGATCACCGCTAAACCAAAGCCAAGGATACCACATTGATCAAGGTCAAAAGCAGGTAATTCCCCCGGTTCCATATCCTAATGCTGCTCCCCGGACCGCTCTGTGCACCGTCTGCCTGGAGCAAATCTGGCGCATTCGCAGCAATCGTACCGGGTTCACATCATGCAGGCAGATGAACGATACAGGAACAAAAGCGTGGTCTTGGCCACAAGGTTGCTGGTCTTTCGTGCCCGAATCACTACATTGGAAGGCATGGTCAACCCAGAAGATGACATTCCGTTTTTCGGAGACAATGAAGAGCCGGTTCATATGGCGACAGCAGGCGGCGGCATTGCTGCGCGTGCACTTGCTGCTCGTAATCGCCATAGCGAACCAGCCACCTATCTGAACGGGCTCAATCCCGAGCAGAAACGGGCCGTCGAAACAATCGATGGACCGGTACTCGTACTGGCCGGTGCGGGCACCGGAAAGACCCGTGTCCTGACCACCCGCATCGCCCATATATTGGCCGTCGGCAAAGCCTATCCAAGCCAGATCCTGTCCGTCACCTTTACCAACAAGGCGGCGCGGGAAATGAAGCAGCGCATTGGCGTTCTTGTCGGCGGAGCGGTTGAAGGGATGCCCTGGCTGGGCACCTTCCATTCCATTGGCGTGAAAATATTGCGCCGTCATGCCGAACTGGTCGGTTTGCGTTCAGATTTCACCATCCTCGATACGGATGACCAGATCAGGCTTTTGAAGCAACTTATCAAGGCCGAGGGACTGGATGACAAACGCTGGCCCGCCCGCCAGTTTGCAATGATGATCGATGGCTGGAAGAACAAGGGGCTGGGCCCTGTCGACATTCCGGAAGGTGATGCCCGAGCCTTTGCCAATGGCAAGGGGCGGCAACTCTATGAGGCCTATCAAAACCGCCTGAAAACACTCAATGCCGCGGATTTTGGTGATCTTCTTTGCCACCCGATCCGCATTTTCCGTACCCACCCGGATGTCCTGAAGGAATATCACAAGAAATTCCGCTACATTCTCGTCGATGAGTATCAGGATACCAATACAGCACAATACATGTGGCTGCGGCTGATTGCGCAAGGCTCACACAATGTCTGTTGCGTCGGCGACGACGACCAGTCCATCTATGGATGGCGCGGCGCGGAAGTGGACAATATCCTGCGCTTTGAAAAGGATTTTCCCGGGGCAGCCGTGATCCGGCTGGAACGCAATTACCGATCCACCGCGCACATCTTGGGCGCCGCTGCCCATTTGATTTCCCACAATGAGGGACGGCTTGGAAAAACCCTCTATACGGAACTTGCCGATGATGAACACGACAAGGTCATTGTGCATGCTGCCTGGGATTCTGAAGAAGAAGCCCGCGCCCTGGGTGAAGAAATCGAGCAACAACAAAGACAGGGCCACAAGCTGAACGACATGGCCATTTTGGTGCGCGCCTCCTTTCAGATGCGCGAATTTGAAGATCGCTTTGTTACACTTGGTCTGAATTACAGGGTCATCGGCGGTCCTCGCTTCTACGAGCGGCTCGAAATCCGCGATGCCATGGCCTATCTGCGGGTGGTCTGTCAGCCGGCCGATGATCTCGCTCTCGAGCGCATCATCAACACGCCCAAGCGTGGCCTTGGTGAGGCAGCAATTCGCCAGGTTCATGACTATGCCCGGGCCCGCGACATTCCGATGCTGCAGGCGGCTGCCGATCTGATCATGACGGAGGAAATGAAGCCGCGGCCGCGC
>TARA_R110000751_G_scaffold95381_1_pt1 | contig 43376 bp, 40 predicted proteins | sample TARA_R110000751 | Tara Oceans TARA_R110000751 (sample SAMEA4398001) | marine metagenome | biome: Polar Biome; feature: [MES] marine water layer (ENVO:01000295) within the mesopelagic zone...; material: water (ENVO:00002006), including particulate matter (ENVO:01000060) such as...... | reverse complement strand
CCCCGCCGTGAAACGGGCCTTCGTCACTGGCCATCTGAAAATGTTCTTCAGACGGCTGCACCATATGAATGTCAAGTTCATTGCGCATTTTTCCAACGGCGGTTCCATGACAGTCAAACTGGACAATCGCCTCGGCTGGCATCTGTGTCATTGTCGTCTCCTTCGGTTTCCCCGATCAAAACTTGACCCGGTCTCCGCCCTTGAGTTGGAGAATGTCACGGGCATCATCGGGTGATGCTATCTGCATGCCCAGTTCCTCCAGAATGGTTCTTATTTTTCTGACCTGCTGTGCATTGGACGTGGCCAGTTCACCGCGCCCGATATTGAGCGAATCCTCCAGTCCGACGCGCACATTGCCGCCCAGCATGGCAGCCTGTGTGACAAAGGGCATCTGGAAGCGTCCGGCTGCCAGCACGGACCACACATAATCGTCGCCAAACAGCCGGTCTGCCGTCTGCTTCATGAACAGGACATTTTCCATGTCGGCGCCGATGCCGCCCAGAATCCCGAAGATCGACTGGACCAGAAAGGGTGGTTTGATCAGACCGGCATCGACGAAATGGGCAAGATTGTAGAGATGACCGATATCATAACATTCATGTTCGAAACGCGTGCCACATCCCTCTCCCAGGTGCTGCAGGATGGCGCGAATGTCACGGAATGTGTTGCGGAAGATGAAATCCTCACTGCCTTCCAGAAAGGGTTTTTCCCAGTCATGTTTGAAACTCGGATATTTGGCCGCGAGCGGGTGCAGTGAAAAATTCATCGAGCCCATGTTCAGGGAACACATTTCCGGCTCCGCCAGCAGTGGGGCCGCCAGCCGTTCCTCGACCGTCATGCCCAGACCGCCACCCGTGGTGATGTTGATCACGGCATTGGTGGCCTGTTTGATTCGTGGCAGAAACTGCATGAAGACGGCTGGATCCGGTGTCGGACGACCGTCTTCGGGATTGCGGGCATGCAGATGGATGATGGAAGCGCCGGCTTCCGCCGCATCAATGGATTGCTGGGCAATTTCATCGGGTGTCACGGGCAATGCATCCGACATGGTCGGGGTGTGCACACCACCTGTGACGGCACAGGTGATGATGACTTTCTTCATTTTAAGAGCCATGATTTATTCCTCATCCTGGAAAATGGCGACTGCACGGGTGAAGCCCGCCGATGCGCCCTTGATTTTGTATGGAAAACACGAAACCTCATAACCGGTGGCCGGCAAAGTCTCGAGATTGGCCAGTTTTTCGATGTGGCAATAACCGATTTCCATGCCCGCCCGGTGACCTTCCCAGATAAGACTGGCATCATGGGTTTTCTGGAATTCCTGCGCCGTATGAACAAAGGGCGCATCCCAGCTCCAGGCATCCGTGCCGGTGACACGCACGCCACGCTCAAGCAGATAGAGCGTTGCCTCGCGCCCCATGCCGCAGCCCGTTGAGACATAGTCCGCATGGCCATAGCGAGCGCCCGCAGCCGTATTGACCAGAACGATGTCCAGCGGCTGGAGTTGATGATTGATGCGGGCAAGCTCTGCCTCCACATCACTGGCCGTCACAACATAACCATCGGCAAAATGGCGGAAATCAAGTTTGACCCCCCTTTGAAAACACCAGTCCAGAGGCACTTCATCAATGGTGATCGCCCGCTCGCCATTGTTCATGGTCGAATGGAAGTGGTAGGGCGCGTCGAGATGGGTTCCATTGTGGGTCGTGATGCGCAATTGCTCAACGGCCCAGCCTTCACCGCCCGGCAGGTCTTCCGTTTTCAATCCGGGAAAGTAGCTTGCGACCTGTTCGGCAGTCGATTGATGGTCCAGGTAGTCGATTTGCGGAAACATCGGGGGTGGATCCGACGCAATGCCGACTTCCAGAGCCACAGACAGGTCAACTATTCTACGCGGCATGATTTATCTCCGTCAGTAGCCCAGAGGAAAGGTTGCCAGAACCGGGAACACCAGAACCAGCGCCAGAACAAAAAGCATCATCAGGGCAAAGGGAGCTGCCCCGATAAAAATGTCGCCAAGCGATATGGAATCGTCATTCAGCGTGGATTTTATAACGAACACCGACAGACCGAATGGTGGCGTCAGCAGACCTATCTCCACAGCCAGGACAGTGACAATTCCAAACCAGATCAGATCAATATTCATCGGCTGGAGGACCGGCAGCATCAAGGGAACCAGGATCAGCATGATGGAGGATGAATCCAATATCGTGCCCATGGCAATCACCAGCAGGACATAGGCCAGAACCACGCCCCAAAAGCCTATATCGGCTGTCGCCACAAACTGGCCGAACTCCCCCGGTGCACCGGACAGGGCGAGCATGCGCGAATACATTTGCGCAGCGATGATGAGGAAACACACCGATGCCGTCACCAGCCCGGTGTCAGTCAGCACACTCCAGAAATCCTTCCAGCTCAACGAGCGTCGCAAAAGACCAATGATGATGGCCCCCATACAGCCAACCGCACCAGCTTCGATCGGGGTGAACCAGCCGGCATAGAGCCCGCCCAGAACCAGAATGATCAGCGCGGCAATCGGCAGGCCTTTCTGGAGCATTTCTGTGGAACTGAGCGACGCTTCGTCGTCATGGGACAGATTCTCACCGACAAAACCCGGCCAGAAACGTGCCATGGCATAGACGCCAAGACCAAAGACAAGCGCCAGCAACAGGCCTGGAATGATGCCGGCAATAAAGAGATCGCCGACCGATTGCTCTGTCAGCAGCCCGTAAAGGATCAGCAGCAGGCTGGGCGGGATGAGCATGCCCAGAACCGAGGAGCCGGCGACAACACCAACGGAAAACCGTTTGGTATAGCCGTGGCGCACCATTTCGGGCACTGCAATACGGGTAAATACGGCCGCAGATGCAATGGAAATGCCTGTGATGGCCGCAAAGATTGCATTGGCCCCGACCGTTCCTATCCCAAGGCCGCCGCGTACCCGCCTGAACATCTGGTTGGCGACATCGAAAGCATCACGCCCCATCCCCGTCACGGAGACGATATAGCCCATCAGAACGAAGAGCGGCACGACGCCGAAAAAGTAGCTTGATATGGTTTCTGATGCGGCGAGCGCCAGGAGTTTTCCGGCGAGCACCGGTGATCCCTTGATCATCCAGACGGCGCCGTAGGAGACCAGCATCAGCGCCAGTGGCACATACATGCCGACATAGACCAGCACCACCATCACCAACAATGCGGCCATGCCTATTTCAAAGGGCGTCATTTGGGTTTACTCCATCCACCGATTGCTCAGGACTTCCGGACCATACGAGCATCAAAGAGCGGATCACAGCCATGAAGAGTTGCAGGACAAGAATGGTGCAGCCAACCAGAATGGTCAGTTTCACCGGCCAGATCGGCGCAATGAAATCGCCGACAGTGCCCACATAGGTGCCGCGATCCCATGATTTTTGAAAGAGCGGGTAACTGGCTTGCAGCAGCACCAGAACAATGCCCAGTCCGGCGCTGCAATAGATCATTTCCAGAAATGCCCGTACCCGCGGCGCCGAGCGGGAAAGACCGCTGATCAAGGCGTCGGTGCGGGTGAAACGGCCCATGCGAAAGGCCTGGCCGACCTGCAGAAAGACAATCGCGACAATCGACATGCTGACGAGTTCCGGCACGCCCGAAATCGGCGCGTCAAACAGCCCGCGACCAAGAACGTCACCATTGATCAGCAACATCAGGGCGAGAATCAGCAATGTGCCGACGACATTGAGTGCCATTGTCACGCGATCAATGACGCGCTGTGCAGTTTCAAAAGCCTGTCCCATATGCATTCCATTGTTGATGCAGGAAAAGTCGTTCAGGTGCCGCCGGGATGACATCCCGGCGGGTAAACTTCAAAACCAATATCGAAGACGACTATTCCTTGTCCCACTCGCGCGCCGGCTTGGCGCCGGATTCGCGCATGGCATCCATATAGAGAGACAGGATTTTGGTGCCGGACTTGCCTTCGTCATCCAGTTTCGCAGCCCAATCCTTTGCAACATTGTCCATGCCGTTGGCCCATTGCAGGCGCATTTCAGGGCTGACTTCGGTAATGGTTGCCCCATTTTTGACCATGGTTTCAAAAGCCACTTTCACCGCAGCTGCCAGATCCTCGTGATAGGCCTCACGCTGGGCAACGCCGCCGAGCTTCAACGCCGCCTGCAGTGCTTCAGGCTGTGCGTCGAACCAGTCCTTGTTGGCTGCAATGCCACCGGCATATTGCGCGCCAAAACCGACCTTGGTGATATGGGGAGCCACCTCGTAGAGCTTGCCCGGCAATGCCGCAGAGGCAAAAACGATGACCCCGTCGTAGACGCCGGTTTTCAGCTCATTGTAGTAGGTTGTCAGATTGCCTGAAACACCCACTGCTCCAGTGCCCTTCAGCCAGTTGACCGCCGGCCCGGGGGCGGCGATTTTTCTGCCATTGAGATCCTCGATCGAGGTGACCGGAAAATTCGTCATCAACAGATAATCATCAATACCGTTGGCACCGCCAAGATATTCGAGATTATTGTCTTCCCAGGCCTGGCGCATTTCCGGGCTATCGATCTGCAATTCGTCCATGAGATTGGATATTGCAGTCGCATCACTTGATACGAAAGGCGTGAAATAGGTGACATTTTGAGGTGACAGTTTGGCCGCTTCAAACAGGCTGGAAACGATGCCGACTTCGGCAAGTCCCTCTTCGACGGCTTCCAAAACACCACCCACCTTGGCCAGCGAACCGCCATATTGTTCGCTCCAGTTCAGTGTGATGTCGGTGCCTTCCAGAGCCTTGTTGACGGTTGGAATAAAGGTTTGGCTGGCATGTTTGACCCAACGAAATACCGGTGGGTGGCCGGCTGCCATTGTCACATTGATGGTTTCGGCTTTTACCGAGACCGCTGCACCCGCCAAAAGCGCGGTTGCCAGAACAGTTGAAATAAGTGTTTTCATATTTCCCTCCCAGGGTTTGCTGATTTGCGTGTCATTGGACACATTCGGTCGTCAGATTCATTGCCTCAACCGGTTTGCCGGTTTTGGATATTATTCTTATTGGCCAGTGCCCGTATCCCGGCACAGGCAAAAGCAACCGCATTGGCGACGGTTTCTTCGGTATCGGAATCATTACAAAGACCATCCGAAAGCCTTGCGGCCCGTCCTGTTTTCGCCATCAGGGATAAAGCCAGACTGATGGCAAACAGATAGCTGCGAACGGCCTCCGCCTTGCCCAGAGCGGGAACGACGCAGCGCATCGCATCAATCGAACGCCTTGCAATGGGGTCATAATATTCCTTTGCGACATTCTGCGAACGTTCATCGGCAGCATTGTTGAATGCAACGATCAGCCGGGCATAGGCAGGCCCGCCGTGCGCATCATCATGGCCAATTTCTATGGTCGGCCTCAACAGGGCCTCCATCAGTTCTTCCAGGCTTGGGACGCCATCTTGAAACAGCGCATCGAGCGCATCATTGCGACGGTCATTGACCTGGCCGGAACGGCGCGCGACGACGGAACGAAACAGCTGATCCTTGTTTTGGTAGTAATAGTGGACCATGGCCTGATTGACGCCGGCTTCGCGCGCTATGGCGCGAATGGAAGCCCCGCCAAACCCTTGATCAGCAAAAGCGCGCTCGGCAGACTCCAGAATAGCCGTACGACTATCTGTTTGCCTTATCTGCACCGGTTCGCGCGCTTGTGACAAGTTTTCCTCCCAGAAATCGTGTCCTTTTCCAGCCTGCCCGCCTTCAGTCCGGCGTCAGGCTAATCCTCCCATTAATTAAACGTTTGATTAAGGCCGGTGTCAACCAACGAGAACACGTCTTGCTTTGATTTCATGCGATCGGGAATTTTCACCAACAGGCGCACGCGCAACAAAGCGCAAAAACACTGGCGTAGTCATAGGGAACGGACGAACCTGAGAAGCGCGTCGCGGTCAGTTTTTTTCATGGCTGCAAAGGCATCGCGGGCACGCAGGGCTTCGCCGCCGTGCCACAGGATCGCCTCGACAAGGTCGCGCGCCCGTCCATCATGCAGGTAACCGGCCTGTGGGGAGACATCCTTTGTCAGGCCTATGCCCCACAGGGGCGCCGTGCGCCATTCCCGCGCCAATTCACTTGCGCTGCCAGCGCCGCCGGCACCATCTGCAAGCCCTGGCCCCATATCGTGCAACAGGAAATCCGAATAGGGCCAAATCAACTGAAATGCGTTCAGGTCCGATTGCGTGCTGCGCCGGGTCACGAATTTTGGTGTGTGGCAGGCAATGCACCCGGAACGGTAGAACAGTTCCTTGCCCCTCAACACTTCCGGATCCGACACATCGCGTCTTGCGGGCACGGCAATATTGCCTGAGAAAAAGGTGACAAGGTCAAGCACATTATCGGGCACTTCATGGGTGTCGAGACGGGCCTGCGCGCCATGCGGCGCCTTCATGCACGCCGTCTGTGTGTTTGTACAATCACCACCATGGGCGGGGAAAAGCGACGTGGACAAGCCAATGTCACTGGAAAAAGCTGCTGCGGCCTGCGCTCTGATGGTGGGTTGTGCTGCCTTCAGGCCGAAGCGTCCGGGAGCGGGCTCTCCTGATTGCGGATCAATGACCCGGGCAAGACGACCCGAAATGCCATCGCCATTGCGGTCATCGGGGTCCGCCAGTGCTTGCAAATCGCCAGCAGCGATGCGTTCAACAAGCCCAAGACCATGCAGAGGCGGGCCGATACGCGGCGAAACAATGGTATCTGCAGCAAGCGGTCCAAAACCCAGGCTGCGCACTTGCACTGAGGGGCGGCGAAGCCAAGCCATTGTCCCGTCAGCAAAGGCGAAGACCGTTTCCTGATAGGTGGTCTCGATGACAGCTTCAGCCTGTTGCCCCTGAACGGCGCGGGTTTGCAATTGCTGTCCGTAGACAGGATCAGGTGTCGCCACCTGAACGGCCATCTCGCCCGTGCCAGCATCGGAAAAGTCATATCTGCCATACAGTTTGAGTATCAAGGTTGCTTCGTCGCCGTGACCGTCCGGTGGCAAGCCACGGCCATTGCGCAGATGACATGAGCTGCAGGCGCGGGCATTAAACAGCGGGCCAAGCCCATCCGAGGCCTGCGTCGAAGCGGGCGCGGATACCCAGAGTTTGGAAAACAGCGCCTCACCCAGATGGAAGTCTTCACGGCGGGAAAAGGCTATCTGGCTGCTGGCATGGGAAAAGGCCCGTTCCGCCGCCGCTCTGGTCAATGTGCCCGCACCGCCCGACATGGCTTCAAAAGCTTCGGGCCGCGAAAAATCATCTGTCGGTGCGGTGACCGCCACCACGCGTTGTCGATCTGCCGCATCGAGATCGTCGCGCAACGGTTCGGCAGCCAGGCTGATCGCCTGCGCCACCAAAAACAGTCCCGCAATCCACAATGAATGTTTCACAGTGGATTGAAATCGAAACATGCAGGTCAATCCTGCCTAGTCGAAGACAGCATTGGGATTATCAAGACTGTCCGAGCCTTCAATTTCCAAGGCGTCCAGATTGAGCGCTGCGACCGCCCGCTCAATTGATCTGGTCTGATTGACCAGCGCATCGACCGCTGCCTGAACCCTTGCATTGCCGGTCTCGTTGTTTTCGGCAATCTGTTGGTCATAGGCTTCGCCATTTTCGGCTGCATCGGCGATGGATGTCATGGCAGCGACGGTGGCGTTCAACCGATCCGTCAATTCCTGGTCGACTTCCGGCTTTGCTGCCTTGACCATATCCGAAACCGATGGGCCTTCGACCATGGTTCCGTCAGTTCTCTTGTAAGAGCCCTGATAGACATTGCGCACGCCAATGCTGTCATAGAGATGGGAAATATGGGTGTTGTCGGAAAAACAATCATGTTCTTCTTCGGGATCATGCAGAAGCAGGCCCAGTTTCATGCGCTCGCCCGCCAGTTCCCCATAGGACAGGGAGCCCATCCCGGTGAGGATCGTGACAATGCCCTGGTTTGTGTCTCCGCTCAGCACGGCCTGACGGGCTGGGCCTTCGGTCTGCCAATTGGCAACCATTTCCGCCAGATCATCGACCAGCAGAGTGGCCGCAGCGGAAATATATTGGGCGCGACGGTCGCAATGGCCACCGGTGCAGTTTTTCACATCAAAATCACTTGAAGGTCTGTTGCCTGCCCCTGCGTCCGTTCCATTGAGGTCCTGGCCCCAGAGGAGAAATTCAATGGCGTGGTAACCGGTCGCTACATTGGCATCAACTCCGCCAATTTCATGCAATTGGCCTGACAGGAGTTCTGGCGTGATGGTGCTGGCATCGATTTTCTTGCCGTCATACATCAATTCGCTGTTGGCGATGATATTGGCCGTATAGAGTCCGTTCAAATCCGATTCCGTGCCGTAGCCGGCATCAACATAATCAATCAGGCCTTCATCAAGCGGCCAGGCATTCACCCGTCCCTCCCAATCATCGACAATTGCATTGCCGAAACGAAAGGCTTCGGTTTGCTGATAGGGGATACGGGCGGCCTTCCAGGCGGCGCGGGCATTTTGCAGCGTTTCCTCATTCGGATCAGCGACCAGAGCGGCAATCGCATCCTCGAGATTTCTGGCAGCCATCAGCGCATCGGAATAATTGGCAAGGGCAATATCAACATAGGTCTCAAGGACCGCCTTGCCGTCCACATTCCCTTTGGCTGACATTTCCGCATGCGCCGGCGCATGGGTGGCAGCCAGCACGAAAGCCATGGATGCCGTTGCAGCCATTTTGTTGAGGTGTGCAATCATGATCAAACTCCTGATTATCAATCTGCCTGGAAATGAAACCAACAGGCTTCGAAAGGGATGCTCATGCAACAAACCGTCCCGGGCGTCGATTTGTCTGTGCTCCCGTCCAGCGGGCCTGGGCGCATTGTAAAACAACCTGAATACTTGAATGTCAATGGTAATATATAAATAATGTTACATATCAATAGTTTAGATAGATTCTAAACTGCGAACTACCGACTTGAGGCATGCGAGAGGACAGACAGAATGCCACATTCAATTGGGCCGGCCCCTCCCATATTTCTTACTTTTACGTAAAATGACACTTGCCTCAATGCCTGCCTGACCATAAATCATCAATGACGATTGAAAGTGCGTGTATGGTGCGCCGGGTGGGGGCCGGCACGGGTGTGCATATTATGTGTTAATGTCGGTTTGAAACCGTTTCGGAGGAAAAAATGACGACACCGCCAAAGAAAAAGACAACCGCCAAAAAAACTGCTGCGGAATCAAAGGCAAAGCCTGCGGCGAGTACCAAGCCAGCTGCAAAAGCAAAGCCAGCTGCAAAAGCAAAGCCAGCAACAAAAGCAAAGCCAGCGGCAAGCGCCAAGCCAGCGGCAAAAACAAAGCCATCCGCTGCGTCTGAAAAAATCTGGTTGAAATCCTATCCGAAGGGCACACCGGCTGAAATCGGAGAATTGCGCCACACATCGGTCGGCGCCCTGATCAAATCCTCCAGTCAAAAATACGCCTCCCGGCCGGCTTTCACCTGCATGGGCAAGACGATCACCTATGGCGAACTCGATACCTATGCCAGCCAGATCGGTGCGTGGCTGCAAACATGCGGACTGCAAAAAGGTGACCGTGTCGCCATCATGCTGCCCAATGTCCTGCAGTTTCCCATTGTCGCTGCCGCCATCTTGCAGGCTGGCCTCGTCGTCGTGAACGTCAACCCGCTTTATACGCCGCGTGAATTGCAACACCAGTTGAAGGATTCCGGCGCCAAGGCGATCTTCATCATCGAGAACTTTGCAACCACATTGCAGCAGGTTATCGACAAGACCGATGTCAAACATGTCTGCGTTGCAACCATGGGAGACATGCTCGGCCTGAAAGGACATCTGGTCAACTTCGTCGTACGCAAAGTCAAGAAGATGGTCCCCGACTGGTCATTGCCCGGACATACGAGCTTCAAGAGTGCGCTGGCAAAAGGCTCAGGCCTTGTCTTCAAACCGGTTGACTGCACGCCTGAAGACGCTGCCTTTCTGCAATATACCGGCGGTACGACCGGTGTTTCGAAAGGCGCGACACTGACCAATCGCAACATCCTTTCAAACGCTGCGCAGAATGACATCTGGCTTTCTGCACTGCGTGAAAAAGGCAACCTCCCAGACAGATTGGTCTATATCTGCTGCCTGCCGCTCTACCATATTTTCGCCTTGACCGTGAATGCCATCATGGGAATGGAAGAAGGCGCGCAAAATATCCTGATTCCCAATCCGCGGGACATACCGGGGTTTGTGAAGGAACTGGGCAAATATGAATATCATATCTTTCCTGGCCTCAATACGCTGTTCAATGCCCTGCTGGCGAATGAGGATTTCCAGAAACTTGATTTCTCCGCATTGCGCCTGACAATTGGCGGCGGCATGGCCGTGCAGCGTCCCGTCGCGGAACGTTGGCAGGTTCTGACCGGATGCATCATCTCGGAGGGCTATGGCCTTTCCGAAACGTCACCGGTTGCCACTGCCAATCGTTTTGACGGCGATCGCTTCACCGGCACAATCGGATTGCCGCTGCCATCCACCGATATCGATATCCGGGACGATGACGGCGTGTCGGTGGCGCTGGGTGAAGTGGGTGAGATCTGCATCCGTGGTCCGCAGGTCATGGCTGGCTATTGGAACCGCCCTGAAGAAACAGCCTTGGTGATGACCAGCGACAATTACTTCCGCTCCGGTGACATGGGGTATATGGATGAAAGCGGCTATATACGCATCGTTGACCGGAAAAAGGACATGGTCCTTGTGTCCGGCTTCAATGTCTATCCCAACGAAATCGAGGAAGTGGCTGTCAGCCATCCGGGCATCCTGGAGGCCGCTGCCATCGGCGTACCGGATGAACATTCCACCGAAGCGGTAAAGCTTTTTGTGGTCAAATCCGATCCGTCGCTGACAGAGGCCGACGTCAAAGCCTGGTGCGCCAAAAACCTCACCAACTACAAGCGTCCCAAACACATAGAGTTTCGCGACGAGTTGCCGAAGACAAACGTCGGTAAAATCCTGAGGCGTGAGCTGCGCGAAACCTGACGGGCCCTGCCCTTCCCGCCGGCTGTGATCCGGTCTGCATCTATCAGGTACCAGCCCTCCGGCTGGTGCCTTTTTCGCAAAAGTCCCCGTCACTACCCAGATTATCGGTCCGACAGAACATCCATTGTCCGGCTGGATATGCTATAGCTTACTTGAACACAAAGCGGGGCGGTGGCATGAATGGACGCGGCTCTCCAATCGCACAGGCTATCTCATGAATTCCGAATTTACCCAGATCCTCAGCCAGTTAGAACAGCATCACGAACAGGCCGCGCCCAAAGACATGCGTGCCGCCTTCGCCGCCGAGACCGATCGGTTCGACCGCTTCTCCGCCAGCCTTGATGACCTGCTTCTCGATTATTCAAAATGTGCTGTTGATGGCGAGACCATGCAATTGCTGGAAGCACTGGCCGAGGCGGCCAATCTGGAAGGAAAGCGCGAGGCCATGTTTGCCGGCGACCATATCAATATTACCGAAGACCGGGCGGTCTTGCACACGGCGCTGAGAAACATGACCGGCGACCCGGTCTATGACAACGGCGAAAATGTCATGCCGGACATCATCGCCGTGCTGGAGGCGATGGGGGCCTATTGCGACCAGATACGCGATGGCACGATTGTCGGCGCGACGGGGCAGAAAATTACGGATGTCGTCAATATCGGCATCGGTGGGTCGGACCTTGGACCGGCCATGACCTGTCTTGCGCTGTCGCCCTATTGCGATGGACCGCGCGCGCATTTCGTGGCGAATATCGATGCGGCCGATATTTCCGATACGCTTGCCCCCCTCAATCCGGCAACAACCCTCATCATCATTGCCTCGAAAACCTTTTCCACCATTGAAACCATGACCAATGCCGCCACAGCTCGGCGGTGGATTGCCGAGCACCTGGGCGAGGCGGCCGTCAAACACCATTTTGTTGCGGTATCGACGGCACTCGACAAGGTTGCGGCCTTTGGCGTGCGGCCGGACCGGGTCTTCGGCTTCTGGGATTTTGTCGGTGGGCGCTACTCCATCTGGTCGGCCATCGGCCTGCCGCTGATGATCGCCATCGGGCCCGAGAGCTTCAATCGGTTTCTGGTGGGCGCCCATGACATGGACAGGCATTTTCGCACTGCGCCAATTCTTGACAACCTGCCGATGTTGCTTGGCCTGATCGGTTATTATCACCGCGCCATCTGCAATTATCCGTCACGCGCGGTCATTCCCTACGACCAACGTCTGCAGCGGCTGCCAGCCTATCTGCAGCAGCTCGACATGGAATCCAATGGCAAGAGCGTGCAGATGGACGGATCGCCGCTCACAGGCCCCTCCGGCCCGCTTGTGTGGGGAGAACCGGGCACCAACAGCCAGCATGCCTTTTTCCAGCTTCTGCATCAGGGCAGCGATATCATCCCGGTGGAATTCATCATTGCGGCCAACGGACACGAACCGGAACTGACGCATCAGCACAAGCTGCTGATGGCCAATTGCCTTGCCCAATCGGAAGCGCTGATGCGGGGCCGCACCCTGGAAGAGGCGCGGGCGCAATTGAAAGAGAATGACTGCGCGGCGCAGGACGCGCTGGCGCCACATCGTGTCTTTGCCGGAAACCGGCCTTCCGTGACCCTCGTCCATGCGAAGATGACACCCTACGTGCTCGGCCGGTTGATCGCCCTTTACGAACACCGGGTGTTCGTCGAAGCCCAGCTATACGGCATCAACGCCTTTGACCAATGGGGCGTGGAACTGGGCAAGGAGCTTGCAACCGCCCTGCTTCCTGTCGTCGAAGGGCAGCAAGACGCAGAAGGCCACGACAGCTCCACAGCGGGGCTGGTCGCCTACCTGCAGAAAATGGGCAAAAGCTGATGCTTGCCGCGTGCGGGTAGAGCCAATGGTCTCAAGCGAATTGGAAAAAATGCGTGCCGGCCATTGGTATAGCTGCATTGATCGGGAACTGGAGGCGCTGCGGGACCGGGCACGCAGAGCTGTTCACGCACACAATACGATGGCGCCGCAAGAGCGCGGCAATATGGCCCCAGCGCTCAAACAGCTGATGGGGTCCGTGGGCAACGACGTCTATCTGGAAGCGCCGTTCCATTGTGCCTATGGCATGAATATCATTCTCGGCAATCAGGTCTATTTCAATGCCGATTGTACCATTTTGGACACGGCCCGGGTTTCCATTGGTGATTCATCCATGTTTGGCCCGGCAGTACAGATCTATTGCGCCGAGCATCACAAGGCCCCGGATAAAAGAGCTGCTGGCCTGGAGATCGCCAAGCCTGTCACCATCGGCAGAAACGTCTGGATCGGAGGCGGTGCGATCATTCTGCCGGGCGTTGCCATTGGAGACAATGCCATTGTCGGCTCGGGGAGTGTCGTCACCCGCAATGTTGATGCCGGTGCGACTGTCGTCGGTAATCCGGCCAGGCAAATCGAACCGAATTGAGCCGTCTCACGCGCGAAGCGAGATGGGATTTGCCCCATAGTGCCGTTTGAAGGCGCGCGAGAACCCCTCCGGCGACGTATAGCCATAGCGGCGGGCGATGTGATCCACCCGGTCACCCCGGGTCACATCCTGCCGGGCAAGAATCAGGCGCCAGCGACGCAAATAGGCCACGGGTGGCTCTCCGACGGTTGCCTGAAACAATTCGGCAAACCGGCTGCGCGACATGCCGGCAATCTGCGCCAGATCCTCATTGCACCAATTTCGCCCCGGTTGCTCATGAACGGCCACAATGGCACGGCTGAGGCGCACATCCGAAAGTCCGGCCAACAATCCCGGACGTGTTGATCCCAGTTCGATCTGCGAGCGCAGCATCCTGACAATCAGAACCTCACCAAGCCGGTTGATCACCGAGCCGCCGCCACAACGTTGCGCGGCGAGTTCCGACTGCATCAAACCAATCAGGGCTACTGCTTCCTCATCCTGACGCAGGTCAAGTTCAACCATATCAGGCAGGGCAGCAATCAACGGATTGGATTGCCCGCCCCAATCGACCGCTGCGGCAAACACAATGCTGTCAGAGGGAATATCGAACCCGCTGGAGTCGGTGCGAAAACGCAGCCGGCCCGGTTTTCCGTCGGTACCCGACAAAACCACCAGCGTTGCTTCGTTCAAAGGTGCCATTTTCACGCTCAGGCTGAAGCGTTCCATCAGCGTGGTCAGTCTGTCAATCTTGTACATTCAGGATTTTCTGTCTGTTTTTCAGGGTTTGACAGACAGTAATATCGGTATTGTGCTGAGGCAACCCAATTCATGAAAGAGATTCCATGCTGATACCCCGCCAGAAAACGCCCGACCTGATCTTGCCAACACTTGATCACGGCACCTTTGATCTGTCCAAAGACCAATCCGAACACGGCACCATCATCTGCTTCTACCGCGGCCTGCATTGCCCCCTGTGCGCAACCTATCTGACTGAATTCCAGAAACGCGTCGCCGATTTCACTGCGCGCGGGGCGAACACAATCGCTATCAGTTCCGATGGTGAGGAGCGCACCCGCGCCATGGCCGACAAGATCGGCGCCGATACGCTGCGTTTTGCCTATGATCTGCCGCTTGCCAAAGCCCGCGAATGGGGTCTCTACATTTCCACCTCGCGTGGCAAAACCTCCATCGGCATAGAAGAGCCTGCGCTTTTCTCGGAACCCGGCCTGTTCATGGTCACGCCGCAACAGACCCTCTATTATGCGTCCGTACAGACAATGCCATTTGTGCGACCGCATTTTTCAGAGCTTGTCGGCGCACTCGATTTTGCCATTGAAAAAAACTATCCGGCCCGTGGTGAATATACCGGCGCCGTATAGGCCAGACTTCATCCAGGGAGTTGCCTTCCTCAACGGGCCTGTCTTCCTAGCAGACTTCGGGAAGACCATACCCGCCATTGCGCCAGGGCAGTCTCTCTCCTGTCACGGACACGTCAAAAGTGATCCGGCCACACTGGCCGGATAGTCATCTGTGCACTGTGATAAATGACAAGAATATTGATTTCAGCATTGCGATCCAGTAGGGCTCTTGCACCGATAATACCCATCGTATGGTCGGAATATGCACACCATGTGTCAAAGAGAACATATGCCTGGTAAAATCAATTGCACATTCTCCTTCGGAAACGTGCAGTCATGCGCGGGATACACGTGCCGCACCATTTGACATGCCATTGCTGCTTTGCCTGTGTTTGGCAGCGAGCAGATTGTTTTGACGAGAGCCACTCGGCATGAACGCCGGAATCGTTCGTGCGAGTCTGAATATCTGCGCCATATTTGCCTTCTATCTGGCTGCCGCCATGTTGATTCCCTCGGCGGTGGACTTTTCGATGAACAATCCGGACTGGAAGGTCTTCGGTCTGTCGGCGCTGTTGATCGGCACAATCTCCGCTCTGGTGGCCGTTGCCTCGCGCGGCAGCCAACCCACCAATTCAACCCGCTTCACTTTTCTTCTGGTCAACATGCTCTGGCTGACCTTCGCACTGGTCGGTTCCGTGCCCTTCATGGAATCGACCATGCAAATGTCGTTTGCCGACGCATTTTTTGAATCCATGTCAGGCATCACCACCACCGGGGCAACCGTGCTGACCGGACTGGACACAATGCCGCCTGGCCTGTTGCTGTGGCGCTCCATCCTGCAATGGGTTGGCGGCTTTGGGGTGATTGCCCTTGGCCTGTTCATACTGCCCTTCCTCAAGGTCAGCGGATCGGGCGTTTTCCGGGTGGAATCATCGGATCGCAACGAGCGCCCCTTTGCGCGTTTTTCCACCTATGCCTTTAACATGCTGCTGATCTATGTGGCTTTGACCTTGCTGTGCGCCGTTTTGTATTTCGTTGCCGGCATGTCCGGGTTTGACGCCTTCAATCATTCCATGACGACCGTATCGACCGGCGGCTTTTCCACCCATGATGCCTCTTTCGGATTTTTCGAACAGCAATCAATTCAATGGATCGGCATTGTCTTCATGCTGCTTGGGGCCATGCCGTTCACCACCCTTATTCTCATCGGCCTGAAGGGGCGCTTCAATATATTTGCAGACCATCAGGTGCCCGTCATGCTGGCGATGGTCACCGTGCTGGCGCTCGCCATGGCCATTCAGGTTGATCTGGCCGGCATTGTTGATATCCAGGAGGGTTTCACCAAGGCCGTCTTTACCATTGTCTCACTGGTGACAACGACCGGTTATGCCAATACCGACTATATTCAATGGGGCGGTTTTGCCATGTCGCTGGTGATGCTCGCCACGGTCGTCGGCGGCTGTTCGGGCTCCACTTCAGGCGGGGTCAAGGCCTACCGCTGGATCATCGGCTACAAGATGATACGCCGTGCACTGGACCTGTTCATCTACCCGAATGCGGTCAAAAATGTGCGCACCGGCATGGTCAGCGTTCCAGAACGCATACAGACCGTTACCCTGTTGTTTTTCACGGCATATTTTTTCCTGATCGGCCTCGGCACAGTCGCCCTCACCCTGGCGGGCATGGACCTGTTCGGCGGTTTCTCGGCGACACTGACCGCCCTGAGCAATGTCGGGCCGGGCATGACGGAAGAGATCGGTCCGGCCGGCACATTCACCAACCTGACTGATGGCGCAAAATGGGTGATGGCTGCCTTGATGCTGCTCGGCCGGCTGGAAATCTTTGCCGTGCTGGTGATGTTCAGCCCGGCCCTGTGGCGGTACTGAAAGGTCGACCTCGATCGGCCTCAATCCACCGCGATGACGACATTTCCCCTTTTGCGGCCCGTATCCACATAGGCATGGGCCTCGACGATCTTGTCCATGGGATAACAGCGGTCAATGACCGGCCTGAAGGCACCGGTCTCGGCGAGATGGGCCAGAAACCGCAACTCCTCCGCCAGTTCAGGTGCATAGCCAGCAATACCCTTTTTGCCGTCCCTTTTTCGAGCAAAGATCATTTTCAGCATTTGCCCAAGGCTGCCTGCAACCATCAAAAACCGACCATCTGTCTTCAGGCTTTTTTCCGCGCCTGCGTAGGACAAGGTGCCTGTCGTATCAAGAATGATGTCGTAGCTCTGACCATTGCGGGAAAAATCCTCTTTTGTGTAATCCACCACGATATCGGCGCCGATGGAGCGCACCAGATCCAGATTGGCCCTACTGCACACCCCGGTCACCTCAGCGCCAAAGTGTTTTGCCAATTGTACGGCAGCCGTGCCGACACCGCCGGACGCACCATTGATCAGGACCTTGTCACCGTGTTTGATTCCTGCCTTGTCACGCAGAAAGTTCAGGGCCGTTGCGCCTCCAAAGGAAAGAGCGACGGCTTCCTGACTGGTCAGGTTGGCCGGCTTTCGGGCAATGGCCTTGTCCTCAGCCAGAACCGCATATTGCGCATAGCCGCCCAAGGCGGCGCCGGGATAGGCAAAGACCGCATCGCCAATCTTGAAATGTTTGACGGCTTTGCCGATGGCGACGATTTCACCGGCAAATTCCGTGCCCAGAACCTTGTGTCTCGGGCCAAAGACCCCGAAGACCAGTCTGCCGATCAGCCCGAAGCCGGCGGGCATGTCGAGGCTTCTTGCCCGGTAATCGCCCGTTGTCACACTGGTTGCCTGGATTTTCACCAGAACTTCATTGTCTGCAGGCGTCGGCTTTTCCAGTTCCACTGATTTCAAGACATCCGGTGGTCCGTAGGTGTCATAGGTGATGGCTTTCATTTTCGCTTCCAATGTTTCTTTGCTGCGGTTGCCCGGAATATACCTATGCCTATTTGACAATGGAATTGACCAATTTCGTAATCGTGTTATGCAATTTTGTATGGATTGGAAAGCAGCAAAATTCGACTGGAACAGAGCCAGAGCCTTTCTCGTGACGGCAGAAGAGGGCTCTCTTTCGGCAGCGGCACGGGCGCTTGGCATGACGCAACCCACACTTGGCCGCCAGGTTGATGCCCTTGAGCAGGAACTGGGCATTGCGCTTTTCCAGCGGGTGGGGCGCGGGCTTGTCCTGACATCCGGCGGTCTGGAGCTTCTGGACCACGTGCGCGCCATGGGAGAAGCTGCAAACCGCGTTTCGCTGACGGCATTCGGTCAGTCGCAATCCATCGAGGGCAACATATGCATTTCCGCCAGCGAGGTCTATGCAGCGCATCTGCTGCCACCGATCATCGCCAAATTGCGTGCAGCGCAGCCCGGGATCACCATCGAAATCGTCGCATCGCATGCGACAAGCGATCTGCGGCGACGCGAGGCCGACATTGCGATCCGCAATTTCCGCCCCGGCGAGCCTGATCTTGTCGCCAAAAAGATCCGGGACGTTCCTGCCCGACTCTATGCCGCGCCTGCCTATCTCGAGCGCATCGGCAATCCGAAGCTTCCCTATGACCTGCGCCATGCCGACTTCATCAGCATCAGCAGCGGCGACATGTTCATGAACGGGTTGAATGCGCTCGGCCTGAACCTGACGAGGGACAATTTCCCGATCATGACGGAGAACTATCTGGTCATGTGGGAACTGGTGAAACAGGGGCTGGGCATTGGCATTCTGGATGCCCATATCGGCGATGCGGAACCGCGTGTTTGCCAGGTTCTTCCGTCGCTTGAACCCTTGATGTTTCCCATATGGCTGGTCGCCCACCGCGAGTTGAATACAAGCAGACGCATCCGCGTGGTTTTTGACATGCTGGCCAGCGCACTTGCCCGGCCATAGCGACCCGGCCATAGCGATATGGGATGCTGACGGTTTCAGTATTGTGATGTTTTACCTGAGGCCGCATGGTGTGAAAAGTGCCGCACCATCGCGGGCGGCGCCACCCACTTCATACCCAAAGCAAAACGCCCGCCAAAAAGGCGGGCGCTGATAATGCCATTGCATCTGCACAGGTTGATCAGCCCATGGTCGGGATGACAAATTCCGCGCCGTCTTTCACACCGGAAGGCCAGCGCGATGTGACCGTCTTGGTCTTTGTGTAGAAGCGGAAAGCGTCTGTTCCGTGCTGGTTGAGATCGCCGAAGCCGGAGCCTTTCCAGCCACCGAATGTGTAATAGGCAATCGGCACAGGAATGGGTACGTTGATGCCGACCATGCCGACCTGAACGCGGGAGGCAAAATCACGGGCCGCATCACCGTCACGGGTGAAGATGGCAACGCCATTGCCGTATTCATGCTCGCTTGGCAGGCGCAATGCGTCTTCATAATTGTCGGCACGCACAACGGACAGAACCGGTCCGAAAATCTCTTCCTTGTAGATGCGCATATCCGGCGTCACATTGTCGAACAGGCAGCCACCCATGTAGTAGCCATTCTCATAGCCCTGCAGCTTGAAATCGCGACCGTCGACCAGAAGGTTCGCACCTTCCTCGATGCCGAGGTCCACATAGCCCTTGACGCGGTCCAGAGCCTGCTGGGTCACCAGAGGACCGAAATCGGCAGAAGGATCGGTTGACGGGCCAACCTTGAGACTTTCAACCCGCGGCACCAGCGCTTCGATCAGACGGTCTGCAGTCTGCTTGCCAACGGGCACGGCAACCGAGACAGCCATGCAGCGCTCGCCGGCAGAACCGTATCCGGCGCCAATCAGCGCATCAACGGCCTGATCCATATCGGCGTCGGGCATGATGATCATGTGGTTCTTGGCGCCACCGAAACATTGCACGCGTTTGCCGTTGGCACAGCCGCGGCTGTAGATATAATGGGCGATCGGTGTCGAGCCGACAAAGCCGATTGCCTTGACATCGGGATCATCGAGGATCGCGTCGACGGCTTCCTTGTCGCCATTGACGACGTTCAAAATGCCTGCAGGCAAACCGGCTTCGATGAACAGTTCAGCAATGCGCATCGGCACGCCCGGATCACGCTCGGAGGGCTTCAATATATAGGCGTTGCCAACGGCCAACGCCGGAGCAATTTTCCACAGGGGGATCATGGCTGGAAAGTTGAAGGGCGTGATCCCGGCAACAACGCCGAGCGCCTGGCGCATGGAATAAACATCGATGCCCGGACCGGCGCCATCGGTGAATTCACCCTTCATCAGGTGCGGGGCGCCAATGCAGAATTCGACGACTTCCAGGCCGCGCTGAATATCGCCCTTGGCATCGGGAATGGTCTTGCCGTGTTCGCGTGCCAGCAATTCGGCCAGTGAATCATATTCGGCATGCACGAGATCGAGGAATTTCATGAAAACCCGGGCACGACGCTGCGGGTTGGTCGCGGCCCAGGCCGGCTGCGCAGCCTTGGCGACTTCCACCGCCGCCCGCATTTCTTCCGCATTGGCAAGAGCAACCTTGCCCTGCACAGTGCCGTCCATGGGCTGCAGCACATCCGCTGTCCGCCCGCTTGTTCCGGCGACATGCTTGCCGCCGATGAAATGTCCAATATCACGCATTTGAAACCTCCAGATTGAGTTGACCTATTGTGCGCTTTAATTTCTGAAAATCAACACGCAGACTATCGCAACCGTTGTGCGTGGATTATAGCTCATAATCACCATCGGAGGTTTGGCATGAATTGGGACGATGTTCGCATATTTCTGGCTGTTGCCCGCGCCGGGCAAATCCTCGCTGCCTCCCGGCGGTTGGGGCTTAACCATGCAACGGTCGGGCGGCGGGTCAGCGCTCTGGAGGCAGAGCTGCAATCCAAACTGCTGGTCCGGCGAACCAATGGCTGCGATCTGACCCCCGAGGGCGAAGCCTTCCTGCAGGCGGCTGAACGTATGGAATCCGAAATGCTGTCGGCCCGCGCTGCCGTCGGCAGGACCGATACGGAAGTCACCGGCGCGGTGCGCATCGGTGCGACTGATGGTTATGGCATTGCATTTCTGGCGCCGCGCCTTGGCGCATTGACCAAACGCTACCCCGGTCTGAAGATACAATTGGTCCCGGTTCCCCAGAGTTTTTCGCTGTCGCGCCGCGAAGCCGACATTCTGATCACGGTCGAGCGCCCTGATGTGGGCCGGCTGATCACCCGCAAACTGGTCGATTATGCGCTGGGGCTCTACGCTTCGAAAGCCTATCTGGCACTCAACGGTACACCCGACAGTGACGAGGCTTTGAAAACCCACAGCCTGATCGGTTACGTCGAAGACCTGATCATTTCACCGCGGCTGCATTATCGCTCCGACTTCGTGCGCAACTGGCAATCGGATTTCGAGATATCGGCGGTGCTGGGCCAGGTGGAGGCGGTGCGCGCCGGTGCCGGCATCGGCATATTGCACAAGTTCCTTGCCCGTCCGCATGAAGACCTGGTGCCCATTTTGCCGCACAAGCAGGTCGATCGCACCTACTGGATTGTCTACCACGAAAACCTGCGCAACATTCGCCGCATCAAGGCCGTCGTGGATTTTATCGCAGAGCAAACCGAGCAAAACAGAGAACAGTTCCGCTAGAGCATGCCGTTATGCTGCAAAATGCTGCGCACAGGGGCGCAGCATTTTGCAGCATAAACGGAATTATCCTATACTTATCAGATGGATGCTCTTCCACCGGCGCAGCGCTTCATTTTTCACAAAACGAATTATGTTGCAGCGCACAATCACGACAGACGTGTTTCAAAATCCTCGTAGGAAAATTCCCGAACGATCTCCAGCGCATCGGTCCGGCTGTCCCACAGGGCCAGAGCCGGCAGCGGCGTGCCGTTGAAGGTCGTGGCCTTGACCATCGTGTAATAGGCCAGATCGAGAAACACCAGCCGGTCGCCCACCTCCAACGGCTGATCAAACCGATAGGTCCCGATGACATCGCCGGCGAGGCAGGTTGGTCCACCCAGCCGAATGACGTCAGGCGCGCCTGCGCGCGCTTTGGTGTCACGTGGCAGGGTCCGGGCTCCCACCACATCGGGCGTGAAGGGCGCTTCGATGACGTCAGGCATATGGCAAGTGGCCGAGGCATCCATGATGGCCAGTTCACCGATATTGCTGGCGCGGTCCAGCACTTCGCTGACCAGCGCGCCGGCATGCAGGGCAACGGCTGTTCCCGGCTCCAGATAGACCTTCAGACCGGTGCGTGATCGAAAATCAACAAGCCTGGCAATGAACCGGTCGAGCGGAAAACCCTCTTCGGTGATCAGCAGTCCGCCGCCGAGATTGATCCAGTCGATGGCGCCAAAAAGGTGGCCGCAATGGCTTTCAACGGCACCCAGCATGCGATCAAAGGCGTCAAAGGAATGATCACACAGGGCGTGGACATGGATACCGGAAAGACCGTCCAGATCTTCCGGTCGCACATTGCCTGCCGGCACACCCAGACGCGACCAGGGGGAACAGGGATCATAAAGCGGATTGGCCACTTCCGTGTGCCCCGGATTGATCCGCAGGCCGAAAGAGACATCAGCGCTTTCCTGCAATTTGCCGCGAAAGCGCTGCCACTGCCCAAGGGAATTGACGATGACATGGTCTGCGTATTGCAGCAATTCATCAATCTCTTGCTCCTTGAGGCCCGGCACATAGGCGTGCACCTGCCCGCCAAAGCGCTGTTTTCCAAGCCGTGCTTCGTAAAGCCCGCTTGCTGCCGTTCCCGCCAGATATCTGGAAATCAGATCACCGACGGCAAAACAGGAAAAGGCCTTGAGGGCCAGCAGCACTTCGACGCCGCTCTCATCGGCGACCCGCTTGAGCCGCTTGAGGTTTTCCTCCAGCCGGGCAAGGTCCAGCACGTGGCATGGGCTGGGCACGCGTGCGGGGTCAAAACGGAAAAAACCATGGGTCATGGGCAGCTCAGACCTCACCCGGCCAGGGCCAGCTGCCATCCAGCGGCAATTCCTTCACATGCCAGTCGATGCCAATTTGCGGCATCAATGCCAAAAAGGGATCGGGATCCAGTTCTTCCACATGGGTCATGGTTTGCGGGTTCCATGTACCATCGGCTATCAACCGCGCCGCCGTGATGACCGGAATACCAGTGGAATAGGAGATCGACTGGCTTCCCACCTCACGGTAATTGTCCTGATGATCACAATTGGACCAGATGAAGAAACGCTTTTCTTCGCCGTCCTTGCGACCCTTTACATCCACGCCGATGCAAATCTTGCCGGTGTAATCCTTTGCCAGGGAGGCAGGATCGGGGAGCAGGGCTTTGACCAGACGGTTGGGCGCAACCTTGACGCCATCAACCTCCACCGGGATTGACGATGTCAGTCCGAGACTGTCCAGCACATTGAAGACATTGAGATAGTGCTCGCCAAATCCCATCCAGAAGCTGATGCGATCGGTGCCGGGGAAATTGACGGCCAGCGACTGGATCTCGTCGTGGCCCATGGAATAGACACGGTGGGTGCCAACCTGCGGCAGCGTCACGTCCATCCATTCAGAATGGCGCGGTATGGTTTTCCAGGCACCCTCCTCCCAGGTGATCACATCTTCCTTGACCTCCCGCAGATTGATGTCGGCATCGAAATTGGTGGCGAAATAGCGCCCGTGATCGCCAGCATTGACGTCGATAATGTCAATCGTGTCGACCGCGTCAAGCAGATGCTTTCTGGCATGGGCACAGAAAATATTGACGACGCCGGGATCAAAGCCCATTCCCAGAAACGCATTGACCTTTTTCTCTGCGAATTTGGGGCGCCGCGGCCATTCCACATAGGAATACCAGGGCGATTCAATGTCTTCCAGAAACTCCTGCTCGGCCAGAGCCGTATCCAGATAGCTGGCACCGGTCTCAAGACAGGCATCCAGAATGGTGGCGTTGCAATAGGAAGAGGCGACATTCAGCACGATCTTCGCATCGAGATCGCGGATCAGCCCGACCATCGAGACAGGATCGCGCGCATCGACGGTGCGCACACCCAGCAAAGGTCCGTCGCCGGCCTGGCCCCAACGCACCTGAATATCTGCTGCTATCGCATCGAGTTTTTGCTGATTGCGCGCAGCCAGCGTGATCGTTCCAAAATCGTCACGGAACTGCACAGCCTTGTTGGCCGTGACCTGGCCGACGCCTCCGGCGCCGACGATCAGAAGATTGGACTTTGCCATAAGCTTGTCCCCTATTGTTTTCGTTTCAGGATGATTTTTGCGGAAGTTCGCTGATGCCGCCATTGCGGCTTGACCATTCCAGTGGGGCGTTCAGAAAGGCTTCAACGTCCGACAGGGTCTTCTCGTCGAAATATTTATTCTTGCGCGAGACGGCCAGGACATCCCACCAGGTTGCCAGATAATGCAACGTCATGCCATGCGCCTTGAGGCGCTCCGGCGCATCCTTGAATATGTCGTAATAGAAGACCGCGAATGTGTGATCGATCGTGCCGCCAGCGGAACGAATGGCTTCGGCGAACTTGATCTTGCTGCCACCGTCGGTTGTCAGGTCCTCGACCAGAATGACCCGGCTGCCTTCCGGCATGTCGCCTTCGATCTGCGCATCACGACCGAAACCCTTTGGTTTCTTGCGGATATATTGCATCGGAAGCCCCATGCGCTCGGAGATCCATGCGGCGAAGGGAATGCCCGCCGTTTCGCCGCCGGCTACACTGTTAAACTGCTCGAAACCGGCTCCACGCTGGATGGTGCCCACAGCAAAATCCATAATGGCCGAACGGATGCGCGGATAGGAAATCAGCTTGCGGCAATCGATATAGACAGGACTGGCCAGGCCTGAGGTGAATGTATAGGGCTTGTCAGAGCGGAAATGCACCGCCTTGATCTCGACAAGCATCTTGGCGACCATTTCGGCAACCACTGCACGGTCCGGATAGGTATTTGAGAACATTTGGATCCCTCTGTTTTCAGATGGGCCGACTCTTACGCTTTTGCGTCGACATCCCAGTAAATCGGGAACATCGGATCAAAGACCGTCACGGCTCCTGATTTGGTTTCGATTTTGTCCGGCAGATTCACCGGTGTTTTACGCCGCGTCAGCCGCATGGTGGCTTCATTGACCGGCAATCGGTAAAACCCCGGTCCGTTGAGCGAGGCAAAGGCCTCCAACTGGTCCAGCGCGTCTTCCTGTTCAAACACATGCGCCAGGCAGGCCATCGTATTGATCGAGGAGAAAACACCGGCGCAGCCACAGGCGCTTTCCTTGGCCGGATCGAGATGCGGCGCAGAATCTGTTCCAAGGAAAAACCGCGCGTTGCCCGAGGTTGCAGCCTCCCGCAGCGCCAACCGGTGGCTTTCGCGCTTGGCAATGGGCAGGCAATAGTAGTGCGGGCGGATACCGCCGACCAGAATGGCGTTGCGATTGATGATCAGGTGATGGGTGGTGATGGTGCCGCCGATGCCCTCGGCGCCATCACGCACATAGGCGACGCCCTCTTGTGTGGTGATATGTTCCATGACGATCCTGAGCGCCGGAAAACGCCTGCGGATCGGCTCAAGCACACGTTCGATAAAGACAGCTTCACGGTCGAATATATCAACATCCGGATCGGTCACTTCCCCATGAACACACAGCGGCACGCCCGCCTGCGCCATGCGCTCCAGCACCGGATAGACCTTCTCCATATCCCGCACACCGCTTTGCGAATTGGTCGTGGCCCCGGCCGGATAGAGTTTGACGGCACGGATCACACCGCTTTCGAACCCGGCAACAACATCATCGGCATCGGTTGTCTCGGTAAGATAGAGCGTCATCAGCGGGGTGAAATCATGCCCCTTGGGCAGCGCCTTTTCGATACGGGCGCGATAGGCACTGGCAGAGGCGCAATCGGTCACCGGCGGCACCAGGTTGGGCATGATGATGGCTCTGGAAAAATGCGCACTGCTGTGCGGCAACACCGCTTCCAGCATATCGCCGTCGCGAAGATGGAGATGCCAGTCATCGGGGCGGCGAATGATAAGGTCCTGCATGGAAATATCCGTCATCTGCGCGGCTGTGCCTGCCAGGGCCAAGCGCTTCATCTGCGTTGCGGCCTGCATATAGGCAAATGAACGCAAGAACCAGTGCAGCCGGGCGCAAATGACGGCGTTTTCGCCAGATTTTTACCGCATGAGACAACGCCCCTGATTTCTCTGTTATCGGCAAATCAGACCGTCTATGCTCAGGGCTGAACCAGATTCGCCTGCCACGAACGATTTCAAGGACCGTCCATGATGAATATTGATCTTCTCCGCCGCCTTTGTGAAACGCCGGGTGTACCGGGCCATGAGGACCGGGTGCGTGACCTCATCATATCGGAGATCGAGCCGCTTTTTGATGAGGTGCGGGTTGATCCCATGGGGTCCTTGTTGTGCCGCCGTGATTCGCGCAAGGCGTCGAAAGATCCCAAAAAAATCATGCTGCTGTGTCACATGGACGAGATCGGCTTCCTGGTCTCGCACATTACCGACAAGGGTTTCATCTACGTCCAGCCGGTGGGCGGTTTTGACGCGCGCAACCTGTTTTCCCGCCGGGTGCTGGTTTCCACTGATGATGGCGACCTGAAGGGCGTGATGAACCCCGGCGGTCGCCCGGTCCACATCGCAACGCCGGAAGAACGCAAGAAAGTCCCGGAGGTCAGCGAATTCATCATTGATATGGGCCTGGGCGAGGCCACCAAGGACCACGTCAAGGTTGGCGATATGGTGACCATGGATGAACCATTGATCGAAATCGGCGACAAGATCGTCTCCAAGGCACTCGACAATCGGGTTGCCTGCTGGCTCGGCATTGAGGCAATCCGGGCGCTGGGCGATAGCAAACATGCCTGCGAAATCCACGTGGCCTTCACCTGTCAGGAAGAGGTTGGCCTGCGCGGTGCGCGCACCGCGGCTTTCTCCATCAAACCGGATATCGGCATCGGTATCGATACGACCCTGTCCTGCGACACGCCCGGCGTACCGGAACAGGACCGGACCACAGAACAGGGCAAGGGCTTCGGCCTGCATGTGAAGGATTCCAGCTTCATTGCCGACCGCGCACTGGTTGCCGAGATCGAAGCCATCGCCATCAAGCAGAAGATTCCCCATCAGCGCACCATGCTGCGCGCCGGTGGTCAGGACGGCGCAGCCGCACAGCAGGCCGCCGCCGGCGCGAGAGCCGTCGGCATTGTGGTCGGCACCCGCTATATCCATACGGTCACCGAAATGATCCACCGCAGCGATCTGGAAGCGGCGCGTGACATTCTGGCGGCCTATCTGAAAAAGGCTTGATATCCGCTCACGGCGGGCGGCGCTGACAGGCGTGTGGCTATCCCCCGCCTGTCGGCCAGTGGCGTCAGCAAGTGTGTAGCCGCGTCAAACCAGGGCCACCACCACACCTGCCAGAATGAAGGCGATGCCGGAAGATTTGCCCACCCAACCGGCATCAGTCAGCGTCTTTTCGATCACGATCAGCCCTGTCAAAGCGGCCATGGCCAACAGGTTCATCAGACCGAATACAAACATTGTCAGCATGAGCGGCCAACAGCATTTGACGCATTGCACGCCGTGGATCCAACCGGAGCGCACAGCGGACCTATCTCCTGGCGCTCCATGGAGGGATCTTTGACAGGCTTTAAGGTGCCGGCGCTTCGTACAGGTCAGTTGAAAGACCCCGGCAAATATCAGCACGGCAGCGTTCAGCACGCGCTCTGTCGAGACCATATGGGCATCCAGAATCTGTGCGGATCGCAGCAGCCATTGCAGGCCGACCGCCACAAGACAGAACCCCAGCCATGCCAGCAGATAGAAGGTGACGAAGCGCAGTGCCGGACCAAAGGGCCGTTGCTGCCGCTGAAAGCCCGGCAGGAGTGTCGGCACCATCATCGCCAGCACCATGGCCTGCCACATGGCCAGCGCCTTGGCAAAATCAACAACACCCCAGTCAACCGACCGGGTGACGCAAATCGAATAGAGCACCTGCAGTCCGGAAAAATACGGCGTGAGGAACGTAAAAAGCGCCATGCCCGGGCCCGCATCAGCAACAGTGCCGCGCATCGACAGTTCCAGAGACTGGATCGTCATGAAGAGCCAGCCGGTCGCGACCAGAAGGATCAAAAGCGCGCGGGCGGGCTGGAATGCCCAAGGCATCGGCGCCTGTCCCGGCAAGCCCTTGCTCATGTTTTTCCGGGTCCCGCAGGAAGCGGCAATTTTCCCGGGCTGGCAAACGGATTGACGTAGAGCTGGTCGTGACTTTCCACGCCGACCTCCAGCACACAATCTGTTCTTGGCCGCGCCACGCACAGCAGAACATAGCCCAGTTGCGACTGGCGTTTGTTAAGCGCCGTTCCATTGGGCTGGCGAACGCTGCCTTCGATCAGCCTGGCGGCGCAGGTGATGCAGCCGCCATAGCGGCAACCGATAGGCAGAACATGGCCGGCCGCTTCAACGGCATCGATGATCGCCTCGTCGTCACCAACCTCGAGTGTCAGGTTGTTGCGGTTTTTCAGGGTGACGCGGAAACGCGGCAATGGGCTTCCTCCAGTCGAGGACCAACGGCAATGGTGGCGCCGCACCGCACACCAAGGTCGCGGCGCGGCGCCAGAGATTCAGACCCAGATATCGGACGAGCAATCGCCACCGGGATAACGTGTTTCATGGGCACGGGCCGGGCCATCAGGTTCCTGGCCGAAATCAACAAGAAATTTCTCATTGATCGCCATGCCGCCATTTTCATTGTCACAATCAACAAGCACCATGACGCCGCCGGCCTGTTTCATATCCGGGTAGAACTGATTGTCCCAGGTCGAAAACAGCGAGGTCGTGACATAGAGACGCTTGCCGTCCAGAGACAGCTGGATCATCTGCGGCGCCCCGGTCACGGCACGACCATTGACCTGTGGCGCCTTGCCCAGAAGCCCGCCGATCCAGACCTGGCCGGTGAGAACCGGATGGGACGGGTCGCTGATATCATATTGCCTGAGATCGCCATGCAGCCAGTTGGAAAAATACAGATATTTGTCGTCCATCGACACCAGAATATCGGTGATGAGACCAGGCATCGGCACCGGAAAATCGGCGACATCTATCGACTCGACATCAATGACCTTCTCAATGTGCACCGCGCCATTTTCATCCTTGAACCAGTGGAAGATGTTGGACGACAGGGCTGCACCAACAAAGCCATGGGTGGAATCGGGATTGTGGTGAAAGCGCACTTCCAACGGGATCAGGCCGTCACCGCCCAGGTCGACCGTGCGTGTGATGCTTTTGTTCCTGAAGTCCCAGAAATGGATATGCTGGCCGTATTTGCCTTTCCCGACATCCTCAAGATCAAAACCCGGCATGAATGTATTGGGCGCAGCCCATTCGGTTGACACCATCATGTTGTGGCGAGGCTGATACCAGAAATCATAGTTGAAATTCATGCCCGTGATATCATTTTCCCACCGGCCCATGATCTCAAAATCCTTGTTGAGATGCAGGAAACCACCTGGCGCATTGCCATCGGCATCGCCCAGCATGGAGACAATGATATCGGACCCCAGGCAGTGGACCGTGTGGGGCGCCGAGAGATTTGTCTTCTTCTTGATTTCCGCACCGTCAATGGTCTTGAACAGGGTCGGGTTGCGCGGATCGGTGGCGGTATCGACAATATAAAAATTGGTCGTGCGCACGCCCGGAATGATCAGATATTTGCGCGCCATGCCGCTGTCCGAGTGGCACGAGGAACAGGCATTCCAGCCCATGTGATGCAATTCGTCGCCGACAATCGGCATATGTGTGCGGGCAATGACCTGACCAAAGGTCGGGCTGTCTTCATCCACATCGATCGTGGCCAGATAATCCGGCTTTTCAACTCCGGTGCCGGTATAGATGCATATGGTATAGACGAGTTTTTCCCGGGGCGCCCTGATGGCCTCCTGAGGCGATGCATAACCTGGTCCCGTACAGCATTCAGCTTGCGTATCAGACATGATTCATCCTCCCTTGATGACAGAGTATCTGTCAGGCAGGGAAGTCTGGCTTGATTGATGTGCGGTTGCAAGCGGTTTGTCCTACACGCAAAGCTATCCGCACCTTCTGGATCGGGGTGGGATCGGGGGGCGCAGGCCCGGTTCTTATCGCGTTTTGAGCTGCGCGACAGCGCGGGCATAACCGCCGGCGGCGCCGTCGATGAAATGGATGTGATCATCCTGGGTGATGGACGGCACGATGCAGGTCATGATCGCCTCATCCTGCTCGAAGAGACCATAGGCAATCACGCCCTGCCGGCGGGCATTGTCCAAAATCGTCTCCAGCGCAATGCGTGTCTGCGCATCGCAGTCGAGCGTCATTTTGAGGCCATCCTCAAACTTGCGGAAATCGGCATTCCTGCCGGTGGTTTCCACATAATGCACCGGATTGAAGCCGCCGGCGCTCATGCCGGTGCGAAAGAAAAACCAGGCAAGCAGCGTCTCGCCCAGCAGTTGAATCTTGCGCCTGAAAACGGACATGTCGCCATGCGTTGCCCTGGCCTCAAGGTCCAGTCCCTGCGGTGGCCAGGCATAGCCCGGCCCCTGCGGCGGCACCGGATGGCCGCCACGCTCCAGCCGTTCTGCGCATTGGACAATCTCATGCATCACGGAGGCCACTCTTTGTGGCGCGGCGCCGGGGACAGGCAGGGCGACAAGCGAGAGAATTTTGCCATTTCTGGCCTGCATCGGTGTCCAGCGACACGACAGGCCCGTCAGGTCCGGCATGGTGCCGGCAGGCGCTGCTTCAATGGCATTGTGGCCCTGTTTCATCTGCTCTTCGGCCCAGGAAAGTCCACCGCCGTCGAACATGGCATAATCGGCCCCTTGCGATGCCTGATAACGCGCAACGCCGACATTGTGACCGGCAGAACGGATTTGCGAAACGGAGACAATGGCGACCCGCAGATCAATGTCGAATTCATCCAGCGCCCAACGCCGGACAGCCGCAAGCGCCGCGCGGGCGGCATCAAGTTGCCGGGGCCAAAAGGCAAAGGCCGCGCCATCGCCACCAAAGGCAAAGGGCAATTGCTGCCCCTGCGCCGCATTGATCTGCGCCGAAATGACCGCAGCACCAACGGTATTGACCAATTTGTACTTGCCTGCCTCGATCAATTGGGTGGATCCGACAATATCGGCTGTTCCCACGAACCAGTCATCGGGAAGCGGCGTATAGGATGTGCCCTGCGTCAGGTCATCGAAACGCGACTGCGCCGCAAGCTGGCTATAAAAATCGGGGCCGTCATTGCCTGCCGTGTCGCTCATTTCCTGACCTCCTGAGGGTTCCTGCTTTCGGACGGCGCAAGGCGCCCGCCACCGGGCCGGAAATTATCAACTGGACCCTATATATGGCACAATTTCCAGGATGTGAGGGCCGGATATGCGAAAGCCTGTTTTAGAGTGGTTTGTGCATGGAGGACATTACGCATAAAGTCCCAGCCTGTTCACGGCGAGATGAGCAGCCTTTGCATGATTTGCCTGTTTCTAAAAGATGCTGGATATTTCTCACATGAACTCACATTATGTCCCATGCGACCCACGTGTGATGGTCAAATGACCCGGCAGGAAGACAGATTGCGCAAATGATTGCGTTTCAGTTCTGAACAGACAGAAACCCTTTACACCCTGAAAAGCCCCGATGGAATTCAGTCGCAAAGATGCCGTCGCTGCTTTGGGCTACCCGCAAAGAACGATCGAAGCATCCATCAGGAAATTGGTTGGACTGAAGCGTTTTGAGCGGATCGGCGAGGGCCGTGCGACGCGATACAGGTTGAAAACGACGAACGCGTAAGCATCCAGAGCCTGTCTAAGCGGCAAAGGCCCAGACGTCTTCTGCATTGAGGCCTATGCGGTATTTTGCGCGTTTGAGCTTGAGGAGGGTATTGCCGACATCTTCTGCTGTCAGGGAGCCGATTTCAATTTTGATCATGGCCGGATGCCAGCGCTGAAGATCGAGCTGTTCAAAGACTTCCCAGTCGGCCCCCTCGCAATCGACGAGAAAGACATCAATGTGATCAACGCCGTTGCGTTGCAAAATGGTTTCCAGGCGCTCGGAGCGGACCTCTATTTCCTTGAGATGCTCGGTAAAATTATGGAAGTTCGGGTCCTGCTCTCCCCAGGCATCCATGCCGGACACCAGATTGGTATCCTTGACGGAAGAGCAACCGACAAATTCCATCGGCAAAGTGCCCGCTTCCAGTGCCGTTTCGTCAAAGGTTCGCATCATCATCGACCCGGCTTCGCGGGTGATGACCACCGGTTCAATGACATGCCGGTCGGCATCGGGATAATTTTTGCGAAGACGGGTATAATTATAGGGAATGGGTTCAACCAGCACCGCGCGTGAATTTCGAATGCGGTGCAGCCAGGGCGTCACATCATCGTAGAGAACGCCATCGCAGGTACCGATATTGACCAATACAAAGGGCTGTTTTCCGCCAAACCAGGACCGCATGGCTGAGCGCGCCATAAAGGCCGTGCCCCTGAGCGCGCTGGCCCGATCGCTGATGGCCCGTGGCAAGGCAAGCGCCGCCATAATCCTTGCGGCTTTCTTCAAATTCCCTGACATATGCGGCATCCAATCAGTCATCAGGCAAAACATCTGCCTATTCACGAAACACGTGACCCTGTACCATCAACGTGGACCTGAACTATAATTAAAGATCGTTAATGTTGTGCCTACTATTTCAGGCAATAATTTCGCGAGACTGACGTGGATCGGCTCTATTCTTTCAACCGGCACAGCGTTTTGCTTTGCTGTTTTTCCCATTCCACGTCACCGCGGCGCGCCAGCCGGTTTGCATGGGCCAGCGTTTCGGTGAAGGCAAAACTCATCTGGTGCGGGTCCAGCGGGCGTGGAAACAGCACGGGCACCAGTTCTGCAACTGTCCTTGGTCGCTCGGCGCAAGCACTCATGATCTGATCGCAGCGAAATTCATGATGGCTGACCAGTTCTGCGCACCTCGTGTGCAGTCCATAAAAGGGCAATTGATGCCCCGGCAGCACCAGAACATCCCCGGGCATCTCGGCGGAAAGCCAGCGAAGCGAACGCAGATAGTGCCCCAGCGGGTCACCATTGGGTTCACCGGCCCAGACACTGATATTGGGTGAAATCCTGGCGATGACCTGATCGGCGGCAAAAAACAGCTTGTCCTCTTCGCAATAAAGCATGATCTGCTCGGGTGCATGGCCGTCGCCGCTCAGGACCCTGAAGCGTCTGTCGCCGATTGTCAGCATGTCGCCCAACAGCAAGCGCAGGTAGGTCGTGGGAAGCGGTTCGACCTGGTGCAGATATTCGTGACCGCGCGTGCTGACCAGCGTGGCGGTCTCTTCGCTCATGCCGTGCTGCATGTAGAAATCGAAACTCTGCCTGGATTCCAGCGATTTGGGATCAAGAGACAGGTTCTGGCACCCCAGATAGGCCGAATAGCTGGTCAGCAGCGGAATATCATGCTGTGCGCACAGCCAGCCGGCAAGACCGATATGGTCGGGATGGAAATGGGTGACGATGACCCGCGTCAGTTTTTCACCGGCAAGTTCTCCGCCGAGCAATTGCTGCCAGGCCTGCTTGCTGACGTCATTGCTGATTCCGGTGTCCAGCACAGCCCAGCCATCGCCATCGCGGATCAGATAGATGTTCACATGGTCGAGCTGAAACGGCAGCGGCATTCTCAGCCACAGAATTCCCGGCGCAATTTCCTTGAGCTTGCCGTTTTCCGGTGGCTGGGCATGGGGAAATTTCAGCTCGGCCGGCGGCGCAAGGCCTGCCTTGCCATCAGATGGCGCCGCAGTTTTTTCAGGCATCGGTTCAATATCCTTCATCTGACCGCACCAGGTATTCTTTCTGGAATCGACGATTGATTCCAGGACCTGTATTGCACACCCTTGCAGGAAAACGACTTGAGAAACGCAGGGATGCACTCGTATAATCCAAGGGCAAATCATGAGCAATGGCGTCATGACAGCGCATTGCGACGCCAAGGTGGTGGCCAGCGGCCATTGTTTGCCTTCGCACGCAGATGTATGACTGATGGTCTCATGGCTCGAAGAGCTGAAGCGCAGGCGATCCAGACGCGCTTTTATGGCGGCATCTCATTTGTCATCCAGCTTTGGCATACACTGTCATTTATGCATACCGGACAATCAGAAGGAATCTCCAGTGACACTTGATCATGAACACGCCGCCGCCACGGGACTGGCAAGCCACATGTTCGCGGTCGTCACGACGGGAACCGGAGGCTACGACAAGCTTGCCTACCGCAGCGTGCCGGTGCCCGTTGCGCAGCCAGGCGAAGTCCTGTTGCGGGTGCTGGCGGCAGGCGTCAACAATACGGAGATCAACACACTACTGGGATGGTATTCGGCCTCGGTCCAGACCGGAACCCAAGAAGCGGCGGGCGCACCAAATGAGGCGCGCGCGGATGGTGGCTGGAGCAAGGCCACACCCTTTCCCTTTATTCAGGGCACCGATTGCTGCGGCGAAGTTGTCGCTGTCGGAGACGACACCGAGGCGCCCGCGCCTGGAACCCGCGTGCTGGTGCGCGCCTGCATGCGGCCCGAAGGCTTTGCCTCGGCGGAAAACATCTGGATGGGGTCCGATTTCGACGGGGCCTTTGCGCAATTCGTCAAGGTGCCCGCTTCGGAGGTCTTCGCGGTCGACTGCGACTGGAGCGATGCCGAGCTCGCGACCCTTCCCTGCGCCAATGGCACGGCAGAGAACATGCTGCACCGGGCGGGTGTCAGCCGGGGATCACGCGTGCTGATTGCCGGGGCTTCGGGTGGCGTCGGATCTGCCGCCGTCCAACTGGCCAAACGGCGCGGCGCCCATGTGATCGGAATGGCGAGTGCGGCAAAACATGATTTGGTCCGGTCCATCGGCGCCGATCAACTGATCGATCGGGATGCCAACCTTGTGCAGCTTTTGGGCGAAGGCAGCGTCGACATCGTGGTCGACAATGTGGCTGGACCCGGTTTTGGCGCCATGCTGGAGGTCCTGCGGCGCGGCGGCACCTATGTCTCCTCCGGGGCGATTGCCGGACCGATGGTCGAACTGGACATGCGGACCCTCTATCTCAAGGACCTGACCCTGCTGGGTTGCACGGGCTGGGATGAGCCGGTGTTTCCCAATTTGATCTCCTATGTGACGCGCGGCGAAATTCGCCCCTTGCTTTACAAGACCTATCCGCTTGAGCAGATCGCGGCAGCGCAGCGGGCGTTTCTGGAAAAACGCCACGTGGGCAAGGTCGTTCTCATTCCACCTCAGGCAGCGCCTGTCATGTAGTCTCAAGCCGGGCCGCGAGCTTTTGAATCAGGTCCGAAATGCGCAGCGCCCTTTTGGGCAGAATACGACCACGGCGAAAGATTGTCCAAAGATCATAGTGGCGGCTTCTGGCAAGCTTTGCCACGCGCAACCGGTGCCTGTCGGGATAGGCATTCACACCGCTGCGCGGCAGCAGCGTATAGCCAATGCCCTGCGCAACGGGTGCCGGAATCTGACCGATCTGGTTAACGAAACCGCGCTGGCGCAGCCGGTCCGCCCCCCTGAAGAAGTCGGGGAAATTCAGGGAAAACAGCTCATCCGCATAAGCATAACCGTCAGGATGAGCGATAAAGCCACGTTCTTCCAGCGCTTCGAAGCTGATGGGCAGGGGCGAAGCATCTGCCGGAAGCACCAGGCATAGTTCCTCGCGCCCAAGCCGGGTGGCGTCCAGACGCGGGTGGCTTGGCGCGTGATCCGTCACACCCAGATCGAAGCGTCCCTCCAGGACATTTTGAACAACACTTTCCTGCGGCATCGCCTCCAGCCGGATATCAAGATGGGGTGCGGCCTGCATCAGGGGCAAGAGCTGCGGGTATAGCAGCATGGCAAAGCTTCCCGAACAGGCGATGGCGACCTCGCCGACATCGGCATCGTCGCTCTGTATCACCTTGCGCAGTTGGCGCTCCTCGTCCCGGCGGGCACGACCCAGCGCCCATACTGCCTCGCCTGCCGGGGTCGGGATGAAGCTTTTTCCCTGACGCGAGATCAGCGCCTGCCCGACCTGATCTTCAAGCTTGCGCAAGTGCTGCGACACGCCTGGCTGTGTCATGGCCAGCCGATCGGCGGCCTTGGTGAAGTGCCCGGTTTCGCAAAGCACAGTGAAGGTTTCGAGCCATTGAGCGTTCAACATGCATCATTACTAAACCTTATTGAAATCCATTGAAATGATAACTTCAAAAGCAATTGGAAGTGACATACCTATGTCTCAACAGCGCATTGAGAGGAATATTCCATGCTACCGACACCCCGCACGTTTTCCCATATTGGCCTGTCCGTCCCGGATCTGGACGCGGCTGTGAAATTCTACACGCAGGTTCTTGGGTTCTATACGATTATGCAACCGACCGAAGTGACCGAGGACGACAGCGACATCGGCCAGATGTGCACCGATGTTTTCGGAGCAGACTGGAAACGTCTGCGCATTGCGCATCTGGCGACCGCTGACCGGATCGGTTTCGAACTGTTTGAATTCGACGGCAATCATGCCCCGCAGGACAATCTGTCCTTTCGCCAGCACGGCACCTTTCACTTCGCCATTCAGGACCCGGACCTGGAAGGCCTGCTGGCCAGGATCGTTGCGGCCGGCGGCAAGCAGCGCATGCCGGTTCGCGAATATTTTCCCGGTGGAAAGCCCTACCGGATGGTCTATGTCGAAGACCCCTTCGGTATCGTGTTCGAACTATACAGCCACAGTTATGAGCTGACCTATTCCGCCGGCGCCTACGCCTGATCGGCGCGTCGGCACGCGGCCATCCTGTTTGACTTGAGACAGGCGGGGGATTCGCCCGCTGCATTGCAAGACCTATCGGACCTGAGTATTGGCATTACTCAGGTCGAGGCAGCCGTTGCGCAGAGATGGCAGCACCAGCAAGGCGCCTGCGGCGTATAAATCGAACACGTAATATCGATTGGTGCTGGCAAAGACCATTGTGTGATTGCCGCTGCGGACCAATCTGGTTCCCTGTGGCAATCGATTGAGTATTGTCTCGTCGTGGATCACCGCAAGCGCTGCAAAATCATTGTTGGGGATGAACATCGCAGCTGCCATGGCGCCAAACCAGATCAGCAGAACAGCCGTCAACACCAGGACAATCCTGACTAGTTTTGCGAAGAACGGCAGCAATTGGCATCATCCTCAATAATCATAGATATGCTCAAGCGTCAGACCCTTGTGCTGCAAGACCTGCAGCATATTCGCCAATTCATCGAGCCTCACGTTGACCAGATAGCGCTGTCCCTCATGGCCGTCCCGGCCGATACGCGACACCAGCTCCCCGGCTTGCAGATCATCGCCAACGTCAGGACCGATGGCCGAAAGCAGGATCTCGTCGTTTCCGGCGATCTCGACAATACGCCCGCCTCTATCGATGATTTGACTCAGAATGCCTGTAAATTTTCTGTAGCGGGGTGTTTCGATCATCACATGGTTGTCACCCTGCTCGACAACATCAACTTCGGCAATGGACAGCAGCTCAAGTCGTGTCATGCCATTGACAACAGATCGAATGCGCAAGGGCGCCTGACCTGCGGCTTCAACGGCCTTGGCGATGACACCCGCATAGGCGGCCTTTGCCTTCCATTCCCCACCAAGTGCCAGACGCCTTTCCCAACCACGGGCGAATGCGGTTACCGGTTGTTCCCAAAGTTTTTGGACCGCATTTTCAAAATCATATTTGTACCAGGGTACCTGATGCAGAAATTGCGCATAATCGGCGGCCATTTCGGCGGCAAACGCATCCTGGGGAGCCTTGTCTGCACCACGAAATGCAGCGAACACACGCCCGATTGTTTCTTCGTAAAAGGCCTTCATGAGCATTTCGAAGGTAAAGCTCACACCGATCGTGTGAACAGTTCCGCGGGTGTCGAAATCACCGCCTCCGTGACGGTTTGCAACCTTGTTCAATGCGCAAAAGGACGACCAGAAACCCGCGATGCTGGAGATATATCCGAACTGGTGCTCGTCTCCGGTTTGCAGAACCTTCGCCAATCCCTCATAGGCATAGACAATGTGCCATTCAGGATAGGTCAGATAGCTGTTGGCTTCCTGGCGCAGAAAATCCGGGTCTGCTATTTTGGTACTATAGTGGTCTTGTTCGGAATCTGCCCGACAGAACGTCTCGATGTATCCAACCGGCAACAAAAGCAAAAGGACAACGACCAGCAGCGAGACCGCAAGCCATTTTCCGACCCTGGCAATGCGCTTAAGCATCGGCGTTTCTGCCAAAAAGCAGGACGGACAGGATTGCGAATCCACCCAGCGCCAGATGTGGAAGATTGGCCAGAATCTTGAAGCCGAAGGGAAGGTTCTGAATACCGTAATTGATGATGCCCAGATCAAGATAGCCGGAGCCCGTGATCAATCCCAAAAACCCGTCACCAAAATACAAAATTCCGAAATATAGAAGAAACGCCCTTGAGGCGCGTGTCGATATATAGGCCGCAATTGCTGCCCAGGCCGCCGAGGCGACATGCAGCAGATCGTCAAAAATATCGAGGGCAAATATTCCAAACGACCGGCCCTGGCTGTCGGTCAGGCCGGGAATGTAGTTGAGACTCGCCGCAAAGAGCAGCAAAATGGCGTAAATTACAGCAATCCACCGAAGATTTGTCATATTGCTATTCCCAATTTCCTGTCCTGATCTGTCGTGCGTTCTAGATCTTCGCCATATAGCGATCCCACATGGTATTCCTGAAGACCAGATCAGGATCGGCGCGGCGTTTACCCTCCACAAAGGCACCGGCGCGCGCGTATCCACGCCTGAATTGTGCGTCTGTCGCGTGAAGCCTGTAGGGCAGATAGTAGGTGCCGCCAATGGCCAATGTACGTTCAATCAAAGCCGATGTCATGCGGCGCATGTCTTCCTCGCCACGCAAGGACATCTCCTGACTGAACAACATGACCGAGGCAATGCGCGGCTGTGTTGCGTAGGCCAGCACGCTGTCGTTGTCGGTGTCGACATAGCGCAAGGTGATGTTCAGCAATTGCTGGAAGGATGACGGAATCACATCCTGGCATGCTTCGACAAATTCACCGAACCGTTCCGGTGACACAAAATACTCATGCAGGATATCGGTACGCAAAGGATCATTGTCATCCAGCGTCACAACCGGCTCGTTCATCAAGCTGCTGCGGGTGGAAATTCCGCTGCCAATCCGGGGGCCGATTTCGGTTTCAACGAACCATCGCAGGCTTTTGCCACGATCAGAGTCCAGCTGATTGCGGAAAATGTGACGCGATACCTTGCTCAGGAAGCCGGACCCGGCGCTTGCTGGAATATTCTCCTGATCTTCGGTTGGCGTATAGGTGATCATCAGGGCTTCATCGAAAAAGCCGTCAATCGTGACATCCATGCGGCCGTAGGCCATCTGTATCTTTGGATCCGCCTTCAAGGCTGCAACGAATCGTGTCCCGAATTCCTTGCCTGGAACAATTTCAAATTTCGGTTGCAAACGTGCATTGGGCACCATTTCGACCTTGAGCTCGGTAATCACGCCATTGAGACCATAACCACCCATCGCCAGATTGAACTGGTCCGCATTCTCAAAGCGCGAACAGGTGATGATTTCACCGTCATGGCGCATGAGATTGATGGATTGCACTGTGCTGCCGAAGGCGCTGAAGGGAACCGGCCAACCGTGGGCATTGACGCTGAAGGTGCTGGCGACAGCAAAGTCGCTGTTCGATTGCATGACCTTCGGCGAATAGCCGATCTTGTCGAGTTCATCGATGACGTGATGCCAGCGCATGCCGGGTGCAACGCGATAGGTTTGTGACGCGATGTCGGCTTCCAGAAAGTGCTGTTCCAACGTCACCGCAGTTCCGTCGCCCACCAGGCTTTGTCCGCCCATGGAATGGCGGGCCGCGCTTGCAACGAATGGTCTGAAAGAGGATTTCGCCTCCTTGATTTCCTTGCGCAAGGCGGTCAGAAATTGCTCATCCAGTCCATTGTTCAAGACAATATGTTTGGCAACTTTCGTCGGGCTCAAGAGGCTTGCGTCATTGAGGACGTTTTCGGAAAGGTCGCCCGGATTTGCACCAAAATTCGCGCCATGGGGAATCTGCCCGTTTGAAATATACTGCGAACCGGCAACCCCGGCCACGGCGCCTGCACCCAGCAGCAGCGACCTCCTGGTAAAATCACCCATGATTACCCCCATTCATCTCGGTACGTCGTCAGCGAATCGCATTTGTCTCAATAGTCCTTAAAGGAAATGATGAACATTTAAACCCGTGCAAACCCCGATGGAAGACGCAGGACTTACCGCATGCTCAAGTTGGTTTTCAAAATATGTTCGGTTCTGCTGATTGTGGCCCTCGCTGTTCTTGGCGGATTCCGCCTGAATGCCTGGCAGCAGGAGGCCAAATCAGCAGATCAGATGGCATGGCTGCCTGGGGCGGGCTCTGGGAAGAAACGGCCATTACGCTTGCCAAAATTGGCTATCGGGTCATCGCTGTCGATCAAGAGCCTTTCGGCTTTTCAGACCGCGATGACACGGATTTTTCGCGCAGCAGACAAGCGCAGAGAATTGCCAGCCTTGTTTCAGCCATGGGTTTGCAGAATTACATTTTGGTGGGCCATTCATACGGTGGTGGCGTCGCGGCCGAAACGGCATTGCGCTCCCCTGATCAGCTATCAGGCCTTGTCCTGATCTGTCCCGTCATGGTTCTGGCCGGTGACGGTGATGATATCGTGAAGAACACAGTGCCTTTTCCTTTGAACGTGCCCTGGCTCGCCGAGGTTCTGGTATCGGCGACAATCACCAATCCGTTGCTGACCGGTTTTCTGACGCGGCAGTTCATGCACCAGAAAGATGCCCTGACAGCGCGCCATGTTGAAATTTTGCAGCGCCCCATGGCTCTGAAAGGCAATACGGAACATATGGTCATCTGGCTTGGGCAATTTCTTGCCGGTGACCCAACGGCCTTCAGTCGTCAGCGTGAAAACCTGAGTAAACTGAAGGTGCCCGTTGCACTCATATGGGGCGAACAGGATCAGGTCACGCCCATACGACAGGGCGAGGAACTGGCGAAAATCATCAATCTTTCAAGCTTCATCAAACTGAAGAACATTGGCCACATGCCGCAACTCGAGGCGCCTGAACGCTTCAGTATAGCGCTTCTGGACTCCATTGAGGCCATTGGCAGGCCGGTCATTGGTGGGCCGGGGGTACGCGGGCAAGGCATTAAAAGGCCGGGCAATCAGCCATCAGAGAAACTGCCGATGGTGCTTCGCGAGGGATTCGACTGACCATCAGCGTGACACTTGCAGGCCGATAGCCAATCGGTATCAACATCCGGGGTCCACCCGAATTTCTTGCCAGGTCCACCTCGCCAACTCAGGCAGACTGCATGTCCAGCGCCATGCCGTCGAAGCGGCCCGTCGTCGCGGCTTGGCTCAGCACATGCGCCACATCGGCGCGTGAGGCTTTGGCGGATTTGTCCACATCGTTACCGAGGATCACATCATCGCTGCGACCATCATCGGTCAATGCGACAGGCCGCAGGATGGCATAGGTCAGACCGGAAGCCTTGAGGTGTTCGTCGGCAGCGTGTTTGGCTTTCAGGTAATGGGCCAGATCGCCTTTTGGGTCGGTCTGATCCGCGCCCACCGAGCTCAGCATGACAAAGCGCTTCACCCCTGCACGGCCCGCCAGATCCACGAGTTTTTGTGCGCCGTCGCGATCGACCTTGTCGGTCATGTCTGCGCCGGTCGACCCGCCGGAGCCTGCCGCAAAAATCACCACGTCCATGCCGTTACATACGCCGGGCTGCAGGTCAGTCAGGTCACCCTGACGTAGGTCCACGCCTTCGGGAAGATCGCTGGTGTCAGAGCTTTCGCGCACCAGCGCCGTGGGTCTATGGCCCTGATTGATCAGGTCTTCGACCAGATGGCGGCCGGTTTTGCCGGTTGCGCCGGCGACGAGGATATTCATGGTCATGGATAGATTTCCTTGATTTGGTTATTTGGGCGGCGCCATCGGCCCTGCGGCCTCGGTGGCTGCGATATAGCCGGGCTGATTTTGCAACCTCTGCCAGTAGGCCGCGACTTTCGGGTGTCCGTCCAGCATCGCGAAGCGGTCCAGCAGGGCCAGAATATAGGCGATCTGGATATCGGCCAGCGTCAGATCCTCACCACAAAGCAAGGGGCCTTCCGACAATTCCTGCTCGATATAGGACAGGTGTTTGTCCAATGCTGTCTTGGTCGCTTCCGGCACTTGCCTGCCGCGGAAAAGCGGCAGGATTGCCTGCAGGGCCACCTCTGCAAATGAGGATTCGACATAGTCAAACAGCGCCTCGTGCCGCCAGAAAGCCGGTGTCGCCTGCGGCGGCTGGTGGCTATTGTCGCCATATTTTGCGTCCAGATAGCGCAAAATTGTCGATGATTCCGCGATCATCTCATCACCGTCTTCGATCACCGGCGATTTGCCCAGCGGATGAACCTTGGACAGAACCTCAGGTGCGCGAAATTGGGCGTTGCGCTGGTAATCAATCCGGTTGCAGGGCTGCCCAAGGTCGTTGAGCAGCCAAAGCACACGGGTTGCGCGGGAAAACTGAAGGGCGTGCAGTGTAATCATGGCAGAAAAATCGCTTTCGCATTTGCAAATTCCTTCATGCCAAAGCCGCCGTGTTCGCGCCCATAGCCCGAATCCTTGACCCCGCCAAAGGGCATATTGGGATCCGCCGCACCGAAGGAGTTGATGCGGATCATGCCCGTGTCGAAATGGTCACGGGCCAGTTTCAGGGCGTGTTCTTCATCACGGCAGAAAATGCCGCCGCCCAGACCGTAGCGGCTTTCATTGGCAAGACGCATGGCGTCCTCATCATCGCTGGCGCGGATGATCGAGGCAACAGGTCCGAAGATTTCATCATCATAGGCCGGCATGCCCGGTGCAAGATCGGCCAGCACCGTGGCCGGGTAATAGGCCCCCTTGCGCTCAGGCGCCTGGCCGCCGCACAGGATGGTGGCGCCCTTCGCAACGCTTTGCTCGACCTGGCTCCTGACCGTGTCAAATTGATCCTGACTGGAAAGCGGGCCCAGTTGCGTGTCCTCGTCAGTGGGATCGCCCAGTGTGATGTCTTTCATCCGGGCGACAAAGGCATCCACAAAGGCATCATAGACCTTTTCGGTGACGATAAAACGTTTGGCCGAAACACAGGTCTCCCCGTTGTTGTAAAGCCGCCCGATGACCGAGAATTTGACCGCCGTTTCGATGTCGGCATCCTCCAGCACAAGATAGGCGTCGTTGGAGCCCAATTCCAGCACGGTCTTCTTCAGCGCTTTGGCTGCGACCGCGCCCACATGCCGTCCGGCCCCGTCGCTGCCCGTCAATGTCACGCCGCGCACCCTGGGGTGTGCGATCAATGTGTCGCTGGTATCGTGGTCGATGAGGATGACCTGAAACAGATTTTCAGGCAGGCCAGCCTCAATGCACAATTCGCGTAGGCGCAGGCCCGATCCGGTGCAAATGCTGGCGTGTTTGAGCACACACCCGTTGCCGGTCATCAGATTGGCGGCCAACACGCGGACCGGCTGGTACAGCGGAAAGTTCCACGGCTGGATCGAGTAGATCGTAACCACTCGATTTGCACCACCTTGCGCATCCAGGATAAGTC
>TARA_R110000751_G_scaffold40646_1_pt1 | contig 43450 bp, 36 predicted proteins | sample TARA_R110000751 | Tara Oceans TARA_R110000751 (sample SAMEA4398001) | marine metagenome | biome: Polar Biome; feature: [MES] marine water layer (ENVO:01000295) within the mesopelagic zone...; material: water (ENVO:00002006), including particulate matter (ENVO:01000060) such as...... | reverse complement strand
CGGTGCCGAAGTGTCGGCCCTGCTCGGCCGTATTCCTTCGGCTGTTGGCTATCAGCCGACACTGGCCACCGACATGGGCCAGCTGCAGGAACGCATCACATCGACCAACAAGGGTTCGATCACGTCGGTTCAGGCCGTGTACGTGCCTGCGGATGACTTGACCGACCCGGCACCAGCCACATCGTTTGCCCACCTTGATGCGACCACGGTTCTTAACCGTGCCATCGCAGAAAAAGGCATCTATCCCGCTGTTGACCCGCTCGACTCCACCAGCCGCATCCTTGATCCGCGCATCGTTGGCGAAGACCACTACAACATCGCGCGCGGCGTGCAGGAAATCCTTCAAAAGTATAAGGAACTGCAGGATATCATCGCCATTCTCGGCATGGATGAGCTGTCGGAAGAAGACAAACTGGCCGTGGCCCGTGCCCGAAAGGTTGAGCGCTTCCTGTCGCAGCCATTCGACGTGGCTGAAATCTTCACCGGTTCGCCTGGCGTTCAGGTGAAACTCGAAGATACGATCAAGGGCTTCACCGGCCTGATCGCAGGCGAGTTCGACCACCTGCCAGAGCAGGCCTTCTACATGGTCGGCAATATCGACGAGGCGAAAGCCAAAGCCGCCAAGATGATGTCAGACGCCGCTTAAGATACAGGATCAGCCTTATGGCCGACAAACTGCACTTCTCACTCGTTTCGCCCGCCAGAGAGCTATTCTCTGGCGAGGTTGACCATGTCATCGCGCCGGGCACCGAAGGTGAATTCGGCGTATTGGCAAACCATGCGCCGTTCATGACGACGCTGAAGAATGGCGTCGTCCGTGTTCTGGAAGGCGATACTGTGAAGATGCGCATCTTCGTACGCGGCGGCTTTGCTGATGTCACGCCGGACGGCCTGACCATCCTCGCCGAGGAGGCCCGCAATCTTGACGGCGTAAAAGTGGAAGAGGTCCAGGCGGAACTCGAAGCGACGCTGCTGAAGATCCAGGCGCTCGATAAGGACGACACGGCGAAGGGTGCCCTGCAGGAGCATTTCGATTACCTCGAAAGCCTGAAATCTGCGCTCGTCCACTAGGGCGGTTACGCAAACCTATCCAAAAATTGCAACTGTCTGGCGGCCGATCATCATCGGTTCGCCAGCTGTGTTCCACAGGGTCATGGCTTGGCTGGAATAGCCGTCGCATGCTGTCTCTGCGATGTGACGCGCGAGGAACCAGCCATCCGTTGTGATGATCTCGTCGGTCAGAAATTCTGCCATCCATGTCATCGAGCTTATGCGTGCGGGTGCAGTGAACATGGACATCGCTGCCGGAGGCGGCGCGTCGGCAATGGCGAGTAGTGCCACGGCGTCGGTGGGGGCGGCCGGATCCACGTGGCGCATCCAGATAGATACGTCGCCCTTGTCAGATCCCGAAATCGGCCGCGTGCCCGCCGCCATACGCATGTTGAAGTTGCGCGTAAAATTGGGGCGGTTCGGGTTTTCCCCGAAATAGCTCGCTGTCTCTTCGGGCGAAGTGACGCTTGGGGCCGGCAGGTCTGCGAAGCGCAGCGCCGACTCTCTCGCAACACCGAACGCAAAAATAGCTTCAGCGGCGACACCCTCAGCGCCCATCATGCGGACAGACACGAAGACCGTGTTCTTGCCCTGCCGCAGCAGGGTAGGCGTGCAGGTTACGGGCCCGCCCACCGGCCCGACGAAGGCAACCTGTGCCGAACGGATCGGCATGCCCGGTGCCAGTGGCATTGCAGCATCGAGGCAAAGGGCAGCGGTCAGCCCGCCATAGGTCGTCCGGCCCTGCATCCATGCGTCAGGAATGACCACGGATGCGGCATTGCCAGCATCACGGGTGATGCTGGCAAGCAGGTCTGTATAGGCAGCCACGAACTAGTGTTGGCTTTCGGGCGTCATCACACGCAGGCCGTCGAGATCGTCAGAGACTGTTATCTGGCATGACAGGCGGGAGTTTTCCTGAACGTTCTCGGCAAAGTCGAGCATCGACTTTTCCATTTCCTGCTGCTCGCCGACCTTATCCATGAAGGCCGTGTCCACGTAGACGTGACAGGTGGCACAAGCACATGCGCCGCCGCAATCGGCATCGATACCGGGAATGGAATTCTTCACGGCGGCTTCCATAACGGATTCGCCGTTGGTGGCCTCGACAACGCGTTCTGTGCCGTCGTGGTCTACGTAAGTGATCTTTGCCATAAGCTGTCTTGTCTCCTTCAGGCGGCAGTGGCTGCCGCGGCAATGTCTTTCATCGATATTGATGTATCGCCAAGCGTGGCGGGCGCAAGTTTTGCGCCTGCCATGATCAGCTTTTTCGAGGCGAGGAATTCCGGTGCACTGTTGATAGCATCCACCGCAATCAGGGTGCCGTTTCGCAAGTAGAAGGCCGCAAACTTGCGGTCCTTCGGGTCTCCGCGCACGACGATTTCATCATAGTCCTGGCTGAGACCGGCAATCTGCAGCTTCAGGTCATACTGGTCGGACCAGAACCACGGGCAATCCTCGGCCGGGCGGGGCTTGCCGAGGATGGCGGCCGCAGCGAGCTTGCCCTGTTCGATGGCATTGTGGACGCTTTCGAGACGACCAGAGCGGCCATAGTGGACGAGCGGCCGACTGGCGCAGTCACCCGCTGCGAAGACGCGCGGATCGGATGTGCGGGCATCACGGTCAACCTGGATGCCATTGTTGCAGGCAATGCCCGCATCCTTGGCCAGTTCCTCGTTCGGGAGGATGCCGATCCCGACCAGAACGATATCCGCATCGAGACGTGTACCATCAGCCAGAACAGCGGCGCTGACCTTGCCGTCGGTGCCATCAAGATGGTCGAGCCGCGAGTCCGTCAGGATGGTCACGCCCTGCGCGCGGTGCTCTGTTTCGAAGAAGTCGCTCATCACAGGGCTGGTGACACGGGCGAGCACACGCGGCGCCATTTCCAGTACAGTGACATCGAGGCCCATCTGACGGGCAACGGCAGCGGCCTCCAGGCCGATATAGCCTGCGCCGATGATAACCATCTTGCGGCCTTCGATCATGTTCGGTCGGATACGCTCGACGTCGGACAGGTCGCGCAAGTCGTGCACACCGTGGAGCGTTGCGCCTTTCAGCGGCAGTGCGCGCGGGCGCGAACCGGTGGCAATGATGAGGGCGTCATAGTCCAGGTGTCCGCCATGCGCGAGCTCGACCTTGCGATGGGTGCGGTCAATATTCTTTACGGGGGTTGAGAGGATGACCTCGATATCCTGATCCTGATACCAGGGCGCCGGGCGGAAATAGAGCCGCTCTTCGGTCATTTCACCCTTCATATAGGCCTTGGACAAAGGCGGACGCTGGTAGGGCAAAGCAGGCTCGTCACCAACCAGGGTCAGCGCGCCGGCATACCCACCGGATCGCAGCGACTGCAGCGCCTGCGCGCCAGCCTGACCGCCGCCGATAACGACGATGCGTGATGCTCCTGTCAGGTCCAAAGTCCTGCTCCCTATTCAGTCCCCGCAAATTATGACGCCAGCGTCACTTTTGCAATGGTTTCTCGCACTGGAGTTCCAGCCACGGGGGCATGTGTCAAGAAGTCCGCAAGGGCGTCTGACTGAATTGGCGATGGCGGACCCTTAGCGAACGCTTATATTGCGGCGAATGGAAACGGTTATCCCCCTTGTTGATGATGCGGCGACGCGTGCGCTTGGCGCCACACTGGCGGGCGTGTTGCGGGCGGGTGACGTGATTGCGCTGCACGGCGACCTTGGCGCCGGTAAAACGACGCTGACGCGGGGGCTGGTTCAGGCACTTTGCGGGGCGGATGAAGAGGTTCCGAGCCCGACCTACACGTTGGTTCAGGCTTATGATGCTCCCAGTTTTCCCCTGTGGCACTTCGATTTGTACCGTCTGGACAGGCCGGAGGACGTGCGCGAACTTGGATGGGACGAGACCCAGGAGGGGGTTGCCGTGATCGAGTGGCCGGAGCGAGCGGGACCCTACCTGCCGGCGAGCCGATTGGACCTGACGCTTGAAATCGTTGGGGAGCAACGACGCGCGAGGCTGGAATCGGTCGGCGAAGACTGGCAGAAGCGGCTGGATGGATTTCGATTCTAGCCAACGCACCGTGCTGATCGACGACTTCCTGGCACGTGCCGGGTGGAGCGAGGCAACACGTATTCCGCTTGGGCAGGACGCCTCGACACGCCGATACATCCGGCTGGTGCGGCCAGATGCCGCGCGGGCCCTGTTGATGGATGCGCCCCGGATAGAGGCCGATCCTTGCCCGCCGGACGCAGATGAATCAGTTCGCAACGCGATGGGCTGGAACGCGCAAACACGATTGGCAGCGTCGCGCGTCGATGCGTTCGTGCTGTTGGCGGGGCATCTGTCATCGCAGGGCTTTCATCCTCCGCGCGTGCTGGCGCACGACACCGAAGCAGGGCTCGCCCTGATCGAAGACTTTGGCGACAGCAAGGAACTGGCGCGCCAAATCGAACGCGGGCTGGTCGACGAGACAGAGGCCTATGTCGCGGCGGCGGATGTGCTGACGAAATTGCACGCGCTGCCGGTGCCGGAGCGGCTGGAGGCAAATGGCGAGGTTTGGCCGATCCTCGACTTTGACCGTCTGGCGCTCGCCACCAATGCAGACCTCTATGCAGACTGGCTGCCCCAGCAGGCGGGCGACGGCGCCTTGGCCGGACAGGCGCGCGCACGCTGGGAAAGCGAACGCGACGCGCTGATCGAGCAGGCGATGGCTTTTCCCCGCACGTTCACCCTGCGCGATTTTCACGCTGAGAACCTGTTGTGGCTGGAGGGCGGACGCATTGGCCTTCTCGACTTCCAGGATGCAGTGAAGGGGTGGGACGCGTGGGACATGGCGATGCTAACTCAGGATTCTCGCCGAGCTGTATCGCCTGAAGCGGCGGAAGCGGCGATCCGGCACTATCTGGACCGGACGGGTAAATCGCGCACCGAATTTGATGAGCGTCTTGCGGTGATTGGCGCATTGAATGCCCTGCGCATTGCAGGCGTGTTTGCGCGCTTGATGATCCGCGATGGCAAGCCGCGCTATGGCGATTTTCAGCCGCGTCAGCTTTCCATCCTCGCCCGAAACCTGTCGCACCCGGCACTGGAGGGCATGTCTGCCTTCGTGCGCGAGACGACGCCTTTCGTCTTTGAGGCCAAGCCATGAGCGTGCCTGTTCCTCACACAGCGATGGTGCTTGCGGCCGGCATGGGCACGCGCATGCGTCCGCTGACCGACACAATGCCGAAGCCGCTGATCGAGGTGGCAGGCAAGCGCCTGGTCGACCGGATGCTGGATCCGCTGGTGGCGGCGGGTGTGAAGCGGGTGATCGTGAACGTGCATTACCTGGCCGAGCAGGTGGAAGCGCATCTGGCGGTGCGAAGCGATCTGGAAATCGTATTCTCGGACGAGCGCGGTGAAGTGCTGGAGACGGGCGGCGCGCTCGCGAAGGCGCGGTCGTTGCTGGGCGACGACCCGATCTTCGTGATCAATACGGATGCCTTCTGGGCGCCTGAATCTGGCGACCCGCTGGTCGCACTGGCTGAGGCGTTTGATCCTGAGCATGCGGACGCATTGTTGATGGTGGCCGATACCGGGCGATGCCTTGGCTTTGATGGCGCGGGCGATTTTTTTCTGGGCGACGATCACCGGATGGTGCGCCGGGGGGACGCCAAGTCTGCCCCCTGGGCCTATGCTGGCGCGCGGATCATAATGCCGCAACTCTATGATGCCGAACCCGTGGAGCGTTTCTCGGCGCTGCGCGTGTGGGACCGATTGATAGCCGAGCGCCGCCTGATGGGCTGGCCGTTGGATCGGTTCTGGTTGCACGTAGGCGATCCGGGCGCACTGAAAGACGCCGAAATGTGGCTACGCTGCCATGGCGAATGAGATGCAGGTTTTCGGGGGCGGGCGACCGAAGATCTGGTCAATCCCTCCGGGGGCAGATTTCCTGCGCGCCCTTGCGAAGACGCTGGCTGAGGAAACCGGGCTGAAGGACCGGCCCGATGCGCTGAGCGAAGCGATCATCTATGTTCCCAACAGCCGCTCTGCACGGGCGCTGACGCTGGCCCTGTTCGACGCGGCAGGCGAGAAGACGATCCTGCCACCGGATGTGCGCACGCTGGGCGACCTGGAAAGTGAAGAGGCCCCGCCCACTGCCGAGACGGCGCTGGCAGGCTTGCCGCCGGCCATGTCGGCAGCGCGGAGACTGGGGGCGCTCGCAAGCCTCGTTCGCGCATATTATGCAGCCGAATACCGGCTGGATTTGCCGCCTGCTTCGGCGATTGCCGCAGCGCGGGAACTGGCACGGCTGCTGGATCAAGCCGCCCTCAGCGACGCAGTCGACTGGACGAAACTGGATGAACTGGTCGAGCAGGCTGACTTGGCGGCGCACTGGCATGGCTCGGTCAAATTCCTGAAGATCATTACCGAAGCCTGGCCGGAATGGTTGGCAGCGAACAATGCGATGGACCCGTTCAAGCGGCGGCTGGAGGCCGCCAGGGCGCTAGCCGCCGACTGGGCCGCCAACCCACCCACAGCGCCAGTCGTCATTGCCGGTTCGACAGGCGCAACGCCTGCGGGCCGCGTACTGATGGAAGCCGCGCTGAAGTTGCCGAAAGGCCTGATCGTATTGCCCGGCCTCGATACTGATGCCGATGGCGAGGCATGGGATGCGATCCGCCTGTCTGTCAGTCACCCGCAAAATTCGCTCATCGATGCGCTGGATCATTTGCATATCCTGCCGGGTGATGTCGGCATCTGGCCGGGGATCACGGAGGGGCCGACAAGCGCTGCGCGTCGCCGAATGATCCACGAAGCGCTGGCACCTGCTGATGCAACCGCCGACTGGCGGGCCACGCTGGAATCGCTGGCCGATGCGACCGAGTCAACACGCCAGACATTCGCGCTGAACGCGTTGGACGGCCTGACGGTCATCGAAGCACCTGACGAGGCCGCCGAAGCTGAAGCGGCAGCGCTGTTGATGCGTGAGGCACTGGAAACCCCCGGCCAGACGGCAGCACTGGTGACACCCGATGCGGGGCTGGCGCGTCGTGTATCAGCCTTGCTAAAGCGCTGGAATGTGGACGTGCCGCCGTCGGCGGGCGTGCCACTGGGGCGAACGCCAGCGGGCAGCCTGATCGGCCTGTGTGCGACCTGGGCGCTGGACCCGTCGGAACCGGTCGCGCTGACCGCGGCAATGAAACATGCCTTCGTGAAGGATCGCGAGGGACTGGCAACGCTGGAGCGGTACTTCTTGCGCGGGCCTCGACGGTGGCGTGATCTCGTCGGGTTGCGCGACAGTATAGATACGCGCCACCTGATTGAGCCCTATGCGAGCTTCAAGCGACCCGAGCAGGATGAAGCCATCGTGCTGGTCGACAGGCTGATCGACCTGTTCGATGAAACGGATGCTGACCTGTCAGGTCATGCCGACGTCGACGGCAGCAGGGCCGCCGAGCGCATTGCCGCACTGGCTGGACGGATTGGCGAAGCGCCACTGCCCTGGGCGGGCGAGGATGGCCGGAAGGCCGCTGACCTGTTTGTCAGCATTCGCGAGATCTCGGACCAACTCGGCCCGATGCCGCCACGTGCGCTGGTTGAATTGATCCATGCGCAAAGCGCGCAGATAACCGTCAGTGCCGGGCTGGTCGAGCATCCACGTCTCGCAATCTGGGGGCCGCTGGAGGCGCGCTTGCAATCAGCTGGGCGGGTCATCCTTGCGGGGCTGAACGAGGATGTCTGGCCGCACCGTCCGTCACCAGACGCGTTCCTGCCGCGCAGGTTTCGGGCGGAGCTTGGCCTGAACGATCCGGAAGACAGGCTGGGCCTGTCGGCGCACGATTTTGCCCAGCTCGCCTGCGCGCCGAATGTCGTGATGCTGCATGCGGCGCGGCGTGATGATGCCCCGGCTGTGGCGTCGCGCTGGGTGTGGCGATTGAAGACGCTGGCTGAGGGGGCGCTCGATGATCAGGCCGCCCATGCACTGGCGCCGCAGAAAGGCCATCCACTGGACTGGGTGGTGGCCATGCAGGGGCATGGCACGAACACACTGCCAGGCGACTATTCCGCAGAACCCAAACCGACCCGGCACCCCGAGGGCTGGCCCAAGCGCCTGTCCGTGACGCGGATCGACCTGCTGCAGCGCGACCCATACGCGATGTGGGCCGAGAACGTGCTGGGATTGTCGACGCTTGATCCGATGAATGCGCCCCTGGGCCCGGCGCCGCGCGGCACCGCCATTCACCATGCGCTGGAACTGCTGGAAGAAGAGGGCGCACCTAAAACATCAGAACATCTGATGGAGCTGCTGGAGCATGAACTCGCGCGGGTTGGCGAACCGGCGGAAGACTGGGCCGCCCGCAAGGCCGTGTGGCAGCGCACGGTCGACTGGTACCTGACCTGGCGTGCGGGCCGGGATACGGGCGGTGCAAAGCCAAAGTTGGAGGTAAGCGGTCAGCTTGAGTTCGACATTGCAGGGTATCCGTTCACACTGTCAGCCAATGCCGACAGGATAGAGCGGACGGCAATTGGGGAATTGGTGATAGTCGACTTCAAGACAGGCAGTCCGCCCACGGACAAGGAAATCGCAGCGGAACTGAGTCAGCAGATGCCATTGCAGGCGCTGATCGCGCGGGCGGGCGCTTACTCCGGGATTCCGGCGGCCCCAGTCGCGGCACTGGAATACGTGGCGTTCAAGGCGAAGCCGGACAACCGGCTCGTGGGCCTGTCGAATGCCCTGACCGCGACGCCGGATGAGCTTGCCGACAAGGCGGAAGAGGGGCTTAAGCGCCTGATCGCAAATTATCGCCAACCGGACACAAGTTTCCTGTCGGCCCCGCGTGTGAAGTTCGTGAAGTATGACAATGGCTTCAATCGCCTGGCACGCCGGGTCGAATGGGCGGGTGATACTGAAGACGGAGAGGGCGACAATGGCTGATCCGAACGCCCCCGTTTTCGAGAGCAATACGGCCGAGGCTTTCCTTGCCGCCATTGGCGTGCAGGCCGCCGTCGCCAATCCGGCTGTACCCGCGTTCGTGTCTGCGAATGCCGGCAGTGGTAAAACCAAGGTTCTGATCGACCGGGTGGCGCGCTTGTTGCTGCGTCGGGATGATGGCCGCAAGGGCGCCGAGCCGGACTCCATTCTCTGCATCACGTATACAAAGGCGGCTGCCAGCGAAATGCTGTCGCGCCTGTTCAAAACGCTGGGCCGCTGGTCGGTGATGGAGGATGAGAAGCTCCGAAAAGAGCTTGCGAAGCTCGAAGGGCGTAAGGAAGCTGCCTACACACCGGATGACCTGAAGGCTGCGCGAGCGCTGTTTGCGCGCGCCCTTGAATCGCCGGGCGGTCTGCGCATCGAGACAATCCACGCCTTCTGTTCTCGTGTTCTCAGGCGCTTCCCACAGGAAGCGGGGGTGCTGCCGGGATTCAGCGAGATTGAGGAAGATGAAGCGTCTGCGTTGTGGCAGGCGGCGCGGGCCAGCGCCGTGCTACAGGCGCAGGACGTTTCACCGGACCTGTTGGATATTCTGGCCTTGGAAGGCGGACATGACGGCGCGATGGCGGGGCTGGATATGCTGCGCTGGTCAGCCAACGGGGTGCTGGACTTTGCCGGAGTTCATGACTTTGATTTTGACGCGATGGACTTTGCGCTGCGCGAAGGCCTGAACGCACCAGAAGCCAACGCGCTCGAGATGCTGGACCTGGCGATGGGCGAGGGATTGCCGGTTGCTGACTTGAAAGCGGCTATCGGGGTTTTGCAGGGCGGGGCCGTTACCGACCAGAAAACCGCCGAGGTGCTCGTTGCTGTTCTGGAGGCGCGCCAATCAGAAGACCGGTGGGAACTCTATCGCGGCATTTTTACAACCGGTAGCGGCGACTATCGCAAATCAAATCCGTATACAGCGGGCAGTGCTAAACAATCACCTATTATTGCTGATCTATTCCAGATGAAGGATGGCGAAGGCCGGGAAGTTTCGCGCGTGCGGAACCTGTCGGAGAGCCTGGCACGCGCCCGCGCTTTTGAGCGAACGTCAGCCCTGCTGCGGGTCGGCGTGCCAGCACTGCAGACCTACCAACAGGCGAAAGCGGCGCGTGCGGCGCTGGACTTTGACGACCTGATCCACCGAACGCGAATCCTGCTGACGCAGAATGGCATGTCCGACTGGGTATTGTTCAAGCTGGATGGTGGCCTCAGCCATGTGTTGCTCGACGAGGCGCAGGATACCAGCCCGCCGCAATGGGAACTGATTACGGCGCTGACGGAGGAATTTTTTTCGGGCCTGGGCGCAGAGCGCCAGCAGGATCCACGCACACTGTTCGTCGTGGGCGATGAGAAACAGTCGATCTATTCTTTCCAGGGGGCCGATCCATCGAAATTTCGCGACAAGCAGGCCGAGCTCGGCCTGCGCGCAACAGACATGGTTCAGGGGTCGATGGACATGTCGTTCCGGTCCTCACCGCAGGTGCTCGAATTCGTTGATCAGGTCTGGAACTGCGCACCGCCGATTGATGTGCCGCATGCGCCGACGGCCCCGCTGACCGCCGATGTGGTGAAACATATGGCCCGACGGGCGAACCAGCCGGGATGTGTGGAGTTATGGCCGATTGAGCCAGTGGAAGAAGATGAGCCGGCCGACGCATGGGACCGGCCGGTCAATGCCATGCGATCATCCTCGCCCAAGGCGAAGTTAGCCAAACGCCTCGCCGTCCAGATAAAGGACATGATCGCCAGCGGCGAAACCATCTGGGCAGAAGAGCCGGATCGGTCATGGGTGCGCAGGCCGATGCAGCCGCAGGACGTGCTGGTGCTGGTGCGCGGGCGTACCGGGGGTCTGTTCGATGCCATGATCGGGGCATTGAAATCTGCCGGCTTGCCGGTTGCGGGTGCGGACAGGCTGAAACTGCTCGACCATATCGGCGTGCAGGATTGCCTGAACCTGTTGCGGTTTGTCGTCTTGCCCGAAGCGGATTTGACACTGGCTGAGATATTGCGCGGGCCTTTCCTCGGCCTCTTAGATGATGACCGTTTCCTCTATCCATTGGCCAGTGAGCGCGGGAAGGGCGTTTCGCTCTGGGCGCGCGTGCAGGAGAGCACCGACCCGGATGTGCAGGTGGCGGCGGCATTCCTGCGCCGCCTGCTGGAGCGGACTGATCTTGCGCCGTACGAATTCCTGTCCTCGGTGATGGATCAGGCTGGGCCTGACGGTCAGACCGGGTGGGAGAAGATAAATGCGCGGCTCGGCACGCCAGCGCGCGATCCGGTCGAGGCGTTAATGTCGCGCGCCCTGCAGCACGACTCGGTGGAACCGGCCTCCTTACAGGGCTTCCTCGCAGCGATGGAGGCGCGCGACACTGAAATCAAACGGGATCTGGCCGCGCCGGAACGCGAAGTGCGGGTGATGACGGTGCATGGGGCCAAGGGGCTGCAGGCGCCGGTTGTTGTGTTGCCGGATACGACGGCGGCGGCGCGGGGCGGATCAACCCGCCTGTTCGATCTGGATGGACTGCCCGTCTGGTCGCCGCGCAAGGATGTCGACACGCCCGAACTGGCGGCGCAACGGGCCATCGCGGATGCCAAGGCGGAAGAGGAGCACCGGCGTTTGCTGTATGTGGCGCTGACGCGGGCGCAGGATCGGCTGATCATTGCGGGCCACTGGACCGGGCGCCTGACGGGCACCGGTTATGCCAGGAACTCATGGTATGCGCTGTGTTCTGACGCGATGGATGCGTTTGCAGCCGGTGGGGGAGACGATGTGCGGCGGTATGGGGAGCCGGGGCCATTGATGGGGGGTGAGGGTGGTGTTGGGGGGCTGGAGGGCCATGTGCCGGACTGGGCCTTGCGGCTGCCACCAGGGAATGGACCGACACGCCGGCTGAGTGCGCCGACAAGCCTGTTGTCGCGCCTCACGCCCGTCTCTGCTCCATTCGGTGCGCACCGCGAGGCGCAGATGAAGCGCGGCCGACTGATCCACTCCCTGCTGCAATATCTGCCCGAGTTGCCGCGAGACTTGCGTGAAGCCGCTGGCCGCGAATTCCTGAAGCGAGATGTCGAACTGGATGACGCCCAGCGGGCTGAAATGCTGGGTGCTGCCATGGGTGTGCTGTCTGATCCGGCCATGGCGGAGGTTTTTGCGCCGGGCGGGCGGGCCGAGGCGGCGGTGATTGGAACAGCGTACGAATTACCCAAAGGCACGGTGATCAATGGCCGGGTGGACCGTCTGGTCGTCACGCCGGACCGCGTGCTGGTAATTGACTTCAAGACAGACCAGCCTGCGCCGGATACGGTTTCGGGCGTGGCAGACACCTATTTAGCGCAGATGGGGGCCTATTGGGCGGTGCTTCGGCAGGCCTACAAGGGACGCGAGGTGGTAGCGGCGCTGTGCTGGACGGACGGACCGAAACTCATGGTCATGCCCGAAGATAACCTGTTAGCCGCTCTAAAGCGTGCGCAGAGCGAGGTTTGACTTCGCCGCTGAACACCTATGTATCATCCAGTGAAGCAAGCTAGAGGAGCCTGTCATGGCTGCAGTGAACGTAACCGACGATGAATTCGACAATGTGATCGCCACGTCCGACGTGCCCGTGGTCGTGGACTTCTGGGCCGAATGGTGCGGCCCGTGCAAGCAGATGTCGCCTCATCTTGAAGCCGTTTCGGAAGACATGGCCGGCAAGGTGAAGGTCGCCAAGATCAATGTCGACGAGAACCCGATGGTCGCTTCCAAATATGGCGTTCGCGGCATGCCGACCCTGATGGTGTTCAAGGATGGCAAAGTGGCCGCCACGCACCTCGGCGCGATGAGCAAGCAAGCCATCACCGACTGGATCAAAGCCAGCGTCTAGAATATTGCGGGGCCCGGACGCCTAATCCGGGCTGCGCTGCTGTTCCTGTTGGAGGCCATTCTGGTCGATGTCCGCGATCAGGGCCTCCATCTCGGCAATTTCCTGCTGCTGCGTCTCGATGATCCCATCTGCCAGCTCGCGGACGCGTGGATCGCGGATGTTTGCACGCTCGCTGGTCAGGATCGCAATCGAGTGATGCGGTATCATGGCCTTCATCCAGGCCTCGTCACCCACCATGGCCTGGCTGCGGACCAGCCATAGCGAAAGAGCGAAGACCGTCACGCTGCCCGCGAAGATGGCGATGTTGATCCTCCTGTCTTTGTACATGTTCAGCATGGAGGCGAACATGACCATGGCCATCGACGCGCCCATCACGAGCGCCATGTAGAGCCGCGTTTCACTGAACCAGACATGATCGAATGCGTATGTGTTCAGGTACATCAGCCCGAACATGACAAGGGTGGAGGTTGCGATCATGGCCGCGAACTTCCAATAGGCTGTCGTGTGGTTTTCCATCTGCTTCTCCTGTGTTGCTGTTGAGGCAACGGAGAGAGGCGATGTGGGTTCCCTTTGGCGGCTTAGGCGGCTTCAGGTTCGCTGGTCAGCGACAAGAATACATCTTCCAGGTCGGGGGCTTCGGTAACGAGGTCCCCGATGCTGATTCCGGCGCCGCGCACCTGTTCAAGGAGGCGCCCGATACCGGTTTCGCTTGTGCGGAACGTGATCGAGAGCGCGCCTGTGTCGCGGATCTGGGCGTCGAGGCCAGCCAGCGAGGCCGGGACTGCGCCGAGCGGTTCCTTGGGCGTGATCACCAGCGTCTTGTAGTCGAGACGCGAAAGCAGTTTGGGCGTCGGCTCGCAGGCGACGATTTCGCCATGGTTCACGATGGCAATTGAATCACACAGCTCTTCGGCTTCTTCCAGATAGTGCGTCGTCAGGATGATCGTGGTGCCGCGATCGTGCAATTCGCGAACATAGGTCCAGAGGGAGCGGCGCAGTTCGACGTCAACACCGGCGGTCGGCTCGTCGAGAATCAGCACCGGCGGATTGTGGACGAGTGCCTTGGCCACCATGAGCCGGCGTTTCATGCCGCCAGACAGCTGGCGAACATAGGCATCTTTCTTGTCGTCGAGGCCGAGAGCGGTGAGGATTTCAAGGCTGCGGCGTTCGCGTTTGGGAACACCATAGAAGCCGGCCATGAGTTCGAGCATTTCCATAGGTGTGAAGAATGGATCGGCGACGATTTCCTGATTCACAACGCCGATTGCAGCGCGGCTCTGGCGTGGGTGTTCATCGATATCGAGGCCCCATATGCGGGCCGTACCGGACGTTTTGTTCACGAGACCTGCGAGAATATTGATGAAGGTCGACTTGCCGGCACCATTCGGGCCGAGCAGGCCAAACACCGAACCGCGCGGAATGCGCAGGCTGATATCCTTCAGGGCATGCTTTTCGGGCATCTTTCCGGACGCAAGGTAGGTTTTGTCGAGGTGTTCAATTTCGATGGCAAATTCGGGGGCGGTCGTCGCGTTGGTCATTCAGGCCTCAATGCTCTTGCAGGGCGATCTTGCGCAGGGCGGCCCTGCGGACTAGTTAAGTCCCTGAAGCGGCGTGAACAAGGACTTGCGCCGTAAACTCCATGGAAAGCCGCGAGCGATGAACAAATCCCGTGATGTCTTCAGTCCACCGGAAATCGTATTGGCCACTAGCCACAAGGTTTCGTGCAATGGCGGCGGCGGGGCTCTGGGCCACCCCAAAGTCTGGTATGAAATGGGCGATGAAGATTTTGTCGAGTGCAAATATTGCGACCGGCGATTCGTTCTGATTGGTGGCAAGGAAGATCGCCGCAAGACGGTTAGGTAAACCTGAACCATGAACATCCTGATTGCAGGAGGCGGTATCGGCGGGCTGACAGCCGCGCTGGCGCTTACGCAATTCGGGCATGACGTGACGATACTGGAGCAGGCCGATTCGCTCGGCGAAGTCGGTGCCGGCCTGCAGATCAGCCCCAATGGCATGAAAGTGTTCGAAGCGCTGGGCCTGTCCGACAGGATTGCCGCCACCGCGTTCCAGCCGGAAGGCATTGAAATGCGCCTCGGCAAGAGTGGCCGGGTTGTGTTCGATATCCCGCTAGGCCTCGCGGCAGCGGATCGCTGGGGCGCGCCCTATCTGCATGTGCATAGGGCAGACCTGGTTGCAGCGCTGAGCGTGGAACTTGCCGAGCGCGCGCCGAAAGCCGTTCGGCTGGGTGCAAAACTGGCGCGCTATGAGCAGGATGATACGGGCGTGACGGCCGTGTTAGATGATGGAACGCGTGTCGCGGGCGACTTGCTGGTAGGGGCGGACGGCATCCATTCAGTTGTCCGCGCGCAGATGCTGGGGCCGGACAGCCCGCGATTTACCGGTAATGTCGCGTGGCGCGCTGTTGTGCCGATTGACCTGTTGGGTAAGCACCTGCCGCCGCCGACTGCGTGTGCCTGGGTTGGCAAAGGGCGTCACGCGGTGACCTACCGCCTGCGAAATGGCTTGCTGGCAAACTTCGTCGGCGTGGTTGAGCGAGATGGCTGGCAGGTGGAGTCCTGGTCGGGCGAAGGCGACCGGATGGATGCGCTTTCCGATTTCTCGGATTGGCACCCTGTAATCGTGAACCTCATACGCAATGCCGCCACGCTGAACCAATGGGCGCTGTTCGACCGCGCGCCGCTGACGCGGTGGAGCGATAGGCGGGTTGTGCTGTTGGGGGATGCCTGCCACCCGATGCTGCCCTTCCTGGCGCAAGGCGCGGTGATGGCAGTGGAGGATGCGTGGGTGCTGGCAGCGCGCCTGTCGGAAGGGCAAAGCGTACCAGCGAGCCTGTCGGCATACGAGTCGGACCGCCGGGACAGGACAGGCGCCGTTCAAGCGGGCGCGCGCGCCAATGCGAAACTGTTCCATAGGCACAATCCGGTGACCCAATTGGCGACCTATGGCCCGATGTGGCTGGCAGGGCGCGCGGCGCCGGGCTTCGTGCATTCCCGTAATGACTGGCTTTACGGCCATGACGTGACCGCCACGCAAAGTGGGAAACCCTTGCCATAAGGCGGCGCAACGGGCAGGCATTGTCCTTCAGTTTAGCCAAATACGGGCACATTCATGCTTTCAGTCCTTGATCTTTTCCGCGTTGGTATCGGGCCGTCCAGTTCGCACACAGTGGGACCGATCCGCATTGCCAACCGGTTCGTGGCAACGTTGGCTTACGGGGACGAGTTGGGGCGAGTGGCGCGCATTGAGGTGGAGTTGCAGGGGTCGCTGGCGCTGACAGGTGTCGGGCACGCAACGCCCAAGGCCGTGGTGCTGGGCCTGCTGGGGCTGGAACCGGAAACGCTGGACCCGGATGCGGCGGATAGGCAGGTTGCGGAAGTCTATGATGGTAGGCGCTTGCCATTGCCGGATGGTCGAGCCATCGATTTTGATCCGGAGGCGGACATCGTGTTTGCCTATCACGTCTTGCCGGAGCTGCACCCGAACGGCATGAAGCTGAGCGCCTTCGGCGCCGACGGCAACCTGCTGCAGGATGAAACCTATTACTCCACCGGCGGCGGTTTCATTGCCACGGCAAAGCAGCTGCGGATGCCGCCCGCCGATGATATTGTGCAGACGGGAAGTACGGTGCCTTGGCCCTTTGCGTCGGCTGCAGAACTGCTGGCGATTTGCGCTGACAAAAGCATGGCCATTCATGAAGTGATTCTGGCCAATGAAGACGCCATGCGTTCACGAGCAGACACAGAAGCGTCGCTCGACCGGGTTGCGGACGTGATGTTGGACTGCATCCAGCGGGGGCTGGCGCGCGAAGGCGTTCTGCCGGGCGGTCTGAAAGTGCGTCGGCGTGCACCGGCGCTCTGGCAGAAGTTGCAGGCTGCGCCGCAATCGAACGAGCGCGAGCAATTGTTCGACTGGCTGAACGTTTATGCGATGGCGGTGAATGAAGAGAATGCCAGCGGCGGACAGGTCGTGACGGCGCCGACAAACGGGGCAGCCGGGATTATTCCCTCCGTTATCAAACATTATTGCGCGGATGCGGAGGACTCCACCGTGCGTTTGCGCAAGTTCCTGCTGACGGCGGGCGGCGTGGGCCTGCTATACAAGCAGCGCGCATCAATCTCTGGTGCCGAGATGGGCTGTCAGGGCGAGGTGGGTGTGGCGTGTTCCATGGCGGCAGCGGGGCTGGCGGCAGTGTGGGGCGGCACGGCGCAGCAATGTGCCAATGCGGCCGAGATCGGCATGGAGCATAATCTGGGCCTGACCTGCGACCCGGTGGGTGGTTTGGTTCAGATCCCGTGTATTGAGCGCAATGCCATTGGCGCGGTCAAAGCTGTGAACGCGGCGCGCCTAGCGCTGCATTCGGTGGAGCAGACGAAAGTGTCACTGGATCAGGTGATCGAGACGATGCGCCAGACGGGCCTCGACATGTCGTCCAAGTACAAGGAAACTAGCCAGGGCGGGCTGGCCGTGAATGTCATCGAGTGCTGAGGCTCAGCCCTTGGTGAGCATGCCCTTGAGGCCGCCGCTGGTCAGCATCGCCACATCACCGAGCGCAATTGGTAGGGACAATCCGGCCGGTGCGATAAGGTAGAGCGGTTCCCAGTCAGGATCGAATTTCTTCTTGTAGTTTCGCAGGCCTTCAAAGCCGTAGATCTTGTTGGCGTGTTCGTAGACAAATGCGCCGAGCTTGGACGTGAGTGTGGCGAGGCGGTGATCCTCAAGGCCCGATAGGGGGGCCATGCCGAGGTCGAAGGTCTGAACGCCTTGTGCCTTGCCCCAGAGCATCAATTCGATGAACAGGAAATCCATGACGCCCTTGGGCGCATCCTTGCCGTAGCGCATCAGGTCGATCGCCATTTCACGGCCATTGGCTGTCGACATCAGGTTGGCAAAAGCGACGATCTGGCCATCCACACGCGCGGCGGCAATCGGGAAACTTCGCATATAGTCAGGTTCGAACCGGCCAAGCGAAAAGCTCATTTCTGCGCCACCATGAATGGCCAGCCACTCATCAGACAGTTTCTTCAGGTGGGGCAGCACGTCATCGCATTTGCCAAGCGGAATGACATCGAAGGTCAGGTTGTCGCGCAGGCCGCGTTTGTGCGTGGCGCGCAGGCCGGAGCGGGCAGACCCTTCAAGTGAGAAATTTGATAGAGGAACAAGCGCGGTTTCGCCGATTTTCTGGGCGGTCAGTCCGAGGTCGAGCGCAAGGGGGAGGAATTCCTTCCGCACTGAATAGAACACCGGAACCGCGCCATAGAGATCGGCCTGTTCGCGGAACGCCCAGAGCAGGGGGCCGATCTCGTCACGCTTGCCAACGGGTTCGCTCATCGCGATCCAGTGGCGCCCGCGCACGCCATACATGATGAAGCTTTGTCCGCTGGGGCTCATCAGAAACTGCTTGTCGCCCAGCAGGGCCAGTGCGCCGTCTGAATAGCCGAAGTCAGCCGTGGCGAGGATGTGCTTCAGTGTGGCCGGATCGACCGGCTCGGATGGAATGGCCTGCTCAATGGCGGGCTGTAGCCAGCGCCACAACGAGACCAGCAGCAACATGATCGGCAGAGCTGCCGCGGCCCGAAGAAACCGTGACGTCTGGCCGTCGACGGAAAAGCTCCACCAAAGCTCGTCACGATAGGCGACGTGTTCATAAGAGAAGAAACCGAGCCAAACGGCAGCGGCGATGGCACCAAGAATGGCGATGACCCACGGTAGTGTGAGACGGGCCTGGCTGAGCGGTGTCTTGCGGTAGAATGCCTTGCGCGACGTGGCCAGCAGCCCGAGTGACACGGCCAGCAGGATGGCTTCGCGTGGATCCGCCCCCTTGAGCAGCGTGAGTCCGATACCCAGCATCAACAGGCCCATGCCAATGGTCCAGGCGTGGTCGAGCTTCTGACGCAAGCCAAGTGCCACGATCAGGAGCAGAAGGCCGACAATTGATGCGAGAAAATGCGATAGCTCGATCACAGGCAGCGGCAGGATGCGTCCGGCCGCCTCGAGTGGGCCGACTAGCGTCGGCGTCGTGGCCGAAATCAGCATGAATGCGCCGGCGACAAAGGCGATGACTGAGAACAGCGTCGGCGCGAATATCTCCGTAATGTCCTGCGCACGGGCGGCAGCACCCTTCAGTTGTGCCCCTGCTAGAGGCATCTGATGCGCAGCAAGGAGCAGCGCGGCGACGCCGAGGGGGATCAGGTAATAAAGCACACGATAGGCGATCAGGCTGGCCGCGAGGGCTTCATTGCTCTGGGCTGGGACCATCAGCAGGATGACGGCCTCGAATACGCCAACGCCGCCCGGAAGGCCGCTGATGCCGCCAATGAAGCAGGCGGCGACAAAGACGGGCAGGAAGGCGAGATAGGAGAGGCCGGTATCCGGAGGAAAGACGGCGAACAATACGAGGCTTGCCCCGGCCCAGTCCGCCACGCTGACCAGAAGTTGTCCGGTTGCCACAGGCGCACCCGGTGCGCCGAATTTCACGGATCGGATGTTCAGGGTCCGGCCTTTCTGGCCTGTAACCACAAGGAAGGCGCACACGGCGGCAAGGCAGATACCGCCCAGTGAGTAAGCAAGCGCAGCCGGAATGTGAAACACTGTCTCAAAACGGTCTGCTTCCAGGATCAGGCCCGTGCCGCCGATTGCGAGTGCGCCGACATAGAGCGATACGCCGGTGACCACGGCGAGGATGCCGATCTCCTTGACCGTAAGGCCCCAGCTTGAATAAAGGCGATAGCGAACAGCACTGCCTGTCAGCAGCGGCAGGCCCAGCGTGTTGGACAATGCGTAGGACGTGAACGAGGCAAACGCTGTGCGGGTGTAAGCGAGGGGCTTGCCAGCATAGCGCAGGGCGAGCGTGTCGTATCCTGTCACCGCGAGGTAGCTTGTGCTCACACCTGCCAGTGCCAGCAGAACTTGCGCGGACGATAGCGCCCGCAGTTCAGCATAGATCTTGTGGACCGACAGGTGACGAATTTCCGAATGGATCGCCACGATGGCCATGACGAAAAGAACAGCCACGATCGCAAGTGCCGCATGACGTTTCCAGGACGCGAGTTGGGAGCCGGGCGCCGGTTCGGGAAGTGGCGCGGCAGGGTCAGACATTCTGGGGTGTTCCGTCCGGCGATGCCGCAGTGAGTTTTGCCAGCATGGCCAGTTGCGCTGCTTGTGTTTCGAGAAGACTTGTCAGTTGCGTCTGGCGCATCTCATCCAGTTTTTCGTGAAGCTGCAGGATTTCCAGTTCGGCCTTGAGGTTCACTTCGTAATCATAATTGGCGGCGGCGCGGTCTTTGGCCGACTGCCGGTTCTGGGACATCATGATGACAGGCGCCTGGATGGCGGCGAGCATGGACAGGATGAGGTTGAGGAAAATGAAGGGGTAGGGATCGAACGCATGCGCCTTATCCAGCACCAGGGCCGTGTTGCCGCCGATCCAGAGTACAAGGACAAGCCCAAACAGAATGATGAAGAACCACGAGCCGCCAAACTCGGCCACTTTGTCTGCGAGCCTGTCACCGAAGGTCGCTTCCTTTTCGAGCATTCGCCCGACATTGCGGGAAATTCGGCGGCGTTCAACGAACCGCTCGAGTACGCGGCGCTCCCGGTCCGTCAGGTCTTCCAATCTTGTTTGCATCAGATCGCGCGCGAGCGCCGAAATGTCCTTCATTGCCGATCTCCCTGAAATGGCAGTTGCGGCACTATACTCCGATTTCGGTTTGGTCACTCATGGTGGTGTTGGGCAGCGGAGGTGGGCGCAAGGGCACCATCATTCGGGTCATGTATCGCACTTCCCGTGCGATGCGCGCTGCATGTGCCGGGTTCAGCAGGGACGTGTGGGTTTCACCTTCGAGACCAAACATTCGGCCGTAGCCGCCCTGGTTCGAAACAGATTTCACGATGTTGGCATTTTCGCCGCCATCTGCCGCGCGCGAGAATACGGCAACGGGAGAGTTCACGGTTATCGCCGGATCAAAATAGGCAGCCATTGGATCGATAGCGGTCACTTCGCCAAGCGCGGCTGTCCAGTGATCGGTTTGGCGGAACAGAAACCGTTTCTCAGTTCGCTGACTGCGGGGCAAGTCTATATTATCGCCTGTGAATGGTGCGACGGCGCGTAACATGCCAGCTTTTGATGCGAGACGTCCGGCCCGCAAGAGCGTTGCGAAGGATTTCATGGGCCGCATGCCCCCCTTCTTGCGCAGAAATTTCGGGTTCATGGCATCGATAAAGACGCGACCAGCCAATTGTTCCGGGTAAAGGTTGGCGAAGGCATGCAGACGCAGGCCCGCCATGGAATGGCCAACCAGCACGTAGGGTGGACGGGCCCCAAGTCGCACCAACAGGCGCTGCAGGTCGGCTATGTGAAACTCGGGCGTCAGGAGGGCATCTTCGGGTGCAGGATCGCTCCAGTCCATGCCTGCGCGGCCGTACAGCACGACACGGTGATCGGTTTTGAGCGCCTCCTTGACCCACCACCCATCGGCATAGGTTCCGAATGCGCCATGATCGAACACGACCCAAGGCGCATCCTCGGGGCCTTCAACCAGCACATGCAAGCGGCGGCCGGGCTCGACTTCAATGAGGTCAAAGGGGGCGTGCATAACAACAAGTCTCGTACTTTGCGATCTGGGCAGGGAGGGGACGCTAGCTGATTCGGGTCAGATATAATCGCCTGCGCGCGACGCTGAAACAGAAAGGGGTAGCGACCGCTGCTATTTCCGCCCGGCGTTGGAGACAAGTGAACTTATCGACAGACGGCGCAGATCGCCCGGTGCCGCACGGCGTATCTGCGCAGCGGGGATGGATATTGGATGGTGAGGGGGTGGCTCCGCGAGTAGGAGCCACCCCAGTATTTCATGCCGTTCCATGTTGTTCCAAAAAATGTAAAAAAATTCATTTAATACAACTCATTGGAGAACAGGCTTGTTTTGTGGTGTTCCATTTTATATCACTCTATCGAAATTCTTTTGTGGGGCGGTTTGTGGGGCGAAACCATATGCCAAAGTTACTTACTCCTCTTTCAGCCAAAGCTGTCGCGTCTCTGAAACACTCAGGTACGGGCGAAAAATCGAGGCATTCGGTGGGCGGCATTGCCGGATTGTATCTCGTCACTTATGCGAGTGGGGCTCGGTGTTGGTTGCTTCGGGGTACATTGAACAAACGTCGCAAAGAAATCGGTCTGGGCTCGGCATTCGAGTTGTCACTCAGCGAAGCGCGCGAGAAAGCACGTGAGTACCGCAGGCAGTTGGCAGATGGGATTGACCCCACTTTCAAGGAAGAAACAGTTGAGCAAAAGCGAATTATCTTTGCCAAGGCTGTCGAACAGTTTTTCGAAACTGAATTGTCCGAGGTTAAGGAGAAAGAATTTAAAGCGTGGAAAAATACGCTCCATACCTATGCTGTTCCGATCATTGGAAAATTGGACGTTGAGCATATTACTACGCTTCACATCGCAGATGTGCTCAAGCCAATTTGGTCGACGAAGCGCGAACTCGCCAAGAAGATTAGGGTACGCCTCGACAAGATATTTGTCTGGTTGAAGGCAACGGGCTATCGGGAGCAAGACAGTCCCGCGAAATGGGTGGACCTGAAACCGATTTTGGATCCCCTGGGACGGGATAAGAAAGCCGCGCATCGGCCAGCGGTGCCATTCGTTGACGCGCCGAGGTGGTTCGAATTGATCCGCCAGAAGAAGAGCTTGGCTGCGCGAGCACTCGAGTTTCTGTGTCTTACGGCGGTAAGGTCGGGTGATGTGAGATACATGTCCTGGAGTGAGGTCGATTTCGACACGAGAGTCTGGACGATACCGCCGAACAGACAAGGGACAAAACTCAAGACCCGAGACCACAAGGTGCCGCTTACCGAGCCGATGCTGGCGCTACTGCGAAAGGTAAAACAGGAACAGAACGGCGAGTATGTCTTCGCGGGACTCAATGGTTGCCCTATGAGCGAAAATACGATCGCCAAACTTATGCGGGAAGTTCACCTGGAGGAGATCGCAGCCGGTCGAAAGGGCTTCCTGGATCAACAGACAGGGAAGCGCGCGGTGCCGCACGGGCTGCGGTCAACTTTCAGGGATTGGATTGCTGAGTGTACCAACTACCCGGGCGAACTCGCTGAAATCGCAATTGCTCATAAGCAAGGGTCAGAGACAGAACTGGCCTATAAGAGGCTTTCCCAAGTAGAAAAACGCCGCCGCATGATGGCTGACTGGAGTAACTATTTGGGCCATCGCTCAGCCAAGGTTTCCGCACGTTCGAACGCACCTCGCCAGTCAACTTATAGCCTGCACTATGATCCAGTGTAAGTCTGCCCTGTCGCGCCATTAATCCATTCGACCAAAAGGTAATTATGCGCTGCAGGTGATAAAGCTTTATCATACGCCGTAGCGTATATTGACATTTTATACGCTGTGGCGTATGGGGGTCATGAATAGTCAGGAAGCTCGCCAATGTCCCAACTCGTCAGATCACCCAAGCAGCTTGGCGTCGCCTTGCGGCGTTCTCGTCGTACGCAGGCGATGACGCAGGCTGACCTGGCCAGCCGAGCCGGCGTGAGACAAGGCACCATATCACATGTGGAGAACGGGCTTGAAACGGTCAAGCTCAACACGGTGATGGACCTGCTGCGGGCACTCGACCTTGAGATTGTTGTCCGCCAGCGGACCAAAGGCTCGCACAGTGACATTGAGGATCTGTTCTGATGTCCCGGCCGCGGCGTAGCGCAGGACTGGTCGTCGCTCTCAATGGCCGCGTCGTGGGGTTGCTTGATCGCGCCCCGAACGGCGCAATCTCATTTGCGTATGACAAGGAATGGCTCGCCGATGCGCGCCGGGCCATACCTGTCTCATTGTCGCTTCCGTTGCGTGAGGAGCGTTATACCGGGGCGGAAGTGTCCGCCTTCTTCGACAATCTTCTTCCCGACAATGACCAGATCAGGCGCAAGGTTGCCGAAAAGGTGGGGGCGGAGGGCACCGACGCGTTCAGCCTCCTGAATCAGATCGGCCGTGACTGCGTCGGGGCTCTGCAATTCGTACCGGAAGGTGATGAGGTAACACCGCCCACACAGCCTGAGTATCTCCAGCTGAGCGACGCAGACGTCGCTGAGATCATTCGCAATCTGGCCACAGCGCCGCTGGGTGTCAGGCCGAGCGGCGAACGGGAACTGCGGATCTCCATTGCAGGCGCCCAGGAAAAAACGGCCTTGCTTTGGAATGATGGCTGGTGTTTGCCAAAGGGCACAACGCCAACCACGCATATTCTGAAGCCCGGACTCGGCAAGCTTCCGAATGGACTCGACATGACCCAGAGTGTCGAGAACGAGCATTTCTGTCTCACGCTTTGCCGGGAACTCGGGCTTGAAGTGGCGCAAAGTCAGATTGTTGATGTCGATGGCATCCGCATTCTCGCTGTGGAGCGCTTTGATCGCCTGAGAGCGAGTGATGGCCGTTTGCTCCGCATTCCCCAGGAGGATTTCTGCCAGGCGCTCTCGGTGCCGCCGACACGCAAGTATAACAATGACGGCGGACCAGGCATTCGCGAATGTCTCGGTCTCCTGGCTGGCAGCGACTATGCTGAAGAGGACAGGCTGGCCTTCCTGAAGGCCCAGATCGTGTTCTGGCTTATTGGCGCTACTGATGGCCATGCCAAGAATTTCAGCCTCTTTCTGACACCGGGAGGACGCTACCGAATGACGCCGCTCTACGACATCATGTCCTTGCAGCCGAATTATGCGGCGAAGCAGCTCAGGCGGAAGGAATTTCGTCTCTCCATGGCGATTGGGGACAATCGATACTATGCGATGGAAAGCATCCTCCCGTACCACTTCCTTGAGGACGCGAAAGCGGCCGGAATGGCGCAAGATCGGGTCAGGAGTCTCTTTGGCAGTCTTGGCGAAACTATTGAGGGTGCCCTCGAGCGAACCGCCGCAATCATGCCAGACGATTTTCCGAAGCTTCTGGTTGAAGGAATTGGCCATGCGATGCGTAAACGCTCGGCCAAGTTGCTGACTTGAGCGGGAGTATTCACGACCTGGTATATGTCTGCCGGGGAGCTTCCTCGATCCAGTCCTGAACTTCCTGTTCGCGCCAACGAACGGCATCGCCTGGAAGCTTCACCGGGGCAGGAAAGACTTTCGCTCTGACCTTTCTCCACAGTGTTGTCCTGCTGCGATACCCGGTCAGTTCGAGAACCTGTTGCGCTGTAATCAACTTAGCCATTGCGTTTACTCCACTATTGATACTGTTTTTGAGCGAAGACGCTCCTTCAAGATTTCTTTGCTCTTCGAAATCCGCTGTCACTCGCCAGAAAGGTCTCCAGCATCAGCGGCACCAGTGCCGAGGCCGAAACGTCCGTTCCGTACTTCTGCGAATGGATCCGCGCATACGCGTCCAACTCCGACGCAAGCAGGGGATCGACGAGCACCGTCAGTTTCTGCGGCGTCCGGTCCGGCAGCGGCCCGATCTTCAAATTGACGTCACTCATGGCTGTCTACCTCCTTCATAGGGTTTCAGGACAATGTCCTTGTTCACCAGTACGCCGAGCCGCCAGCCGGGCCGGATTGTGATCGAAGGCTGGACGTCCAGATTGCGGCGCACGATTTCCTGACCGGCTTCATTTGCGCCGGTCTGAGCTGAACGGCGCACCGCCCGGGCAATATCGCCCTCGTCATCGCTGGAGAGTTCGGAGCCGACGCCAAGCAGGGTCGAGAGCGCTACGCCCTGCAACAGTTTCCAGGAATGATAGTCGATCTTGTCTTCGAGGCCCGCATACCCGCGGGCATCGACGCCGGCGAGATTGTCGATCCGGATCGAGGATCCGTCCGGCATCACGATCCGGCTCCAGACAAGGAGCGCGCGGGACTGGCCGAACGCGATGACGCTGTCATAGCGCCCGATCAGGCGCGCACCCTGCGGCACGAGAACGCTCTCTCCCGTGACGGTGTCATAGACCGGGCTCGTCACCTGCGCGATGACTTGGCCCGGAAGGTCGGAGTTCACGCCCGTCAGCAGGGTTGCTGGGATGATTGTCCCAGCCATCAACTGGTAGGGCGAGACCGGTGTCTCGAGTCGGTGCGGATTGTAGATCGATGGATCCGTCTCGGTGCCCAGAAAATCAAGCTTGCGGGCCTGCCGGTTCGGATCCTCGCCAAGTGACGAGCCGAACGCCCCCTCGTGAGAGGCTGTAAAAGCCGAGAGGTCCGGAAAGCTCAGTGAAGGCGACGACGATGCAGGGGCTGGATTGCCGATGACCTTCGCTCCCGCGGCCGATCCCACCTGGAAAAACACGCTGCTCCCACGTGCGGCCTCTGAGAGGGCTGCCTCGCGCGCGCGCAACTCTGTCTCCAGCGCCGCCAGCTTTTGGGGCATTGGACCCGCCTCAGGCGCATCTTCCGCCGGCAATACCATCCGCCCTTCACGCTGCGCCTTAAGGATCGGCGTACCGAGGTCTCCGGGTAGCGGTGGCCCGAGAATGTCTTCGGCAGGCTTTATCTCGTTGTAGGATGCAGGCAACGCCGCAAGGCCATCTGCTGTCGGATTATGGCCCGTGTTATAAAGCTCGCGAGACGCGCTGGCGGACTCATCCTTTGGGCTTTGTAGGGCGAAGGCCAGTGAACAGAGCACGATCGCGCTGCCGGTGCCGAGCAGGACCATCAAAGCCCGTTTGGAAAACCGTTTGACCGGCCTCGGGCGGCCTCGGATTTCGAGCGGCTGTGCCGGTGGGGAAGCTGCTTCCGTCATGGTTTCGCTGGCCCGAGATCATTGCGCGCGATCTTCACGACATCTTGTCGCTTTTCACCAAGGCGCAGTTCTGCGCGGGCGAAAAGGCGATCGACGACGTAGTAGTCGCCCGACATGCGATAGTTCACGAGCTGCGATTTGCCGTCCCGGCCAATGACGAAGAGGGCCGGGGCCTCGCCCTGGTCGAGCCGGGCCGGGAACTGGATATAGACTTTGCGGCCATCATCGAACACGCGGTCCGGTCGCCAATGAGGAAAATCGCCATCAAGGTCGTAGCGGAACTTCAGCCGCTCCAGTTGTAGTCCGGCGGGAGACGCTGAGGCGGGTGTTGCGCCGGACCGCGCGACCCGCGTCACCAGTTGCTGGTCCGCATAGCGCCAGGAAACGGCCGCCATATAGGTTTCTTCGAACGCGCGCAGTTCAAGGTGGTAGGCGCGAAGGCTCGTCGTGATGATGAGGTTGGTTTTCAGCCCCGCCTGTGTCGGCTTGATCAGGATATGGGCCTGCGACTCGGCGCCGGTCCCGGAGACTGTGTCGCCGAGTACCCAGCGAACTGTGTCGCCGGCTGAGACGGACACGAGTTCCTCGCCGGGCTGCAGGACAATGTCGGTGACCTGCTCCGGCGCGCAATAGACTTGGTAGAGCGCACCGATCGTATAGGGATAGACTTGGATCGCGTTCATGTAATTGTCGAGTGAGGGTTCGACCGCCGCCTTGCCGTTTGCCGTCTCGATGGCCTGGTAGGGCTTGAGCGATGGCGCATCTGCCTCCGCTGGCATGGGTTTCAACTGGCCGGGCATCGCGCCTGTGACACTTGTCGGCGTATAGGTGCGGTAGACAACCGGCGTTGGAGCAAGGTCCGCGTCGGCGATATCGGTCTCTTCCGCGTCAGGGGCGAGATAGAGATCTTCGACATAGTCCGGCTCATCGAGTGTGATGTCGGGACCGACGGCGGTAGGGACAGACTCGCAAGCCGTAAGCGCGGTTGAGGCGAGAAGAACCAGGGCAAGGCGTTTCATGGGGAGGTGCTCCTATTGATGGTCTTTCGACCAGTTGAGTCCGTGGACGTAGAGGCCGAGGGGATTGGCCCGCAGGGCCTCTTCCGTGCGTGGCGGGTCGATGACGATCGAGAAAACGCCGGTATGGTTTGACTGGCCGGTCTCGGTGCCGTTTCGGTAGGCCGTCTCGTGCCAGCGCACCGTGAAACTGTCGTCCGACGCCCGCACGACGCTCGCCACGTCGACAGACACAGAGCGCCGTCCGAGATCCGCAAATGGATCATTGTCACGGGCATAATCATTGAGCGTAGCTGCCGCCCGGTCGGTCGCATAGGCATAGGCCGTCAGCCAGTTCTGACGGACGACGACCGGATCGATGGAGATCGACCGCGTGTTCTTCACAAATTCTGCGAGGTGGAACGCGATCTGCGCATCAGTCGGTTCATAGCGCTCGTCGGCCGGGCCGACGGCGCGCACGGCGCCTTCGCCCGTCAGTTCGACCACATAAGGCGTGACGAAAGACTGGGTGGAGCGCCAGACAAGGCCGCCCGCGAGGACGAATGAGAGGGTAAGACTGCCGAGTGCGGCCAGCCGCCAGTTCGCCGCCTGTACGCGGGCCGACCCGATCCGGTCGTCCCAGGCCTGCGCCGCGCGCTGGTAGGGTGTGACAGGTTCCGGTGTCACGCCATAGCGGCTAGAATTTCGCTTCCAGAGCTTCATGTCAGTCCTCGTCATTTCTGAGTTGTAGCGAAGTGCCGCCGCCCGGACGGTCGCCGTCGCGCACCGCTGAGGCCGCCATCATGCCGGCATCGCGGGTCGACTGATCGCGCCGGATACGCCTGGCCCAGTCCGGGGGAGAATTCGGTCCATTGGTTGGACCCGCGTTCCGCGCGCCCGTGCCACCCGTTGCCGCGAAAGCGGCGCGTGCGCCGGCCTGATGACGCTCCCCTGGGGTTCCGAACGCGCGCCGGGCAAAGGCTTTCGCGCCAGACGCTGCCGCACGAGCACCTGCGTCCGCGACACCGCTCACGCCCGCCATCGTGGCGCGGACACCGGTCTTGCCGGAAGCGGCCGCATTCATCTGGTAGGCTGTGCGAGCGCCGCCTGCCATGGAGGCTGCTGCGCCAACAGCGCTGCGAGTCCCACCGGCTGCTGCCCCGATTCCCGCCTTGGCGATGGAACCGCCCGCGACCGTTCCTGCTGCCACACCGGCGGCGGTGCCAATGGCCGCCCCAGCCCCAAGTTGTGGTGCCCCGGAGACAAGGCCTGTGGCGATGCCGGGTCCGAACAGGCCGAGGGCCAGAAGCGAGAGGGATCCGAGGATGACGGAGGCAGCCTGTTCAAGGGTCACCTCGTCTGGCTGGAAGGTCGATGTGATGGAGGAGAAAATGGTCGATCCAATGCCGACGATGATGGCAAGCACCATCAGCTTGATGCCCGACGCGATGACATTGCCGAGGACTTTCTCGGCGAGGAAGCTTGTCTTGTTCCAGAGCGCAAACGGTATCAGCACGAACCCGGCCAGTGTCGTCAGCTTGAATTCAATGATGGTCACGAAGAGCTGGATCGCGAGGAAGAAGAAGGCGAGGAGCGTGATGATCCAGGCGAGGAACAGGACAGCGATAATGACAATGTTCTGGAAGAAGGCGATCGGGCCGGTGAGCTTCTCGATCTCGTCTAGCAGCGGCAGCCCGGCATCGAATCCGGTCGCCGCGACGAAGCCGGGTTTGATGATGTCGTCGGCGGTGATCGTGCCGCCGGTGGCGTTAAGGCCCAGCTGCGCAAAACTCGTGAACACCACGTCCGAGAGAAGGGCAAAATTGCCGAGGATCAGCGCGAAGGCGCCGACATAAAGGACCTTCTTCAGGAACCTGCCAACAATGTCGGTATCGGGGCCCATGGCCCAGAACAGGCCCGCCAGCGTGATGTCAATCGCGATGAGCGCGCTCGTCAGGAACGCGACATCCGGCTGCAAGAGACCGAACCCGCTGTCGATATAGGCGGAGAAGGTCGCAACGAACTGGTCGATGACGCCAAGGTCTTCCATGGCACTAATCCCTCGAATAGGCGACGCCGTCGCCGACGAAGCGCTTGTGGCGGATGCGGGCCTGTTCCTCGATCGCGGCGCGCCGGGACTCTTCGAGCGCCACCATCCGGTATTGCGCCGCCATCAATTGCTGCATCTGCATCTGTTGCTCGACCGAGAGGGCGACAAGCTGGTTGCCGGCCTGGGCGACGGACAGGTTCCCCGTCGCGGCCTGGCTCTCGCCGACAAGGTCGGTCAGCGTCTCGCGCGCCTCCGCAATCGAGGTCACGATCCCCGACTGGACCTGGATCGAGGCCCGGAACGCCTCGCGGCTGATCCGCCACTGGTCGGCGGCTTCAGCGACGATTTCCTCATTGGTGAGGTCTTCATACGTATCCGGGAAGGCCTCGCGGTACTGGCGCTCGCTCTCTTCGACCTCATAGGTCACCTCGCTCGCTTCGCGCATAAGCGTGTCGATCCGTTCGAGCAGGCGTTTCAGGTGTTCGAATGAGGCATAGTCGAGCCGTTTCAGGTCTTCGGCCTGATTCACCAGCATCTGCGCCTCATGCTGGAGTTGCTGGACCTGATTGTTGATCTGTTCGAGCGTGTTGGTGGCGGTCAGGATGTTCTGGACGAGGTTTGTGGGGTCGATCACGACATCTCCCACGCCCAACAAGGCGTCTGCAGGAGGCGCAATAACGACAAGCGACGACACGGTCCCAAGGAGAATGGCGATCATTCGGCGGCGCATGGCACATCTCCTTCTGTCCCGATCAGGTCAGCGGCCCAGTGAAGTCCGCGCGCTTCCAGCCAGGCCGGTGCAAAGCCCTCCGGACCAACTGAAGCGAGAATTTCGGAGATCATTTTCTGGTCGGATTTCGACCCGGCAGCGCAGAAGGCGAGGGCAACTGGACCAAGGTCGAGGTCGAACAGGCGGTTGCCCTCCGGGGTTTGAACATAATAGTCCCGCTTCGGCGTGGCCCTTGCGATCAGTTCGACCTGTCGGGCATTGAGTCCGAAAGCTTCATAGGTTGCTTGTTGCGACGGCTCTTCCGCGCGTGCATTGGCCAGGAAAATGCGGGTCGGGGCGCTTTCGATCAGGCTCGGGGCAATTGAACTTGATGAGATGTCCGACAGGCTCTGCGTCGCGAACACGACGGAGACATTCTTCTTGCGAAGCGTCTTCAGCCAGTCGCGGAGACGCCCCGCAAACATCGGGTGATCGAGGAACAGCCAGGCCTCGTCGAGAATGAGCAGGGTTGGCTTCCCGTCGAACCGGGCTTCCAGTTTCGAGAACAGGTGCGCCAGCACGGGCGCGGCGAGCCGCTTGTCCTGCATCAGTGCATCCATTTCGAAGCAGAGCATGTCGCCGGTTTCGAGATGATCCTCATCGGCATCGAGCAGGGCGCCATAGGGCCCGGCCAGCGTATAGGGCTCCAGTGCCTGACGGAGCTCCGGCACCTGGATGAGGGCCACCAGCCCAGTCAGCGTACGCTGGGAGACGGGGGCTGCGCAAAGGCTCTGCAGCGCCGTCCAGACGGCCTGTTTGACCTCCGGCGTCATCGCGACGCTTTCCTGCGCTAACAGTCCGAGCACCCAAGCCTGCGCCGCAGCGAGGCCCGCTTCACTGTCGACATCCCGCAGCGGCTGGAAGGCAAGGTCGCCATCAAGACCGAGTTCGTACCAGGTGCCTCCCAAGGCGAGCGTCGCGCAGCGCGCCGACGCCCCCTTGTCGAAGACAAAGACCTGAGCCTGTTCATAGCGGCGGAACTGCAGGGCCAGCAGCGACAGCAGCACCGACTTGCCGGCGCCGGTCGGTCCGACCACCATCATGTGGCCGACATCACCCTGATGGGTCACCAGCCGGAACGGCGTCGAGCTTGCCGAGCGCGCCATCAGGAGCGGCGGGCCGTCCAGATGGGAATTCCGTTCAGGCCCGGCCCAGAGCGATGCCAGCGGCGCCATATGGGCGAGATTGATCGTGTTCAGCAGCGGCTGGCGGACATTGGCATAGGCCTCGCCCGGCAGCGTCCCGAGCCAGGCCTCCACCGCGTTGACGCTCTCCGTCACGCAGGTAAACCCGCGCCCCCGGATCACGCGCTCGACGGCGCGGATCTGGTCCTCGGCTATCGATGCGTCTTCATGCCGGACCACAATCGCCGTCGTGCAGTAACCGAACGCGACATGACCGGCCCCAAGCGCCTGTAGGGCTTCGTCCGCATCGGCCGCTTGGTTGTCGGCGTCTGTGTTGAGCAGCGATGCCGGCTCGTTTGTGAGTATTTCCCGCAAGTAGGAGGTGAGCGAGCGGCGTTTGGCAAACCAGTTGCGGACGTAAGAATTGAGCGTCTTCTCCGCCTCCGGCTTGTCGAGGGGCAGGAACCGGGTCAACCAGCGATAGGCAAAGCCGAGCTGGTCGAGGTCCGAGAGGAGCCCCGGCTCGCCCGTCGCCGGGAACCCGTTGATGGTCAGGACCTTCAGCGTCTCATCGCCAAGACGGGGCGACAATCCACCGATGAGCGGCGTATCGACCAGGAGCGCATCGAGGCACATCGGTACGGACGGCGCCCGCACGGCCTGCCGCACCGTGGAGATGCAGGCATGAAGGTATGTCAGTGTCTCGTCATCATCCAGAAACCGTGCCTCCGGCATGAGGTCCGCCATCATGTCCCGCGCCCGGGATGTTTCGGTTTCAAAATGAACAAGATGCTCGCTCCAGAACGCCGCCGGGGCGTCCGCCGGATCCTCGATGAAGAGCTGTTCGATCCTTGCCGTCCGGTCGGCTGGCGGCATCCAGGTGAGAGTGAGGTAGCAGTCCGTCTCGAAATGCCGGCCCGCTTCCTCGAAGGCCGCGCGGCGTTCTTCATCCACGAGCCAGGCGGCCGGTTCGCGCCAGATGCTTTCAGGATAGGTGACGGACGGCCTGCGGTCGGCCTCGATATGCAGCGCCCAGCCGGAGCCGAACCGGCGGAGGAGATTGTTCATGCGGGCTGTGACGGCTACGCGTTCTTCCGGCGTCGAGCTTTCAAGATCGGGTCCGCGATAGAAACAGGTCCGTTGCAGGCTGCCATCCTTGTTGAGGATGATGCCCGGAGCGATCAGGCAGGCCCATTTTAGATGATCGGCAAGCGTAGCGGGTCGGGCGCGGTATTCGGACAAATTCAGCATGCGTAATAGCCCCTTGTCCTTATGTGCCGGATCAGCACGTCGGCAAATTGCGGATCGCGCCGCGCGGCGAACACGCAGATACCTTGGGCCACGATCCAGAAGACGAGCCCCACACCCCAAAGCTGGAGGCCGATGCCGAGTGCGGCGGCCAGCGTGCCATTGACGATCGTCGCAAGCCTTGGCGCACCTGCGAGCAGGATAGGCACTGTGAGCGAGCGATGGACCGGCACGCTATAGCCCGGGGGCAGGGGGCGGTTGTCAGCCATCAGAGCGTCGCCCCACCGCCGAAGGAGAAGAAGGAGAGGAAGAACGAGGTCGCGGCAAAGGCGATCGAGAGACCGAACACGATCTGCAACAATTTCCGCATGCCGCCGCCGCTCTCGCCGAAGGCTAGGCCAAGGCCGGTCAGGATGATGACGATCGTGGCGAGGATTTTCGCGACCGGACCTTCGATGGAGTCGAGGATCGATTGCAGCGGGGCTTCCCAGGGCATGCCAGAGCCAGCCGCATGAGCCGGGAAGGTGAGCACAACGGCAAAAGCCGTCAGGCTCAGGGCTTTGATAACTCTGTCGTTCATTGAGATTACGTCCTTTCTGGAGCGGTGGAGAGAAGCGGTTCGGAGAAGGGCAGGCTCGGCAGGACGAGCTGCAGGTCGGGCTGGACGGGCATCAGGTCATAGCCGCCGCGTCCAATCCCGTTCATTCGCGCGACTGTCTCGACGCGGTGAACTCCGGCGCGCCGGGAGATGTAAACGACGCAGTCGATTGTTTCCGCGATGAGATCGTGCGGCACCTGCGCCGAGGTCTCGCCGATCAGCTGTTCGAGCCGGGAGAGGCCGCCCAGGGCCGAGTTGGCATGCAGGGTGGCGATGCCGCCCGGATGGCCGGTATTCCAGGCCTTCAGCATGTCGAGGGCTTCAGCGCCCCGGACTTCGCCAACAATGATCCGGTCGGGGCGGAGCCGCAGGGTCGAGCGGACAAGGTCTGCCAGCGTGACCGATCCCGGCTGTGTGCGAAGGTGCACGGCATCGCGCGACGTCGAGACAAGTTCGCGTGTGTCTTCAAGGATGACCAGTCTGTCGCCCGTACGGGCAATCTCGGCCAGTAGCGCATTGGCGAGCGTTGTCTTGCCAGAGCCCGTGCCGCCGACAACGAGAATGTTCTCGCGGTCCAGCACGGCTTGCCGGAGGGCCTCGGCATGATGGGCAGCCATCACGCCGGACGAGACATACTCATCCAATGCGATCACCCGGCCGGCAGGCTTGCGGATCGAGAAGCAAGGCCCCGGCGCGACGGGCGGCATCACACCTTCAAACCGCTCTCCGCCCATAGGCAGTTCGGCGGACACGATGGGGGAGGCAGCATCGACGCGGCGCCCCATATGGCTTGCGACGAGCCGAATGACACGTTCGACATCGCCCGCCGTGACGATCAGGCCGGACTCCTTTCGGCCAGATCCATGCCTTTCGATCCAGAGCCGCCCATCGGGATTGATCATGATTTCGACAACGGCAGGATCATCCAGCGCCGCGACGATCTCGCTGCCCAGTGCCGTGACCAGCATGGCGCGTGTCCGTGTCTGGCTTGTCGCGTCACGCATCGGCTCGCACCTCGCCCAGGAGTTCAGAGGCGGACTCGCCATCAAACCCGGAAGCCTCTTCCGTCACGTCTTCAACGGCGTTCTGGAGAATGCGCTGGCCCGACCGGAGGGCTTCAGCGACCTGCCGCACGAAGAGATCGAACCGCATGTCGCCCTTGGCGCGTGCGGCCTCGACCTGGTTGGCTGGCACAGGCGGCGTCACCGTCAGGAAATAGTGGACGAATGTCGCGAGCGTTTCGGCAATGACCAAATTATCCCGTTCGATCCGACCGAACTGGCGCGTCAGCCGGTCGAGCCGGCGATTGATGGCGGCTTCACGCTTGTTATCCGCTTCGCCCGCCCTGTAGGCCGTCAGCGCCCGGTCAACGATGACGCTTTCAGAAAGACCTGGGCGTTTGGCCATGGCCTTGAGCGAGTGATAATTCTCTGGTGAAATATAAGGCTGGATGCGGGGCTTCATTCGCCATTCCCCGTCAGGTCAATGCCGGTCGCCTGTTCGAGACTGTCGGCCTGTACGAGCGCATCGAAGAGGCTGGCCTGCAGGGGAGCGCGTGCCCTGCCTTGAAAACCACCGGACTTTACAGGGCGGGCAGACCGGGCCCGGTCTTCAGCCACACTGCGCTCTTGTCGCCGGCCCAGGCCATCGGCGTCCGGTTCCAGATCGTCAGCCTGCATCAGGCCTTCATGGATGGTACGAACGTCGCTGCCCCAATCATTCTCCCGCGCCTCCGGAATACAGGCCGCTGCACCCGGTGCTTCTTTAAGGCGTTCTGTAAAGTTCCGGTCTTCATAGTAGCGCAGCTTCAGCGCCCGCACGGGCGGGGAGCCCGCGACAAGGACGAGCTCCTGATCGGACGGCAGCTGCATCACTTCGCCTGGCGTCAGCAGCTGGCGGGCAGTCTCCTGGCGCGACACCATCTTGTGCGACAGCCAGGGGGCGAGCCGGTGGCCTGCATAATTCTTCATGGCGCGCTGTTCGGTCTTGGTGCCGAGCGCATCGGATATCCGTTTCGCCGTGCGCTCGTCATTTGTCGCGAAGGCGACCCTGACATGGCAATTGTCGAGAATGGCGTTCGAAGGGCCATAGGCCTTCTCGATCTGGTTCAGCGACTGCGCGATCAGGAAGGCCTTGAGCCCATAGCCAGCCATGTAAGCCAGCGCGCTTTCGAAAAAGTCGAGCTTTCCGAGGGCCGGGAACTCATCCAGCATGAACAGGACCCGCCGCCGGGTCTTCGGCGCGGCCACCGACACTTGAGGCGCGAGCAGCCCGCAGGCTCTCAGAGTATTCGCCACAATAGATATGCTGCGCGAGACCTTGAATGGACTGACATCGAGATGCTCGGTCAGGCGCCGGCCCACCTGGTTCAGGATGAGGCGCATGAGGGGTTTCGTGCGTGAAAGATCCGATGGCGGTACAACGAGATAGAGCGACAGGGGCCGATCACCCGACACCAGGTCATCAATCCGGAAATCACTCCGCGACGTTACTTCGGCAATGACCGGATCGGCGTAAAGGGCGAGAAAGCGCAAGGCCGTGGAGAGCACGCCCGAGAGCTCGTTTTCGGTCTGGTTAGACATTTCTCTCGCCTTGGTCGCGACAATCGGGTGAACGCGTGGCGCTTCATTCGTGCCGAGGTGATTGGTCCGCTTCATGATCTCGATTGTCGTCCGGAATGTCCGGTCGGGGTCGGCGAGGAATGTGCCGACCCGAGCGAGCGTCTTCTCAGGCTCGGCGTAAAGGACGTGCAGGATGGCGCCGGTCAGGAGGGACTTTGCCTTGTCCACCCAATGCCCTGGTTCTTCGACGACACCGCGCGGATCGACGAGGATATCAACAATGTTCTGGACATCGCGGGCTTCATTAAGCCCTCGGCGCACTTCCATCAGCGGATTGAAATGAGCCGAGACAATATCGGTCGGATCGAACCGTACACAATGCGAAAACTCCGAGCGCCAGCCGGAGGTCAGCTGCCAGTTCTCCCCCTTGATATCGTGCACCAGCACCGAATGCGGCCAGGAGAGCAGGGTGGGCACGACAAGCCCGACGCCCTTGCCGGAACGTGTCGGCGCAAAGGCCATGACATGATCTGGCCCGTCATGGCGCAGGTACGCGCCTTCCGTTTGGCCGAGGAACACGCCGGCCGGCTTCAGCAGTCCGGACTTGCGCAAATCCTTGCTTTCCGCCCAGCGCGCCGAGCCGAAGGTCGAGACCCGCTTGTCCCCCCGGGCCCGCAGGATCGATCCCGTCACCGCGATCACGATAGCAGCAATGCCGCCAGACCCTGCGATCATACCGCCGCGTTCAAACACATCCGGCGCATAGGCATCAAAGGAATACCACCAGCCGAAAAAGGCCCAGGGCACATAGACCGGCATGTCCAGAATGACGAAGAGCGGCTCACCGAACCGAGGCGACCAGCCAAGCGACCAGGCCGTCCACTCGGTCGCGCACAAGAGCGCCAGGAGAACGACGAACAAGACGAGAAGGATCTGCCAGAAGAGGTGCGTGCCATGTTTCATGACACCGAACCTGACCAATCAGCCTCTCAGTCTCCAGAGAGGGAATTGGGGAAAATCTGTGGGGTATTCTGAAGGTTTGGGAATAGCCGAGTGGTAAGTGTGAAGTTCTGGGAAAAATTCGTAGGGGGTGATAATAGATGGCGGGAGTAGGCGCAGCCGAACCTTGGGAGAGCGACTATTCTTCTTTATGTGCGCTAAGGGCGAAGCCTTAAGTCTTGCGCGAGGGATCGAAGCCGACTGGTCGGGACCGCCCCTGACGGACCCTGTTTACTAGAGCCCGGCCCGAAGGTCGCGCCCAGTACAGTTCACAGTCATTTGTTTTATACAACCAAGGATATCATCCCATTCGCGCACTTAACTCAATGAATTTCGCGCTCGAACGCAATGATGGCTTCGCCTCTCCAATCCGCTCTAAGGCGGCCTGGGTGCCATAGGGCCATAAAGACACGCTTTCCGGCAAGACGGCATATAGCAAATCCAAGAGTTCATCTGGATGCTGTAGGGCGATAGAATCTTCCGATTTTCTAAGCTCCGGGATGAAAATGCGATCATCATCTACGCGCGAGACCAATCCTGTTACAAGTTTTGCCACCTCTGGAAAATTTGCCTTTTGAGAAAGCGCGAGTTCAACCAGTCTTGCAGAAATGTCCTTCGTGCGGATGGATTTTTGCTTTGGCCAAACATCGCGTAAAAACTCCGGAACGCTGGCGGACCATTCATTTCCGTCCTCAGCCCACCTATCCAGCGTCCAGAGCGTGTGTCGGCGATACTCTGCACTCCCCTGCAACAAGAAGGTTCGCAGTTCTGAGCTTGAAACCAGCCGCTCGCCAGAACTTTCATCTTTCGAGTGCCAGCCGGCTAGCAGGATGCCGGACAACACTTCCATGTGCTGTCTCTTTTGGGTGGGCCTTCCTTGCAGGCGTTCGACAAGCTTGGGCTTTAGGCGAGCAAAAAGTTCTGCGCTTGGGGTCTGTGCCCGCCAGAAGAAACCAGCCCATAATGCATCACCATCGATCTCTGGCTCATAGTTTGTGTCTAGAACGGCGAGCAGTTTTTCTTCCGTCCATTCTGGATCAACGTAGTAGAAAAATCGAAGACCATAACCAAATAATACCAGGGCAAACCGCCTGGAATCCCCAGGAAGGGAAAGAAGTTGCTCTGCTTTCAAACGCCATTGATCCGGCAATCCTTCTCCTTTCTCGAATGTCTTCTTCAAAGTGTGAGACAACAGGAATTCTGCGAGGTTTCCTGCAGGAGAATTTATGGCTTCAGTTGACCAGTCGGGTTCTTCTTCCTCACGGACCAACGTCGAGCGCTGAGTAGATTCTTCTTCCACGAGAGCGAGGGTTAGTCTGTTCCAAAGTTCATCAAACAAAGAGAAGTCTTGATCCTTCAAGGCTTCCCCATGCTTTTCAAACCAGTCAGATGCACTCAATGCGATTTGCGCAAGACGTTGGTTTGGAAGTTTTAAAAGCGACTGAGCTATTTGCGCAAGCAGCGATGAATCATCGTCTTTTCGAATATCAGTACGAAGGAATGTGTTCCAGAAGCTGGGCTGGAACTCGTCCTCCGACGCAGCATGGGCATCAAGTGCTTCAAGCGCGCATTCAGGTTGATCGGTGCTCAGTCCGAGGAACGGGTTGTATTCCACCAAGCGGCCGACCGGGCGTCGGTCCATGGAAAGAATATGCGGAATAATGTCCTCGGCGGACAGAGACTTGATCTCATCAAAGGAGGTTTCCGTGCGGACCCAACCGCCGCCACCATCTAAAGATCGGGCTGCTTTCAGCGCATATTCAGGTTTCCATTCCGGTGCGGACTGCTGGAGACGCTCTGTCTTTGCAGTCAGGTCGAAATCGAACGCACAGCCTTGGCTTGCTAGCCAGTGCAGCCTGTTCAGCACGATATAGGCCATGCGTTCCTTGTAGGCAGTGCGAGTTTCTTTCTTCCTTTTTGTCGGCCCTTTTAAGATGCGGCGTCCAATTTCGCTGCGATCCGCATCAGAAAACTCGACCCATCTTCTGGCCAAGCCTAACAGCAGGTCCCTGTTACCTTTGAATGGCCAGAAACTCTCGTCATCGAGCGAGCAGACCAGAAGTGCGAATTCATTAGCGGGCACCAAGTCGAGCAGGCCCATTCCCCAGACTTTCAGACGCCCAAAAATGGTCTCTGAGGTCGTCCATGATCGCAGTTCACCTGACGCCTCGATAGGATGCAGAACGGCATATCGCCGAAAAAGGCCGACGAAATGCAGAACATGTCCGGATAGCTTGTATTGGCGATGAAAGTCATCATCACCCTCATCTTCACCACGTTCATCGGGCTCAATCGAACAAATATCGATATCGTAGGAGTAGCGGGTCTCCAGGTCGGACGCGAGATGTAGCGCATCACGCAGCTTGCCAATCAGGGGAGCTAAATAATCATCCGGAACCTCGACCGAACGAATGCCCTCAAAATACTCTACCGCAACCTGTACCAAATCGCGCTCTCTTAGCTTTCGGCGACCATCAGGAGGAATAGGGCTTCTCCAAACACTCTGGAGCTGAAGATAAGGAGCAAAATAGCTTGCGTACTCGCGCGCCAAGGGCTCGTGCCACCCTGTTGCTTTTGCGCGCAACTTTAGTTCATAGCTCAGGTCGCGGTCTTCGCCTTTGAGGGCGTGATACTCACGAATTGTTCGCCAACTATCAGCGACAGGCTGTGTCGTGTTTGCAGAGGTTTGGGTGTCGAAATCTATTCTCAGCCGCGACAAGATATCAGGGTGCAGGGCATTCTGTTGGCCTGCCCACCAAGTGCATGCAGGCTCATGTGCCACCATAGCAATCCAACTTGCCAGATGAGAAATTCTGATAGGCAAAACAGGAAGATGCTCTGCGTAGTAACCACGCAAAAAAGAGACCTGGTTGAGTTGGATGGACTTCAGATCGTTCGGAGAAGGTTCCAACCCGTTCCAGGCTTCTTCAGGCATACGACCGCGTCGAGGTGAATGATCGTCGGGCGCGCGAGGCGATGCATCACAATCTAGACGATAACGTGGATGGGGATCGACAATGGGGCCGCCGCTAAAGCGGCCCGCAATGGAACGGGGCTCACCGAAGCGCACATACGGGTCAAACACGCAGAGCCATTCAGACGGCAATGATGGACGAAACGAAGAAAATGCTTTTGCACCATCCTCATAGCTGACAATGTGCGCCACCATTCCGCGTTCGTGCGCTTCGAGTGAGCGGGGCCCTTTCTTTGCTTTTTGAAGAATGGACTGTCGCCACTTTTGTGGGTCTTTTGAGCGTTGGGTCCAGGCATCCAAACTTAACCAAAGTCGATCATATCCGACGTCATCATCAGTCCTGAATGTGATCGCCGTAACACCTTTCTCATCCCACGCAGCAACGGCTTCATCGTCCGGAATTGATTGAAACGCATATGCCTTGTTCTTCAGGCCTTTAGATTGTTGGAGACCTTCAAGCAAATATCTGATTGGCGGGTCATCGGCTGAATAGCCGAGAAATACGGCAACGTATCGATCTAGAATTTTCCGTACAAAATCGCGCGCCCAGCCGAGCGCTAGATATGCATCTCCAAGCTCCGCGCTTGATAGAACAAAGCCATCATTTTCTGGCCCCGAATAATCAGAATTGACCATCCCATGAAGGTGCACAACCCCCCAATCGGCTTCGTTAAACTCGACATGTGGGAGATTCGAGCGTGTGGCGTATTTCAGGCGGCGACCACCAGCCTGTTCAAACAAAAAGTCAAAGTTTGTGGTAATTAGCCTGAGTTCGCCTGTTTGCAGCGTAGCTAACTTAAGCACTGTTCTGTGAGCGGAGAAATCAACCGGTTCTATAGGCCTTAACGAATTCGCTACGGCCTCTCCGATCAGGTCATCTGTAAAATCTCGCCTCAGCTGGCCGAAGACGCGGTCTGATGTAGTCAGACCCTTGATACCATAGTCGGTCTCGATTTTCCCGGAGGCTGTATGAAATAGGCGCGCTTTATTGTCAGGTGGTGCACCGAGGTGATCCAGGACCTCCTCAGTCAATTGTGCGAAATCGGGCAAGCCCGCCTTGGCTCGTGAAACACCGGCCCCGCAAAAAAACACGGTCCTGCCTTCGTCATGCGCCCGCAATAATTCATCGGGAAAATCGATACCATCTGCCAAAAAACGCATTTTTCCCCCGCATCTACGATTCCGTAGTGTACCTGTTTCGTTCCATGTGTCACGGGAAAATACTAGGTGGAAAAGCAATGTTGGAATTTGCTTGGATGTATCGGCTCAGCATGTCGATGAGCCGGGTGCCCAAGGAGAGAATTGATCGGTTAGGCCCGACCACTGATAATACTGTGTTAAGTTGTTAATCGCGCTTTGGGGTTAAGTCTGCATTGTCGTCAGACCAATTTCCGCTTTTCGGGTAAGAACGAGTTAAACGGCAAGATTTGGTATTGGCATTAATCCACCATCCCGATTCCGCGCCCTAACGTCCACGAAATTTTTCCCCCACGCACAACTCCAGACACCGCCATCCCGCGCCGCTGTTCCAGCACCTGTCGCCAGGGCACAATCGTAAAATCCCGCTGCCGCTCAATGAGCGCAAACTTCCCACTGACTCGGCTCACCGGCTCGCGGTAAATGCCCTCAACATGTCCCCGCTCCGGGGCTGGCGAATAAGGCTTCCTGATCTCCTCAGCCAGCGTCCGTCCGGCTTGCGCCAAGTCACGCTTCAGCAGGTCCGTCTTCTGCGCCGCGGTAAGTCCGATACCGGCCTCCACCTTCATTCCAATGCCAGCCAGAAATGCGCGCCGGTTTGCCTGCGCCTCAGCCACCTCCTGCCCAAATCCCATCGGCACTCCGGAAGATGGAGGCGCGTCGTCTAGCCAGGTCATTCCGAGCGCCGTTTCCTGCTCTTTCAGACCCAGTTCGGATCGAACAAGAACCTGCGCCGCGCGGTACCGGGCCTGGGTCCGCTCGTATACTTTCGTGCGGTCCAGAAAGTCCCGTGGAATCTTCCAGTCCGTATCGGCCGACCGCTCAACATGCCCAGCGCGCCGAAGGGCCTCAAGTCGCCGCACATGCGCTGCGACATACTCCGGACTTGATCGCGGATCGTCCGCCTGGTGCAGACCCGCCGAGTACACCCCTCCATTCGCCCGCGCGATACGATTGATCGTGATATCCGACGGCTTCGGTTCGAGGTTCGGCTGAGACACCGTTACAATCGCTCCGAGCTTCTGTTCCTCGACGTCTCCCGCGACACCCAACTCCACAAACACTGCACGCCCATCCATCCCGTCGATAATAGCGTAGGCGCGATCATGCGCTTCCCCCGTGAGCCCCGTCTGCAGCACCGCGCCCGTCACGCTTCGCCCGTCCGGGTCCGACTTGTCAAAGATCGCATCCGAGTCCAACCGCCGGCCACCGTGTCCTACGAGCGCGCGGTTCATCGTCTTGATGATGTCGTGCCGCTCGGAAAGCCCGCGCAAAACGTCGCGAAAATTCTCCCGCATCTGCCAGCGCCCAGCTCCGAGCTTCCGGGCGAGTCCAAGCCGCTCCAGAGTCCGAAGCCGCGCGGCATGTAGAGTGCGATACTGTGAGGGACTATCCATCAACCGGAACTCATGTTCAGGACTGACCTTCCGCGCGATGAAGTGATCAATCCGCGTCACGCGCTCGGCAGCGATATCCGATTGAAGTTTCCGCTCCTGCTCGAGCCGGGTTTCAGGCCCGAGTTCAAGTATCACCAGGTCCTCGGCGCGTTCCCGAATGCCATGCGAAATATACGCCCGCGGCATAACAAGATCAGAGCCATCTTCGCGCCGTCCCCGGATGACCAGATGCGCATGCGGTCGGCCCGTATCATGGTGCACCGCGCCCACCCATTCGAGCCGCGTCCCCAGATCAGTTTCCATCTGAGAAACCAGGTCGCGAACGAAGGGCTTGAGGTCTGCCATTTCGGCGCCGTCTTCGGGCGAAACAATGAACCGGAAATGGTGCCGGTCGTCAGTAATGGATTTGACGAGATCGGACGCATTCGCGTCCTCACTCATCGCATCGAAGAGTTTCCCGCGATCCTTCTCCTCAAGGGCCGCGTCCCGCCGGATATATCCGATATGTGCAGCGAGAGCCGTCACACTCGACGCGGACATCCGGACGATACGTGCCTTGACGATCACGCGCCGCCGTCCGCCGCGCAGCGCGGCTCGTGGCCGGGCGGGCAGGGCAGTCCTGCGGACCCCGCCTGCGGAGGACAGCGCCTTCGTCATCCGCGTGAGGTAGGTCTTCGCGCGTCCCCCTGATCCGGCCGAACGAATCCTGCCAGGTCTGGGCGTGAAAGGATTGTCCGGCGGCGTGCTCATTCGGGCCGATCCGGGGGAAAACGGGCCTCATTATGGGTATGGAACCATGCCAATCTGTTGTCGCCATTGGGAATCGCATCTGACCGCAGAGCTGCATCCTGAGGCGTGGAACCATAAAAATCGATGTGCAGACAAGGGACTAGACCCTCTTTGGCTCCATGAGCTTTTATCTTGCAGTCAAATTCGCCATCAAAC